>Ga0100387_10001732_pt1 | contig 18550 bp, 11 predicted proteins | sample CryGeymeta201511_FD_81547 | JGI IMG/M metagenome (GOLD analysis project Ga0100387, IMG submission 81547) | Groundwater microbial communities from Crystal Geyser aquifers in Utah, USA - Crystal Geyser metaG 2015-11 | ecosystem: Environmental > Aquatic > Deep subsurface > Groundwater | place... | reverse complement strand
TGATTCATCTCCGGAAGCCTCATTTTTAGACTTCTCCAGCCATATTTGCCTTTTCCTTTGTCAAAGATGTCTTTAACTTTTAAATAATCATTGTAATCTTTGTCAGGCTCATCCGCATATTTCTTTTGTTAATTATTAATTATATAATTCTAACAAAAGAAAACACTTGGTTTTAGATTTCTCCGTGTCCACTTTATGGGGTACGGATCATCAGTGGCGGAAGGGGTGGGATTCGAACCCACGTGCCCATTTGTAGGGACAGCGATTTTCGAGATCGCCCCGTTATGACCACTTCGGTACCCTTCCTTGTTTAAATTTTAGATATCTATTAAGATGTTTTTTATTGTTAGTCCCAATAGTTGTAAAATATTTGATTATTTCGTTTTGTTTTCTTAGAAATACGGATTTTTGAGATGTTCTATTAGTAGGGCTGTATCCTAAATTTTTTAATAGATTGATTATATCTGAAATAAATTTTGGAGAAGCACTAGTAATGACCCAACCCATGTGTTTATATGTTTTATTTTTGATTTTGTGCTTGTCTAAATATATACATCCGTCAGTGTCAAATAAGCCTCGTAGAAATGATTTTTGGAATTGAATATTTTTATTTATCCAGCTCGGTATTCTAATGCCATTTTGTATTTTATTCCCCACGGGCATTCCTAGATTATTTATGTATCTTACCAGGTTAATAGAGGAGGCGGTAATGTAAACAGTATTTTCTCCTCTCTTTTTTAAAGCTGTTTTAGTTTGGAATAATTTAATAATTAATTTTTGAATAAATTTCGCATGTTCAAAATCAGTTTTAGCATTAGTTGAAATTTGGACTTGATATTGCGAAAGATGCCCATCGCCATAAATTATACCTAATAACTCTGCTAATTCTGATGTTTTTTTAATTTTTGGTATAGATTTAGCTGTAATAAAGTTTGTTTTTTTGAGTTTATTGATTTTTACTGAGTTAACACCTCCTAATTTTCTACCATAATCTGTGCCTGGATTACCGTAAATTTTGTATCTAGTTAGAGCGCCTTTTTTGCCAGCTTTTTTAATATGAAATAAATCTGGAAGATATTGAGGCGATAAATCATTTTCTTTAAAATTAGTTAAATTAATTAGTTGAGTAAAATATTTATCTGGAATAGTACAGGTGACATTTTTCCAATCTGAAACATTTCTTGGGTTTGTTTTTATAATTTTTTGAAACGTTCTTTAAAGTTTTATAATCTGTAATTATTTTTTTGAATAATTTATCGCGGTTACAATTATTTAGTTTAACTCTCATATAGTAATTATAACATTCGATATATTATTATTTAACCACTCTCACTCCTCTCCGTAGATTATATAAACAAATGGTTAAGCCAAAAATAATCCAGAATAGTATAGCTAAATCATTTTTAAAGTAAGGAACATCAACTAAGCCATGGACTAGGATAGTAATCATTACTGAGCTTAGTATTAGCGTATAAATAGAGTATTCTGACTTATATGAGAGTATGTAGTATATAATAAATAACCAAATAATACTAATTAAACCAAGAAGTCCAAGTTCAACGTAGAAATTTAAAAAGAAATTATGTGGATATAAATATATTTCGATATGTTCATTTACGTGATAGGGTTCAACTAAGGTTTGAAAGCCAGCTAAACCACTACCTAAGATAGGTTTCTCTATTAATAGTTTACTAGCTTCTCTCCATTGGCTTACTCTAATTTGTAGATCAGTAGGTATTAGTGGTAATCTTTCATTCTCAATCGATATTAAAGCATTTTCTAAGTTTTGGGTAATAGTAGGTGTTAAAAATGAAACAAATAGAATTAAAGTAATTAAACTAAGAGTAATTAGTCTAGTTTTTTTAGTAAAAATAAAGATAGATATTATACCAGCTAGTAGACCAAGTAAGGCACTAGTTGACTCTGCCCAAAGAACAGTTAAGAAGCCAAATATTAAAACTAAAATATTGAATATTTGATATAATATTTTTCTATCATTAAATAGATTAATCAAGGTTAAAAGTAAGATAGGTGAAATAAACAAAGCATTAGCATTGGGATAACCAAAGAAGGTGGTAATGCGCCTAGTGGCTTCATTTGCCCAAAAGGGGTTAGGAATTAAGTTACCAGTTAGTTTCTGATATGTAGCTAATATACCAATTACTATGACAGTTAAACCAAGTGATTTAATTATATTTTGAACATCAACTTTGGACTTAATAGTATAGATAAAGATAATAAAATAAAGTAAGGCATCAATAAAGTAGGCTTTCCATAAGCCTAAAGCTGATTCTAGGTTAGGTGAAACAAATATAGAGACAGTAGCGGCTACTAAGAACAGGGTAAGAGGTAATTTTAGTATCTTGGGTACGGGATTGAATACTTTATTTTTAGTTTTGGACCATTTAAAAGGATTAAAGATTAGATTGTATTCTTTCTTTATTTTAATAAGCCAGATGATAAAGAGAATATAGATCATGCCTTCAAGTAGAGTAGAAGGTAGATTAAATATATTAAATCTAATTAAATAACCAGGGAGTAACATTGTTATTAGAAAAAGACCATATTTAATGTTTCTTGAGCTTAAATAGGCGAATAGTATATAGAAGATAATGATTAAGATAGACATTATTTACTTAAAATATTTTTTATAAATTCTTTATTTATGCCTTTACATAAGTATAAAAAAATGAAATAAATTAAAGCAGCAATTATAAGTAAAAGAATAATATTTAGATTAAAAGATAACAAATAGAATAAAGTAGAGGTCATGATTATAGAAGAGAGTAATGATTTCCATAAAATATTTAATTTAAGTCTGATTTTAGAGTAATGAAGAGTTAAAATTAAGGCTATGATAGTAATAAAAGCTTCAATGATGACCGTAACCCAAGCTGCTCCAAAATATGAATAACGTGGAATAAATATGAAGTAACCAATTAATGAGAAAAGAGCCGCTAAGCCAAAATATTTAAGCATAGTTTTTTGCTTTTCTAAAATGACTAAAGTGTAAGTAAACATAGTACCTAAGAAAATAAGACCAGTAGCTAACATTAGAATTGGTAGTATTACACTAGATTCAATAAAATCATTACCCGCTATTAATTTCATAATGCCATATGATAAAGGCAAGGCACCAAGTATCATAGGTATAATAATAATCAAAAAGAAATCAAAAGTATGTTGTAAAATGTTTTGGAATCTTTCTCTATTATTAACTAGCCAAGCTGCAGTTAAAAGAGGCATAACCAGACCCATAAACATATGAGGGAAAGTGGTAACTATTTCTAAAATCTTGTAAGGAGCACCGTAAATACCTACTTCACTAGCTGACTTGTATAGACTTAATATTATAGTATCTGCTCTAAAATAGACTAAGTTAAGAATTACCCCCAGAGCAATGGGCCAGGTTTTAATAATGATTTCTTTCCAGTAAATTAGGTTAATCAACCATTTAATCTGGACATATCTTTTTATCAAGAACCACAAGATTAAAAAGTAAATCAAGGTATTCACTATATTACCAAGCATTAAAGTGGGTAAGTTGCCCTTAAAGAAGATAAATAAAAAGATAACGGTTAAGAAGCCAACTCTACCTAAGACTTCGGCTATGGCCACTTGAGCCATTTTTAAGTTTTTTTGAAAGACTGTAGTTAAGACTTGGATTAAAGACATGAAGAAAAATGAAACTGATACTATTAAAGCGGAGTATTTAACAATACTTGGGTAAGGGAATAAGAATATTAGTAAAGTACCACCACCAATAAAGATAAAAGCTGATATTATTCTAAGAGTAAAGATATTACTGACAATGAATTGTTCTTTATCAGGATGGGCTGATATCTCACGGAGACAAATTAAGTAAAGACCCATATCAACTAAGACGCCAAAAAATTGCATAAAAGCTAAAGCGGTAGTATAATAACCAAAACCTGTTTGTCCTAAATATCTAGTCAGCAAACCAATTGTTACAATACCTAAAAAAGTACCGATTATTTTACCAATAATTTGCCAGAGGGTATTACTTGCTATGGACTTAACTAAAGTCATAATAACCATATTTTAGCTTAAATATGATAGCTTGACAATGATTAGATCAATCAAAAAACTCAAGTTTTAAACTTGAGTTTTTTGTATCTATTTTATTCAACTTCTTTAACTACTTTCCAAACATCTTTTTTAATCGCTTCGATTATTTTAGGATTGGCTTTTAAATAGTCTTTAACGCTTTCTCGGCCTACTCCTAATTTTTCTCCTTGATAGGTATATGAGTTACCAGATTTATCAATCACCCCTAAGTTAACGCCTGTATCTAAAACATCACCACTAATGGAAATGCCTTCATTATACATAATATCAAATTCAGTGTTTTTAAAAGGAGCTGCTACTTTGTTTTTAACTACTTTACACTTTACTCGGTTACCAATGATTTGATCACCTTTTTTAATTTGAGCAGCGCGTCTGACTTCAACTCGAACTGAAGAATAGAATTTAAGGGCCATACCACCAGTGGTAGTTTCTGGGTTACCAAAGAAAACACCAATTTTCATTCTAATCTGATTAATAAAGATAACGATAGTATTAGTTTTACTAACAATACCTGATAATTTACGTAGAGCTTGACTCATCAGTCTAGCCTGGGTACCCATTTGTCGGTCACCCATTTCGCCTTCAATTTCAGCTTTAGGTACGAGGGCTGCTACTGAGTCAATAACAATAACATCAACAGCACCTGATCTAACTAATGCCTCAGTAATTTCTAAAGCTTGTTCACCAGTATCAGGTTGTGAGATTAAAAGGTCATCTACATTTACCCCTATTTTTTTGGCATAAGCTGGATCTAAAGCATGCTCAGCATCGATGAAGGCAGCGGTACCACCTAATTTTTGAACTTCAGCTACAATATGTTGTGCTAAGGTAGTTTTACCTGAGGCTTCCGGTCCATAGACTTCAATGATTCTGCCCCTGGGTATACCACCAATACCTAAAGCGATGTCTAGCGACAAGCAACCAGTTGGAACTGCATCAACGTCTGATTTCTTAGCTTCACCTAACTTCATGATAGAGCCTTCACCAAATCTAGTTCTGATCTGAGAGATAGCCTCATCAGTGGCTTTATTTTTTTGTTTTACCCCCTCATCATCTTTAACCATATGATTTTCTATTAATGTTTAAATGACCCTTGTTAATTAATGGCCGTAGCTTCACCTTGCCTTAAAATAGACAAAGTTATTTCTAGAGCTTTACTATGTTTCTTTTTAGCAGAAATAACGAAATTGTTCAAGCCGAATGTCAAGTCTACGATTTGAGTAAACTTTCCATCAGGTTCAAGTAATATTTTTTGATTATTTATGGTTAGTATAGCTTCTGGTTCAGTTAAGCCTAAGATTTCAATGAAGGGATCAGTAGTAATGGTTTGGGGTAAAGGGGACGTTATTTCTAAGTTAGGTGGAGTAAATATATTAAAGATTTCCCAACTTAAATATGATAGACAGGCTAGGATTAGAAGAATAACTAAAGTATGTTTTAAAATACGTGGTGAAAGATTAACAAATATATTTTTTTTTCTAGGCTTTTCATTAATTAATTCTTTAAAAGAAAGTTGTGTATCTTTTTCTTCTTGATATATCTTAATTAAAGATTTTTCTGATAAGGAATAAAGTTGAGCTAATTTTTTAATGAATTGTTTATTATATACTTCACCTGGTAAGAGATCATATTTACCATTTTCTAATGCTTCTAAGTATTTAATAGTAATTTGAGTTTTAAAAGAAATTTCTTCTAATGATAAAGCAGCCCTGCTCCGTTGATCTTTGAATATTTCAGGCAGGGTTTTGTTAGTTGGTAGTTTTTTTTGAATAAAACTAGTCATTAAATTTTATATCAACTTACTTAATTTCTTCATTTTTATCTTCATCAATGTTTTCCTCTGTCTCTTCAATTTCATTTTCAGGATAATCTTCTTCAAGTTCATCTTCTGGATATGCTTGTCTTTCGTAACTTTGGGTAGTTTCTGTTGGAATAGCTAGATCCTCTTCATTAATTAATATCTCACGTGGTTTTGAACCATCGGCTTTACCAACTATACCTTGCTCTTCTAAAAGATCAAGCATTCGAGCAGCTCTAGCATAACCAACTCGTAATCTTCTTTGTAAGAGAGAAGCGGAAGCTTTACCAGCTTTTAAAATTACTTCTTTGGCTTCATCAAGTAGATCATCACCGTTATCACTGAAACTTGTACCTCCTAGTAAATTAACTTTAGTCTGTTTTTCTGTAATATCTTCTTGGTATTCAGGTTCAGCTTGCTCAGACCAGAATTCTACTACTCTTTCTATTTCTTCATCACTGATGTAGGCACATTGTAAACGTTTTGGTTTAGATAGTTCAGCAGAAAGAAACAACATGTCGCCTTTACCCAGTAGTTTATCAGCTCCAGCTGTATCTAGAATAGTTCTAGAATCAACACTAGAAGCCACAGCAAAAGCAATTCTAGAAGTAATATTTGCTTTAATTAAGCCAGTAATAACATTTACTGAAGGTCTTTGAGTAGCTACGATTAAATGAATACCCGTAGCTCTAGCCATTTGAGCTAAGCGGACTATAGCACCTTCAACGTCACGTGGAGCAATAGCTATCAGATCAGCAAGTTCATCGATAATGACAATAATGTAAGGTAAATGATTAGTGATAACTGAAGAGTTATAAGCAGAAATATTGCGTTTGCCAACCGCGCTAAATAATTTGTATCTTTCATCCATTTCATTTACCACCCAATGAAGAGCATTAATCGTTTTATCAACTTCGGTAATAACAGGAGTTAACAAATGAGGTATACCGTTATACGTGGTAAGCTCAACTCTTTTTGGATCAACCATGATCAGACGTAAACTGTTGGCTGAATATTGGTAAAGTAAGCTAATAATAATATTATTAATACAAACAGATTTGCCACTACCTGTAGCGCCAGCAATAAGTAAGTGAGGCATTTTGTCTAAGTCACCAATCCAAGGCATACCAGCGACATCTTTGCCTAGAGAGAAAAGTAAAGAACCAGTTTTCTTTTTGAATTCATTACTAGTTAAGATTTCTCTTAATTTAACTAGGGCAATGCTTTGATTAGGGATTTCAATGCCAACTAATGATTTACCAGGGATAGGTGCTTCAATGCGAATAGGGTGAGCAGCCAAAGCTAAGGCTAAATCATTTTGTAAAGAAGTAATTTGATTGAGCCTAGTACCCTCAGAAGGCTTAAGAGTAAATTGAGTTATTGTTGGACCAACGTTTACCCCTCCCATTTCTACTTCAATGCCAAAGTTTTCTAAAGTTTTTTGAATAAGTTCTGAATTAGCTTTAATATCACCACTTGTTGGTTTAGAAGTTCCTGTATCAAGTAAGTTGAGCGGTACTTCAACTTTAGTATTTTTACCATGAGAAAAAGTTACGTTTAAACCTTGTGGAATATTCTTTATCTTTTGGTTGTCTCCTGAACTAGTAACAGCCACTTTCTTAGTTTTAAAAGTTGTATTATCTTTATCAATTTTTTCATTTTCTTCAGGGTTATTTATTGGTATTTCAATTTCTTCTTCCTGAGGTTCGATTTCTTCTTCAAATTCATTTTCTGCTTCTGTTATTCTTCTTCTAAACCAATTCATAATATTGATATTTTTTAAAATAGAGTTTAAGGAAGTATTGAAGGTTAAGAGTAAGGAGATTAAAAAGAGAGCAAGTAGAATAATGAGGGTAGCCCAAAGACCAGTTAAATTAGTTAAAGGGAAAGCTATGGCATAACCTAAATAACCGCCACCAGAGCCAGAAATATGGGTGGTAGGGTCAGCTTTAACCAATTGTAAGATCCCTAAGACACTGATAAAAAGCAGAAATAAGCCAAGATAATTAGTAGGACGCACTTCATATTTATCGGGGTTTAGAAGGGTAAAAGCTAAGACAACTAAAATAACTGGGAAGAAATAATAACCCCAGCCCAAAATAATACCTAAAAAGTTTTTTAGATAAAGTCCAAATTCACCGGATAAATTAAATAAAGAAAGTATGATTAAAAGAGCTAAAACTAAGATAATAACGATAAAAATACCTTTTTTAGTTTCAGGACTAAGACTAGTTCGATATTGAGATTCTTCTTCATATTCCTCATCCTTCTTTTTATTTTTTCTTTTTTTACGTCCCATGAGATATATTTTAGTAGTAGTATTTTACCATTTTTTTCTAAATATGGCTACATTTAAAAAACAGGGCATAAAGTGCCCTGTTTTTTAAATATTTTAAGTAAGATTATTTCTTTTCAAAGCCAGTCCCAGCTGGGATTAAACGACCAATAATAACATTTTCTTTCAAACCTCTTAAATGGTCTACTTTACCGGTAATAGCAGCATCAATTAAGACTCTAGCTGTTTCTTGGAAAGAAGCAGCTGATAAGAAACTATCAGTTGATAAGGAGGCTTTAGTAATACCTAAGAGCAAAACATCCCCCTGAGCTTCTTTTTTACCTTCTTTCTTCGCTTTTCCATTCTCTTCATTAAAGATAGGTCTAGTTATAATTTCGCCGGGTAAAAGATTGGTTTCACCAGCATCTTTGATAAATATTCTTGAAAACATTTGTCTAACAATAATTTCAATATGTTTCATATTTAATTTTTGACCTTGCATGGAATATATTTTCAAAATTTCTTTAATAATATATTTTTGAGTAGCTAGTTCACCACGATGTTCATATAATTCTTTAAGATCAATGCTACCTTCAGTTAAAGGATCTCCTGGACTTATTAAATCACCATCTTTAACCCAGAGAGATAGTCCAGGTGGTATAATAAATTCTTTAAGAGTTTCTTCATCAGAGATAATATGTAATTTTTTATCATTTATTTTAACAGTTCCAGTATGATTAGTCAGGACAGGTTTCTTACCTTCTTTATGGCTCATTACTTCTTGCTTAGCTTTCACTTTGTCACCATCTTTAACTAATAAATCATAATCTTCATTGAGGATTAAACTTTCTTTAATATAGCCTTTGTATTTAACTTTAACGATTCTTTGATTTCTAACACCAATTGGCATATCTTTGTCAATTACTATTTGACCAGCCACATCAGAGATAATGGATTTTCTCTTTGGTGGGCGAGCTTCAAACAATTCTTCAACTCGTGGTAAACCTTGAGTGATATCAGCTCCAGCCACACCACCAGTATGGAAAGTTCTCATGGTTAGCTGAGTACCAGGTTCACCAATACTTTGAGCAGCTACTGTACCAACAGCAACACCCATTTTAACCGGTTCGTTGAAAGCTAAGTCAGTTCCATAACATTTTTGACAAATACCACGTATACATTTGCATGATAAAAGTGAACGAATATGAACAGCTTCTAATTCTAGATTTTTTAAGACTTTAATATGATCTTTAGAGATGATTTCACCCTTTTTAACTATAACTTTACCAGTTTTAGGGTGTTTTATCTCAGCTAAGGTAGTTCTACCGACAATCAAATTAACCATATTTTCTCCCATCATTTCAGCATCAGCTTGAGTTAAGAGTATTCCTTCTTTATCATTACAATCAGCGATGTTAGTGATAATATCTTGAGAAACATCAACTAAACGTCTAGTTAAGTAGCCGGCATTAGCTGTACGTAGAGCCGTATCAGACAAACCTTTACGAGTACCATGAGTAGAGATAAAGTATTCAAGAACGTCCAAACCTTCTTGAAAGTTAGCTTTAACTGGTAATTCCATAACTTCACCTGCTGGGTTAATAACTAAACCTTTCATACCCATGATTTGAATCATCTGAGCCCAAGAACCACGAGCGCCGGAGTTAATAATGGAATATAAGGAGCTAGAAATATCAAATAAGTGTTGACTTTTTTCAGTAATTTCATCTTTAATTTCTTTCCAAGTTTCAACTACTTTAACGTATCTTTCTTTGTTGGTTAATAAGCCCTTTTGATATTGTCCTTGAATTTCTTCTACTCTTACTTCACCTTTTTGAATAATTTCTTTTTTTTCTTTTAAAATAGGGACATCATCCATACCCCATGATAAACCAGAGGTAGTAATGGTTTCAAAACCTAAAGTCTTAATATTATCTAAGAATTTAGCAGTTTCTTCTTGATCATATGTTTCAAGGATTAAAGCTACAATATCTTTTAATTTACCTGAATTCATTTCTTCGTTGATAAACTGTAACTTTTCAGGAATAACTGAATTAAAGATTACTCTACCAACAGTAGTTTCAATGCGTTCACCATTAAACTTAATTATGATTTTGTCATGTAAACGAATAGCCTTTAAATCATAAGCTAACTTAGCCTCAGCTTTAGAAGCAAAGTATTTAATAGCTTTTTCTTGTTTAGGATTAATGAAGGTTAAATAGTAACAGCCCCAAACAATATCTTGGTCAGGTGAATTAACTGGGTCACCGGTAGCAGGTTTGAGTAAGTTTTTAGTAGATAACATAATAGTAGCCGCTTCATGTTTAGCTTTTTCGGTTAAAGGTACATGAACTGCCATTTGGTCACCGTCAAAGTCAGCATTAAATGGTCGACAAACGAGTGGATGAATTTGGATAGCTTTACCTTCGATTAAAATTGGTTTAAAGGCTTGTATGCCTAACCTATGTAAAGTAGGAGCTCGATTCAAGAAGACATGAGCTTTTCTAGTAATGCCTTCTAAGATATCCCAAACTTCAGCATGATCTTGCTCAATATATTTATTAGCACTTCTAACATTATGGACGAGTTCACGTTTAATGAGTTGTGAAATAACAAAAGGTCTAAATAATTCTAAAGCCATTGTTTTAGGTAAACCACATTCATCCATTTTTAATTTAGGACCGATAACAATAACCGATCTACCTGAGTAATCAACACGTTTACCTAGTAAGTTTTGTCTAAAACGACCTTGTTTACCTTTTAAAATATCAGCAATACTCTTTAATTGTCGTTTTTGACCAGTAGAAGCGGTAACCGTTTTAGAGTGACGAGCATTATTATCAAAAAGAGCATCAATCGCTTCTTGCAACATTCTTTTTTCATTTCTTTGAATAACTTCAGGAGCTTTAAGATCTTGTAACCTTTTAAGACGATTATTTCTATTAATCACTCGGCGATATAGGTCATTTAAGTCAGAAGTAGCAAAACGACCACCATCAAGTTGGACCATTGGTCTAAGGTCAGGTGGAATAACAGGGACAGTAGTGAGAATCATCCACTCCGGTTTAATATTATTAACAATTAAACTATTAATTAATTTAGAACGTTTAATTAGCTTTTTCTTTTTAGAAGGTATTGATTCAATTGTTTCTTTTTCTAGTTGAGCAGATAACTTCTTTAAGTCTATTTCAGCTAATAAATCACGTATGGTTTTAGCACCAATACCAGCTTCAAAAACATGACCATATTTAAGAGATAAGTCACGATAACTAGTTTCGGAAATAATTTTAAATTTTTTGATATCTCTAAGTTCTTTTTTAGCTGTATCAGCTGCTTCTTCTAAAGTTTTGGTTTTGTTATCTCTTAAAGTTTCTAATAATTTAATCTCTTTTTCAATATCAGTTTGTATTTCACCCTTTTTACTATCATCTTTAGCTTCACTAAGTAATTTAGATTTCTTTTGATTAATTAAATTAAACTTATTTTCAAATTCTTTTTCAATTATTTTACGCTTACTCTTTAATTCATTCTTGATTTGTTCAAGCGTTTGTTCTTTTAATTCTTCATTAACTTTAGTGATGATGAAAGAAGCAAAGTAAATTATTTTTTCTAATTCTTGGATTGATAAATTAAGCACTAAGCCTATCTTAGAAGGGATACCACGTAAAAACCAAATATGGGCAGCAGGAATAGCTAAATCAATATGACCCATTCTTTCACGTCTAACAACGGAACGAGTTACCTCTACGCCACATTTGTCACAAATAATACCTTTGTAACGTATCTTTTTGTACTTACCACAATAACATTCCCAGTCTTTAGTAGGTCCAAATATTTTTTCACAAAATAAACCATCCTTCTCAGGTTTCTGAGTTCGGTAATTAATAGTTTCAGGCTTTAGAACCTCACCATGAGACCATTTATGGATAATATCAGGTGAAGCTAATTTTAAACGAATAGCTTCAAATTCTAAAGCTGGGACTTCAACTTCGGACATAAAAGTTGTTCTGGTTGATGAAGGTGTAGGCATAAATATATTATTTATCTTTTTTCTTAGGTTTGTCTTCGTTTACTTCTTTAATAACACGTTCTTTTTTTTCTTTGATAAGCTCAACGTCTAAACATAGACCTTTGAGTTCACGAACTAAAATATTAAATGATTCTGGAATAGCTAATTTTCTAATTGGTTCATCTTTAATAATCGATTCATAGGCTTTAGAACGACCGGCTACATCATCAGATTTAATAGTTAAGATCTCTTGTAAAGTATGAGCAGCTCCATAAGCTTCTAAGGCCCAAACTTCCATTTCTCCAAATCTTTGACCACCACCTTGAGCTTTACCGCCAAGAGGTTGTTGAGTAACTAGTGAGTATGGACCAATAGAACGTTGATGTATTTTATCTTCAACTAAATGATTCAATTTGAGCATGTAAATAACGCCCACCGTAGTTTTCTTGTTAAAAGGTTCACCCGTTCGACCGTCATATAATTGAGCTTTACCATCAGGAGAGTGTCCGGCTTTTTTTAATTCCTCACGAATAGCGGTAACCGGTACACCATCAAGCGCAGGGGTAGCTACTTTATAACCTAAAGTACGAGCAGCAATACCTAAGTGGGTTTCTAGTAATTGTCCTAAGTTCATACGAGAAATAACACCAAGTGGATTTAAAATAATATCTACGGGCGTACCATCTTGTAAAAATGGCATATTTTCAACTGGCACAATTCTAGAAATAACACCTTTGTTACCATGACGACCAGCTAATTTATCACCAGGTTGAACTTTTCTAAGTTGAGCCACGGTGACTTGAATAGATTTAATAACTCCAGATTGTAATTTATCACCTTGTTTTCTTGAAAATATTTTAACATCAATTACTTTACCACGTTCACCATGTTCTAAGTAAAGAGAACTATCTCTAACGTCCTTAGCTTTTTCTCCAAAAATAGCACGGAGTAACTTTTCTTCAGCTGATAATTCAGTTTCACCTTTAGGGGTGATCTTGCCAACTAAAATATCACCAGAAGTAACATGGGCTCCGATTCTGACAATACCTTCTTTATCTAAATCTTTTAATTTTTCTTCACCAACATTAGGAATGTCACGAGTTACAACTTCCGGTCCAAGTTTAGTATCTCGAATATCGATTGAGTAATCCTCAATATGAATAGAAGAGTAACGATCTTCTTGAACAACACGTTCAGAAATCAATATAGCATCTTCATAATTACCACCTTCCCAAGTCATAAAGGCAACAGTTAAGTTTTGACCTAGTGCTAGCTCACCATTATCAGTTGCAGCGCCATCAGCAATAACATCACCCTTCTTAATCTTTTCACCTTTATTTACTAAAGGTCGTTGATTCATACAAGTAGAAGCATTAGAACGAACAAATTTACCTAAAGCGTATTCATGTTCTTTATCTTTACTTTTAATAACAATTTTATCACTTTGAACAGCTATAACTTCACCATCTTCGCGAGCAACAATAACTTGCCCAGAATCTTTAGCGGCACGATATTCAATACCTGTACCAATAATTGGCGCATCTGGTTTAATAACGGAGACAGCTTGACGTTGCATGTTAGTACCCATCAAAGCTCTAACCGCATCATCGTGTTCTAAGAAAGGAATAAGTGAGGTAGCAATAGAAATAATTTGATTAGGAGCTACATCCATGAAATCGATTCTGTTAACACTATCAAAAGAAGGCGTACCGTGAATTCTCATTTCAGCAAAGTCTTTTTTAAAGTAACCATTTTCATCAATTAGGGTTGTAGCGGCTGTTGTTACCGATTGTTCTTCAGTAAAAGCATTCAAATAGAGTATTTCCTTAGTTACTATTGGTTTAATGGCTACTTTGGTAATATTTGAGTGTTTAACTAACTTTTGAGCTAATTTAGTATCAATAATTTCTCCTTTTTTAATCACTACCTCTTTAGTATCTAGATCAATAATATCTTTTCTAACTATTTTATCCGTAGTAACTTTTGGATCATTAGGAATATCGTGTAAAACTTTTTTAAAAGGTGTTTCAATGAAACCATATTCATTAACTCTAGCGTAACAAGCTAAATGACCAACTAAACCAATGTTTGGACCTTCGGGTGTAGCGATAGGGCAGATACGTCCGTAGTGAGTTCTATGAACATCACGAACTTCAAAACCAGCTCTTTCTCTGGATAATCCACCAGGACCCATAGCAGATAATCTACGTTTGTGTTCAAGTTCAGCTAGGGGATTAGTTTGATCCATGAATTGAGATAATTGAGAACTCATAAAGAATTCTTTAATCGTACCAATAACTGGGCGGGCGTTGATTAATTGATTAGGAGTTAGAGCATTAATATCCATGGTACTCATTCTATCTTTAACAATTCTTTCTAAACGAGCCAGTCCAACTCTAAATTTATTCTGAACTAATTCACCAATAGCTCTAACTCTACGATTACCTAAGTGGTCAATATCATCAGCTTCTTCTTGAGTAATATTTAAACGAATAACTTCTTTTAAAACTTTGACAATATCTTCTTTTCTTAAAACTCTAGTCTCTTTATTTATTTCTATATTTTCATTAAATTTTTTATTTAATTTGTATCTACCAACTACTCCAAAATCATATCGATCAAAGTTAAAGAACATAGCGTAGATTAAGGATTTAGCATTATCCGAAGTAGCTAAATCACCGGGTCTTATTCTTTTATATATCTCAATTAAACCTTCATCAATATTATGGGCTACGTCTTTGGTAAGAGTATTTTGGATAAAGCTATACTCTGGGGAATTATCTACATCTTTAAAGAGTTCGAGTATTTCTTCACTACTAGAATAACCAAAAGCTCGAAGTAAAGAAGTAGCAGCTACTTTTCTTTTACGATCAATTTTAACATAGATAATATGATTAGCATCAGTTTCGAATTCAAGCCAAGCTCCACGATTAGGAATTATTTTAGCACCATATAATCTTTTACCACGGTAGTTCTCAGAACTAAAAAAGACTCCCGCGGATCTAATTAATTGGGAGACTACAACTCTTTCTACGCCATTAATAATGAAAGTACCCCTGTTAGTCATTAATGGGAAATCACCTAAGTAAATTTCTTGTTCTTTAGCTTCACCAGTTTTTTTATTTAATAACTTAACTTTAACACGTAATGGAGCATCATAGGTAATATTCTTAGCTTTAGCTGTGACTTCATCAAATTTAGGTTCGTCTAAATAATGATCAGTGAAGTAAAGTTCTAAGTCACGACCAATGAAATCTCTAATTGGGGAGATCTCTTCTAAAAGTTCTTTTAACCCATTTTCTAAAAACCAATCATATGAGTTTTTTTGGATTTCAATTAAATCAGGAAGAGGTTGTGAAATCTTAGTAACAGTAAAATATTTTCTCTCAGGTGCTTGAGGCATAATTTATTAAAATTATTGAATTTAAGCATACAAAAATGTCACCCCAGGACTAGAGGGGGGTGACAAAAAGAGGGATTTTTACACAGATTGGCGCAAAAACATAACAGGATAATACATCATTTTCTAAATTTTGTCAAGGATCTAAGTAAGTAATATAGATTTTTAGCTAATCTTAGGCAAAAACATTATTTTTATCCACACTAATTAATATAGATGAATTAAAGATAAAAAGTCAAGGAATAAAAAAATTAAGCTAAATTTAGCCTAAAATTTAAGGTTTATACACTTAGTTATCCACAGTTAAGTATTAATTCTCTAAAATAATATCATTAATTGACGTAAATTCTCTTCTAATTCTTTAATTGTTCTTATTAGAAAAGTCATTTAAATTAATTTCTTTATTTATAATCTTTTATTAAATAACCTGCAGTATATTGAAAGTGAGGAAGGTCTTGCGGTTTTGTTCATCTACCACCCCATTCTAAACCTAGGCTTTCGCCAATCTCACCAATAGTATTGAATAGTTTTAAATAATCATTAGAAGACACTTTTTGATTAATATTAGGTTTACAATCAAAAGCTACGCCATGGTTGTGAAAGGAATAGCCACCTTTGGCATTGGTAACTATTCTTCCAGGTTTAGTTCTACCTTGAGCATATAATTCATCTTGTTTTTCTTTTGTCCTAAGGGTGTGTGTTATTATTATTTTTATTCCATTCTCTCCACATTTTTTAATCAATTCTTCTGCCATTTTTTTAACTTTGGGTTTTAATAGTTTTAAATCAGCCATTTTTTATCTAAGTTAGAATGTGTTTATAAATTATTTAGTTTTAAATTTTAGTAACTCTTTAATAATCTGTCGGTCATCCCAAGGAATTTTTTTACCATGTTCAATGCATATAGCTTGTTCACTGCCCTTACCAGTTATTAAAACTAAATCATTTTCTTTTGCCAAACTCAAAGCTTTGGTTACGGCTTCTTTTCTATCTAATATTTTGAATAAATCTTGATCTAGAGTTTTACCATTATTAAGTGCACCCGTTGCCACCTGATCGATAATTTCTAAGGGATCGTCGTCATAGGGATCTTCGTTAGTTATAATAACATAATCAGCATTAAGAGCAGCTATCTTACCCAGGACTGGTCTTCTGGCTAAATCTCTACCACCGCCACAAGAACCAAGGACATGGATTATTTTATTAAAATCAAATAATTTAATTGTTTCATATAATTTATTCATTGATTCTATTTCCGGGGCATAATCAACCATGACTTTAAAATTTTGTCCTTGATTTATGAATTCAAAACGTCCTGGTACGCCTTGATATTTAAGTAGAGCTTCACGAATTTTTTGATCATCAACTTTTAATATTTTACACACTGAAATAGCTGCTAAAGAGTTATAGATATTAACGCTACCAAGTAAATTAGTTTTAAAGGTTTCATCTTCAATTTTAAAAATAGTACCATTAGAAGTTAGTTCAATATTTTTAGCCCTAAACTCAGAATCATTTTTAATGGAATAAGTTATTTTACGATCCGCTTTAAATGAGAGAAAGTAATCAGCATTTAAGTCATCATCATTCACAATAACTGTTTTATCAATTAATTTAGTTCTTTTATTGGTTAAGTGCTTAAATAATCTACCCTTAGTTTGTTTATATAATTCATATGAACCGTGAGATTCAATATGTTCAGGTGTTAAATTAGTAAAGACAATCATGTCATAATTAATACCTAAGTGTCGGTACTGTTTAATACCTTCTGATGATGTTTCTATTATTACATATTTACATTTTTCTTTAACACATTTTTTCAAAAAACTTTGGGTTTGAAATCTACCTAGCATAGTCATCTTTTTGTCATTTAACCAACTATTTTTACCAATACTAAAGTTAGTTGTTGAAGTCCAACCAGTTTTTTGCTCAGCATAATTTAGTATTTCACCAATTAAGTTAACGACCGTAGATTTACCATTAGTACCAGTAACCCCGATAACTATTAATTTAGCAGAAGGATCTAGGTAAATAATCATAGCTAAATAAGCTAGTATTTTGTGATACCAGCTTATGATTAAAGGAGGAATTAATTTTTTTAATATATTTTTAAACATTTACTTTCTTCTCTTTTGAATTTCTAAGACTATTTTTTTTATTTCATTAATCTCTAGTTCACTATTTTTATCTGCTTGATAATCAGCTTCATCACGTAGTTCATCTTTTAAGGCTTGTCTATTTTGTGCCATGAGTAAGATATTCATTAAGACAATAGCTTCAAAAGAAACCACTAAGGTTAAATAATTAAAATTAAGTTTAAAGAAAAACCACAGTATTAAGCCTAAAAGATGTAGAAATAAGAAGCTCCAAGAACCTGTCCAAGCAGCTATTAGATCAGCCATTCTTTCTGATTTAGTAAGATTAGCTCTTCTAAATTTTTCTAATCTTCTATGGTAATCATAATGTGTCATATATGGTTATATTATAATAAAAGTGAAGCGATAGCAAAATACATAGAAACGCCTAATAAGTCTTGAATAATCGTGGCAATTGGACCACTAGCATTAGCAGGATCTAATTTAAAACGACTAAAGATATAAGGTACTATTAAACCAGTAAAGAGAGAAATTAAAATTGCTGAAAACAAGGCAGCTACCAGAACTTCAGTGATAGCAAAATTATTGTAAAATATTAAAGCAAATAAAGTAATGATGAGACTAATGGATAATGCAATAGATAAGATAATGATTAATTGTTTGAAAAAATATTGACTAAATTTTAGTTTGGGATTAAGTGCCATGTCTCGAATAAAGAAAGCTTGAGTTTGAGCTAGAGTAGCACCTCCCATATATACAATAAGAGGGATAAAAGAAGCTAAGATTAAATTCTTTTCTAGAGTTTCTTCAAACATACTAATTATTTGAGCCGTTAAAATGCCACCAAGTAGGCCAAGTAATAACCAAGGTAATCGATGTTTTA
>Ga0100387_10001719_pt1 | contig 18623 bp, 15 predicted proteins | sample CryGeymeta201511_FD_81547 | JGI IMG/M metagenome (GOLD analysis project Ga0100387, IMG submission 81547) | Groundwater microbial communities from Crystal Geyser aquifers in Utah, USA - Crystal Geyser metaG 2015-11 | ecosystem: Environmental > Aquatic > Deep subsurface > Groundwater | place... | reverse complement strand
TGATTTCCCGTAAAGATCGTATTTTCAAGCTAACGAACGCAGAAAAAGTGGTCCCTTCCGAAATCGAAAATCTGATCACCCGGGATTGCGCCTATCTTTCCCACGCCTATGTGGTGGGGAGCGGACGGGATTATCCCGTGGCTCTGCTGTTCCCCAATAAAACTTTATTCTCTCAATTGTCGGATGAATTCCAGACCAAATCCGGATGTGTCTGTCCCCGTAATTTATCCGAATTTTCAGACTGCCTGTCCCATTGCCTTCAATCGCTGAATGAGGACATGGAAATTAAATTCAGTCGTGTCCGGAAAGCGATGCTCATCGACCACGATCTCAGTATTGAAAATGAAGAATTGACGCCATCCATGAAACTGGCGCCGAACGTGGTGGGGAAAGTATTCAGAGCCAACATTGAATATTTATATGGGCTGGATGAAAAAATTTCGGACACCGTTTACGTTCTGAATCTGGAATAGACCATGCGCGAATTACCGTCACAACACCGTCTGAAACCCCTCCTGAAAGCCTATTTCGCCAGTTTATCTTCGCCGGTAGCGTGGTGTACGAGCGCAGGACCTGCGGAAATTTTACGGGCATTGGGGTTTCGGGTATATTTCCCTGAAAATCACGGCGCACTCTTAGGCGCTTCCCGTTCTGCATTGAAATACATTCCCTACGCCCATCAGGCTGGGTATCAGAGCGAAATCTGCTCGTATCTCACGGCAGATATCGGCGCCTGGCTCATGAAAGAAACCCCCCTCACCCGGGCTTATGGACTCCCATCCATCCCCAAACCGGATTTTATCGTTTTCAATACCAATCAATGCCGGGAGGTTGCAGAATGGTTCAGTTTTTATGGACGGGAATTCGACTGTCCGGTGGCGGGTATTTTCCCACCGCGGTATGTGGAGGAGATTTCGCAGCACCATCTGAACGACATGGTCGGGCAATTCAACCAATTAATTTCGGTGGGAGAAGCGATTATCGGTAAAAAGCTGGATATTGAAAAGTTATCCGAAACCATCGCGCTCAGCCGGAAGGCATCTGATCTGTGGAAATCCGTTTTGCTAACGGCATCATCCAAACCGGCGCCCCTCACGTTCTTTGACGGATGTATTTTAATGGCGCCCATCGTGGTACTGCGGGGCACCCGGGAATGCGTGAATTTTTACCGTGAAACGCTCAACGAACTGGAAGAATTCATGAGATCGGGGTCCGGACGGGTCCCGGACGAATCCATCCGCATCTATTGGGAAGGCATGCCCATCTGGGGGAGATTACGGTGGTTATCCGAGTTATTCGCAGAAAACGGAGCGTCTATAGTGGCGTCCACCTATTGTAATAGCTGGGTTTTTGACGATTTTGATCCCGGCCAGCCGCTGGAATCCATGGCGATGGCATACACCCGGATATTTATCAACCGGGGAGAAAATACCAAACTGGAGATGATGAAGTCCCTTCTGAGCACCTATCGGGTGGACGGGGTGATATTCCACGATTCCAAAACCTGTTTCAATAATTCCAACAGTCGGTTTGGGCTTCCCGACCGATTGAAAAGAGAGACGGGGACAGAAGTACTGACGATCGATGGGGATCTAAATGATCTCCGGTTTTTTTCAGACGGACAGTCAAAAACAAAAATAGAAACTTTTATTGAACAATTGCAGATGAAACGGTCGGCGAACCCGGCGAAATAAGTATTGTTGTAAATTCCATTTATCGGAGGTACCATGAAAAAATCAAATAACCATAACAATCAGCTTCGGGTCGGAGTGGTGGGAATGGGTCCCGTCGGCGCAACCCTCGCCGCCCATTTTATTGATGCCGGTGCATTTCTGATCGCATGTGACGTGGATGCGAAGAAGATAGACTCCATCAAGAAAAAGGGAATTATACTTAAAAATGCAATCGAAAAGCAGGCCAAAGTTGAAAATGCATGTTACTCGGTTCAGGAAATGGAAATGTACGATCTGGATCTGGTGATTATCTCGGTAAAAGCAACGGCGCTCAGAAAGGTGGTTCGGGCGCTGGGGGAGATAAAAACCGAAAAGATGTTCGTCATGTGCGCTCAAAACGGGATCGATAATGAATTGGAGGCTGCAAATGTTTTTGGAGAAGAAAAAACACTTCGAATGGTCATCAATTTTGCTGGAAACCTCAGCAGTTCCAACACTGTTCATGTCAGTTTTTTCAATCCGCCCAATTATGTGGCTTCCCTGATGCCTCAGGGTAAGGTCATTGCAGAGAAGATAACGGAACTTCTGAATTCCGTTCAGTTGGAGACGGAAATCCCCGAAGATATTCAGGATTATGTATGGGAAAAAGCCATTCTCAACGCTGCCCTGAGTGCGGTATGTGCCATCACCCGCAGGACCATGAAAGACGTGATGAGCTTTCCCCAAACCCTCGAACTGGTGGAAGCCATCATTGATGAATCCGCACGGGTCGCGGAGGTTGAGGGGATTGAACTGGGGAAGAAATTCAGACGGTTTTGCATCCGGTACCTCAAAAATGCCGGACATCATCGTCCCTCAATGCTCGTGGATCTGGAAAACGGTATGCGTACGGAAATTGATCAGTTAAACGGAAAGATCGTAGAATATGGCAGGAAACATTATCTGCCGACACCCTTAAATCAATCCGTGACGGCGCTCATTCACTTATTAGAGTATTCACCGGACGAGTAACCGATCTGTCATGGAAGGTGAATCCCGTTATTTTTTGGGAATAGACTTGGGCTCGTCCTACACGAAGTTCGTTGTGGTTAATAAGGCAGGCGTGATGCAGTACCAATCGGTTGTTCCCACGCTCAGCCGAAATAAGGATTCCTTCAATTCCCGGTATCAATTCATTCGGGACACTTATGCCATTCGCCGGTGTTGTACAACTGGATACGGAAGAGACAGTTTCCCAGGGGATCTGAAAAAGACAGAGTTAATTTGTGCCTCTGTTGGGGTTTCGTCCCTTTATCCTGAAAAGAAAAATATTCTGGATATTGGAGGTGAGGACATCAAGATCATTGAAAGCGAGGCATGCGGACAGGTTACAGGTTTTCATATGAACGATAAATGTTCTGCAGGGACCGGCACATTTATTACCGAGATCGCCGAAAAAGCAGAATTGGAAATCAGGGAAATGAGCGAGCTGGCAGAGCGTTCAACAACGAACCGGATTATGAATAGTTTTTGTACCGTTTTTGCTAAGACCGAGATTTTAAGCTGGAAATTTGACAACGTTTCTATTGAGGACATTTCCAGGGGTATTTATTTGTCCATTGTCAACCGGATCACCAAGTTACCGTTAAAAATACAGTATCCGGTATATTTGTGTGGAGGGGTTATCGAATATCACCCCTTTCTGATATCGTTGCTGGGAACTGAGCTTGGCGTTTCTGTCCGGGCGACGCCTGACCCGCAGTTTATGGTGGCATTAGGCGCTGCGATCCTGGCGGGGAAGCACACATAACCCCGGTCTTGTCCGGCTGTATAGACGGGTGATTTCAGGCATCAACACGGTTGATGCAGTCCAAAAGTTCAAAATGAGGCAGTACAAATCCGTAACCACAGGAACAACTGGATTTGCTCTGATTCATCCTCAAAGGATAGGCTACATTGTCGGAAATGGGACAGGGCAGAGTTAATTTCAAAGATCGATGTCAAAAACATGATCATTAATCAGGAGGTAAGATGAAATACTCTATTTGTTATAACGATATTTATCTTGTCGATGGTGCAAGAACACCCTTTGGGAAATTCTGTGGAGCGCTCGGTTCCGTATCACCTACAGATCTGGGGATTATCGCTGGTAAAGGAGCGCTCCAAAAAGCCGGGATCAAGCCTGCAGATATTCATCATGTGGTATTTGCGAATATTTTGCAATCCGGTTTTGATGCCATTTATTTGCCCCGGCATGTGGGATTGTATTGCGGTATCCCCCGGGAAACGCCGGCGCTACTGGTCCAGCGGATCTGCGGTTCAGGGTTTGAATCCATCATCGCGGCTTCCGAACAGATCATGCTGGGTAAAGCGGGAATTGTCCTGGCGGGCGGCGCAGAGAACATGACGCTGGCGCCCACGTCCTCATTCGGCAATCGTCTCGGCTACCGGTTGGGCGGTGTCAAATTTGGGGATATGTTGTGGGAGGGATTATTTGATCCTTCCGCCAATTGTTCCATGGGTGAAACTGCGGAAAATCTGGGGAAAATGTACCATCTTACGCGTGAAACAGTTGACGATTTTGCGTATCGATCCCATCATCTGGCTTATGTACGGATGACCGATGGAACGTTTGACAGTGAAATCGTCCCGGTGACGTCAGGGGTTCATGAAGCAGAGGGACTACACCCGAGGAAATTCCGGACGACGCCTCCCAAAATAACGGTGAACCGGGATGAAAATGTTCGTCAGACCGACCGGGACTCGCTGGCGTCCCTCCGTCCAACCTTTGATCAGGACGGAGTGCAGACTGCGGGGAATTCCAGCGGTATCGTGGATGGCGCGGCTGCCGTGATCATCGCAGGGGGAACTGAAGTAAAACATAAAAACCTAACCCCCCTGGTCCGGATCGTCGCATCCTCATCCGCGGCAGTTGAACCCCACATTATGGGGATCGGTCCTGCGCCGGCGATTCGCAATGTTCTCGATGTCTCAGGATTAACCATGGATAATATTGACCTTTTCGAGATCAATGAAGCATTTGGCGCTCAAATTGTTGCCGTGGAAAAGGAATTGCACATCGACCGCGGTAAGTTGAATGTGAATGGCGGCGCCATTGCCATCGGACATCCGCTGGCTGCGACCGGCACCCGATTGACGCATACCCTGGCTCTGGAACTTATCCGGCAGAAGAAACGCTACGGAATTGCCTCCGCCTGTATCGGAGGGGGGCAGGGGACGGCTATCCTTATCGAAAATGAATCAATGCAATGATCACCGGAGGATCGAATGAATAAAATCTATCGGTGGCAAATGACCGCAAAAGACGCACCCTTCGAACTCGCCGAATTACCCGTACCCGACCTGAACGCCGGTGAAGCCCTGGTGAAAGTTGCCGGATGCGGAGTATGTCATACGGACATCAGTTTTTGGCATCATGGCGTCCCTACCCGCCATGAACTGCCTCTGACCCTGGGGCATGAGATCAGTGGGACCGTGATTGACGGACCATCGGAACTAGTGGGGAAACCAGTGATCATTCCCGCGGTTTTACCCTGTGGCGAATGTGAGCTCTGTCGGGCGGGTAGAAGCAATATTTGCCAAAAACAACAGATGCCGGGGAATGATTTCCATGGCGGTTTTTCAAGTCATATTGTGGTTCCGGCACGATTTCTCGCCGGAATTCCTGATCAGGCGTTGGCACGCCACGATTTGGCGACATTATCCGTGATTGCAGACGCCGTTTCGACACCCTGGCAGGTCATCGAAAAAAGCGATCTTCAGGGGGGCGATTTCGCCGTCGTGATCGGTGTAGGGGGTGTTGGGTTATATGCCGCTGCCATTGCAAAAATCAAGGGCGCTGCGGTGCTGGCGCTGGATATCGATCAATGCAAACTGGACAGGTTGAGCGACGTGGGAATCCAAAGCACATTGAATATTGCCGGGTCAGCGATTCCCGATATCAAAAAAAGTGTCCGCGCCAAATGTTCAGATCTGGGCGCACCGGCGAATCGGTGGAAAATCTATGAAATGTCCGGAACAAAACCGGGCCAGGAACTGGCATTCGCCCTCCTCGGTATTGCAGGGACCCTGTCTATCGTCGGATTTACCCTGGATAAACTGGAAGTTCGCCTCAGCAATCTCATGGCGTTTGATGCGAATATCATTGGCACCTGGGGATGTAAACCTGAATTGTATCCCGCTGTAATTGACCTCATCGCCAGTGGAAAATTGGACATCGCTCCCTTCACCGAAATGCATCCCCTGAGCCGTATTCATTCGATATTTATGAAGTCCCTGAATCACCAATTTACAAAGCGACCGGTGTTGGTGCCGGATTTTGAATAGTCGGGTAAGAGAGTCGTGAAGCATGGACAACCGTAATTAATAAAGAAATCACATTCACATATCTTTAAAAGGAGGCGCAATGTCATTCAAATTACAGAGTCATAATTTAGTCGAAACGGAATTCAGGGAGATCCTGTATGAATGTCGCCCCTGTCTCGACAGATCAGGGCGTGCCGTAGAAGGATTGTTCAATGCATGGATATTTCTGAATAATCCCAGGCAGTATAATTCATATACCACGGCAGCGGTAAAAGAGATCATCCTGGCTTTCCGTCAGGCGTCCAATGACCGGTCTGTGGTTGCGGTTGTGTTTACTGCGGTGGGGGACAAAGCCTTCTGCACCGGCGGTAATACCAAAGAATACGCAGAATACTATTCAGGACGACCACCGGAGTATAAGCAATACATGCGATTGTTCAATTATATGATCACCGCCATTTTACTCTGTGACAAGCCGGTGATCTGCCGGGTGAACGGGATGCGGATTGCCGGTGGACAGGAAATCGGGATGGCTTGTGATTTTACCGTTTCCAGCGACCTGGCGATATTCGGTCAGGCAGGACCGAGACATGGTAGTGCGCCGGACGGCGGAAGCACCGATTTTCTGCATCTTTTTGTGGGGATCGAACGCGCCATGCAAAGCTGTGTACTCTGTGAAATGTGGTCGGCTTATGAGGCAGAACACCTGGGGCTGATCACAGAAGCCGTTCCGGTTCTCAAAGTAGATGGAACGCTCATCCGTAATCCGTTGATAGTGACGGATCAATGGATAAATGCTTCAGGTGACCGGGTCTATGGAAAACGAAAAGAAGGGGAATCGTTGAACGCCGGAAAGAACCTCCTATCCCGGGGTGAAATCAATCTGAAGCAGCTGGACGATGCGGTCAACGATTTGTGTACAAAACTCCTGTATCTGATGCCGGATTGTACCAGCAAGACACTGAACAGTCTGCGGAAGAAAAAACTGGAACACTGGGATCGGAATCAGCAATCCAACAGGGACTGGCTATCCCTGAATATGATGACGGAAGCAAAGGCCGGATTCCGGGCATTCAATGAGGGACCAAAAGATCATCGCGAGGTAGATTTTATCAGACTGCGTCAAATGTTGGCGGAAGGACATCCCTGGGATGATGAATTACTGGATGCGATCTTACCCCGATCATAGATGGTACAGCCGGAGGGTGTGTTTTTTGGTTTGAGTTAATCCTGCCCCGTCAACATGACGGATTAATTCATGTATCGGCGCGGTTGAGGCAGTCCAAAGGAATGATATGGATCTTTAATAATGATATATAAAAATAGAAAGTGAGCAGAACGGGATATGAATATTGTCATCAGAGAAGAATTATATTCGGGTCAAATCATCCGGTTGACGCTGAACGCCCCCAAAGCAAATGTCATTGACGCTGTGATGATGGACTCATTACACCATCATTTGAGCGAGTTTACAGGTTCGACAAGGGTGAAGATGATACAATTTACCGGTGCGGGCGATCATTTCAGTTTTGGCGCCAGTGTGGCTGAACACACCAAAGAACATGTGGCAACGATGCTGGATCAGTTTCATCGATTATTTTTTACCCTGGCGGATCTGGCGATTCCCACGGCTGCCCTGGTTTCGGGCCAGTGTTTGGGCGGAGGACTCGAACTGGCGTTGGCGTGTAATTTTATGTTTGCTGATGAAACCACCAGGCTCGGGCAACCAGAAATCAATTTAGGGGTATTCGCTCCACCGGCATCAGTTATCCTCCCCCTGAAAGTGGGACAAACCAGAGCCGATAACCTGCTGCTTACCGGACGATCTCTGAAGCCGGATGAAGCGGCGGACTGGGGAATGCTCACCGCCCTGTATGCCGGTCGGGAAGAAATGCTGAAAGGCGTCGATCAGTGGTGTGAAAAACACATCCTGCCCAAAAGTGCCGGCTCGCTACGATTTGCCGTCAAAGCCGGCAGATGGCACTTTAACCGCCAATTAAAGAAAAAACTTTCCCAACTGCAGGAATTTTATATCCACGAACTCATGGAAACTCACGATGCCAATGAAGGGATTGAGGCTTTTCTTCAGAAACGCGATCCCAGATGGGAGGGACAGCAATGAAAATAATTCAAACCGTGGGCATCATTGGCGCCGGTACGATGGGGTCGGCACTGGCACAAAAATTTGCGCAGGAGGGATTCCCCGTCATCCTTATGGATCGTGAGGATCGCTTTCTGCAGCGCGGGGTGGGAAATATCAAATCAACCCTGGACCAGGGCATTGAGCGCAACATTTTTACGCCGGAGATGGCTGACCACATACTCAAACGCATATCCCTTACCACGAATATGAAGGATCTGTCATCCTGCAATCTGATCATTGAGGCCGTGTTTGAAGACCTCGCCGTGAAACAGGGAGTATTTACACAGTTGTCGATTATGGTTCCATCCGACACGATCATCGCAACCAATACGTCATCATTCTCCGTTACGGAATTATCCTCGTTTGTCACCTATCCCAAACGGTTTCTAGGACTTCACTTTTTTTATCATGCGGCAAAAAACAGACTGGTAGAAATTGTGCGGGGAGCCCAAACGGGAGACGAACCGTTCGAAAGCTGTATGTGGTTCATGCAGCAATGCGGAAAAGACCCCATCGTCTGTGAAGATGCAAACGGCTTTGTCGTGAACCGGTTTTTTGTCCCATGGCTGAATGAAGCCGTCAGAATATTTGAAGAAGGGATCGCATCGCCGGGTGAAATAGATACAATTGCCTGCAAAACTTTCGGGTGCGGAATGGGTCCTTTCGCGCTGATGAATGCTACCGGCGTCCCTATCGCATACCATGCTCAGAGAACACTTCAGAATGCTTTCGGGGCTTTTTATCAACCTACGTCCATGCTAAAATCACAGTCGGAGTTGAATCAGCCATGGGATATCCCTGCGGCAGCGGAATTGAAAAGGGATATCACCGAAGCCGTCTCCCAACGGTTAACTTCTGTGGTTTTATGGATTTGCGGACAAATCCTGGATGAGAAGATCTGCACGGCAGGTGATATTTCCCGCGGCGCCGGTGTGGGGCTGCAATGGCGAAAAACACCCGTCGATCTGTTCTTTGAACTGGGTGAGTCAACTGTCAAAACATGGATTACAAAACTCACCCGCGATCGGGGTCTGTCCATCCCCATATCGATGACGGTTCAGGATTGGACCCCCGATTATGTCATGACAGAAATTACCGGCAACATAGGTAAAATCATCATGAACCGTCCTGAAGGATTGAATGCCATGAATCCAAAGGTGATATCCCAGTTGGCGGAAAGTTTTGACCGGTTGGACGCAAATCCGCATATCTCCACGATTATCCTCACGGGACGGGGGAAGGCTTTTGTAGCAGGCGCGGATATTAATTTTTTCATCGATCATATCCGAAATCAGACCATCGAAAAAATTGTGGAATTCACGGCAGAAGGGCAGCGGGTATTTCAAAGGATTGATGAATCCCGAAAGGTCATCATAGCGGTGGTAAACGGGTTGGCGCTGGGGGGCGGATTGGAACTAGCGCTCACGGCAGATGTGATCGTTGCCCTTGAAAATGCCGTTTTTGCTTTCCCGGAAACCGGGATCGGGATTTATCCCGGGTTAGGCGGTACCCGGCGAACGGCAAACCGAATTGGAAAAGGACTGACAAAATTCATGATCTATACAGGGCAAATGCTGAAGGCTCAACAGGCAAAAGAAATCGGGTTAGTGGATCACATCATTTCATGGACAGAATACCAGACACTCACCGATCACTGGGATGACCTGTCCCGTAGGTCCTCATCCATACCGGAAGAATGGCATGAAATAGAAAATTTTTTCCAGAAGAACCCTGTTAACAGTTTATTGAATCAACGCAGCGAAATTCCGGAAAAGTTGCAGAAACCGGTCGCACGGGTACGGTTGAAAGCACCCATCGCGCTACAACTATCAGAGCGCCTTATCGATGATCAAAAGGGTCCGGAATCGGAACTGGCTTTCATTGAAGATATTTTCAAAACCACAGATGCATTGGCAGGGCTAAAGAGTGTGGGGAAAAAGCCACCCGTATTCAAGGGGTATTAAATGGAATTTAAAAATAAAATTGTGCTCATCACCGGAGGGGCACAGGGAATTGGTGCTTCGATTGTTGACGAATTTTTACACGGCGGTGCGAAGGTTATCATCATGGATTTGATGTGGTCCGACAATTTTAGTTCTTCCCGCAACCCGAATCTGAGGGAGATCACCGGCGATGTGTCCCGGTCCGACGACGTGAATCGGGTAGTATCGCAAATTATCGGTGAATTTGGATGCATTGATGTTCTGGTCAATAATGCGGGGATCATCCGGGATAATGTGATATGGAAAATGCCGGAAGCGGATTTTGACTCGGTGATCTCGGTCAATCTGAAAGGTCCATGGCTGATGTGTAAAGCAGTCGCTCCGGTGATGCGGCGGCAAAAGTCCGGGCGTATCGTTAATATCGTGTCCCGTGCCTGGTTGGGCAATGTGGGACAGTCCAATTATTCGGCTTCCAAAGGCGGATTGGTAAGCCTGACGCGTGTGTTGGCGTTGGAATTGGCGCGGGATTACATTACAGTGAATGCCGTTGCACCGGGATTGATCAACACACCCATGACCCGAAAATTAGATCCTGAAATTTTCCAAAAACTCGAAATGGCGCTCCCCGGAAAACGGGCGGGTACTCCGGAAGATATCGCATATGCCGTCACTTTTCTGGCATCCGGAAAGGCACGGTTCATCAACGGGCAGGTCCTGTATGTGGATGGCGGCAGAAGTATTGGCGGGACATCTCTGTAATGGTTCCCGGATTTTTAGTGTTTGAAACCAGGTGTCTGTAAATGGGGAATAGCAAACCGGTGTATTTGATGGACGGCTGCCGGTCAGCCATTGGAAGGGGGCATCCTGAAAAGGGAATACTCGCTTCCATTCGAGCGGATGAACTCATGGTTCAGATATTACATTCGCTCATCCGGCGACGGGGCATAGATGTATCACAGATTGATGATTTTTTCCTGGGATGTGTCGGGCAGCATCGGGAACAGGGCAAAAACCTGGCTCGTCTTATCCTGCTCCTTGCAGGCCTCCCCGCCACCATACCCGGAGTAACGATCAACCGTCTATGCGCATCAAGTTTGACCGCGTTGGCTTTAGCAGCAGATACGATCCGTGCGGAGACAAACCGGATAGTGCTTGTAGGCGGGGTTGAACATTTGGGGCATGTCCCCATGTCGGCTGCGGTGGACTACCATCCTGCCCTTTTTGAAAACTACCCCTTTCAATGGACAAATATGGGGTTGACGGCAGAAAAACTATCTATTGATTTTGGTATCAGCCGCGCTGAACAGGATGACTTTACCATTCAGTCCAATGATCGCTATTTTAAGGCAAAAGCAACCGGGTTTTTCAAAGACGAGATTGTTCAAATTACCCTATCAGACGGAACGACGGTTCAGGACGATCAGGAGCCGCGGCGATCGACCCCGGAACAATTAGCGTCTCTCAAGTCCGTATTTGATGAAGCAGGGACGATTACCGCTGCGAACAGTTCCGGTATTTCGGATGGGGGATGTATCTCCCTGATCGGGGATCAATCCGCACTGGATAAATTTACCTGGAAACCGCTGGCAAAAATCGACAGGACTGTCACCATAGGATTATCCCCCGATGAGATGGGTCTGGGACCGGTTCATGCCATTCAAAAATTACTCAGACTCACGGGGTTGTCTGTGTCTGATATCGGTTTATTTGAGATCAATGAAGCATTTGCCGTCCAGACATTGGTCTGCCGGAATGAATTGGGGATTGATCCTGAAAAATTGAATATTCACGGAGGAGCGGTAGCCATGGGGCATCCCCTGGGGATGACCGGGATCCGTCTCGCTCTCACTCTGGCACGAAGTATGACCCTTGTAAATGTAGAATATGGGATTGCCTCCTTATGCGTGGGGCATGGGCAGGGGATAGCCATGCTGCTACGCCGGGAGTAACCAGGGGAATTTTCATGCAAAAAGTAGAATTACATATCAATGGATTTACGCGGACGCTGTTGGTCGGGGTTCATGAAACCTTATTGGATACCTTACGGGAAAATCTGAATCTAACGGGAACCAAGCGCGGATGCGATCAGGCATCCTGTGGAAGTTGTACCGTGTTATTGGACGGCGTCCCGGTACTGAGTTGTATCACGCCTTCCCTGAGGTGTGACGGTAGGGAGATTCTTACGATCGAAGGATTGGGAATTGAAGGTCATTTACATCCCGTCCAGGAACGGTTGGTATCAGAGGGAGGATTACAGTGTGGGTTTTGTACGCCGGGGATCGTGATGACTGTAGTGCCTTTTTTGAATGAAAATCCGGATGCGACCGATGAAGAGATCAAAGAAGCATTATCTGGAAATCTGTGCCGGTGTACGGGGTATAAAAAAATCATCGATTCTGTTCGTCTCGCCGCAGAGGATTTAAGACATGAGTAATGTAATTGGAAAACCCACGCCACTGATCGATGCGGTTCAGAAAACGACGGGGAAGGCAATGTATTCGGACGATTTTATATTTCCAAATATGTTGTTTGCGGGCTTGCACCGAAGTCCCTATCCTCATGCCAAAATTATTACAGTCGATACATCTGAAGCAGCGTCCTGCCCCGGTGTGAGAGCGGTCATCACAGGGAAAGATCTCCCGGCCGCTTTTGGGGTGCTTCCCATTCACCCCGATGAAAATGCGATGGCGGTTGAGAAAGTCCGGTATGTGGGGGAAATTGTCGCTGCTGTTGCCGCCGAGACGCGTGAAGCAGCCCGGAAGGGTGCAGCATTGATCCGTGTGACCTATAAACCGATCAAGCCCTTTTTTACCCCTGAAGAATCTCTTGCGGATTGTTCCGAAGAAGAGAAAATTCATCAGTACACCCGGAACGAAAAGAATATCCATAAAATCGCTGAACTAAATTTTAACGACCCTAAAGCCGCCCTGGAGACATCGGACCATGTTCGGTCTGTCCGGTTCAAATTTGCCGGTGTAACCCATGCTTTTACAGAACCGCATTCCACGGTGGCCAGTTGGGAAAGGGATGGGACTCTGCTGGTGATCTCCGCGACCCAGGTTCCCCATTATCTGCATCGTACGTTGTCTAAAGTACTGGACATTCCCCTTTATAAAATCCAGGTGAAAAAACCAGCATTGGGGGGCGGATTTGGGGGGAAGAGCGATCCGTTCCCACATGAGATGATCGCTGCAAAATTATCGATGATCACCCATCGCCCGGTGAAATGTACACTGACCCGGGAGGAGGTGTTTCTAACCAATCACGGCAGGCACCCGACGGAGATGGTCATGACGGTGGGATGTGACGCCGGGGGAAAAATTACCGCTTTAGACACCGATATCGTGATTGATGGCGGCGCATTTGGCAGTTTTGGCGTGGTCACTGCATATTATAACGGCGTTCTCCTCCAGGGACCCTACCGGATCGACCGGTTTGGATTTATCACGAAGCGAGTGTATACCAATAAACCACAATGCGGCGCTATGAGAGGCCACGGGGCGGTCAATCCCCGGTATGCCGTAGAAGTGGTGATAGATATGCTGGCGCAGGATACGCAAACAGACCCCTGCGAATTCAGACTCAGGAATTTTCTACCTGAAAATACCAAAACCGTGGGAGAATTACGGATCACCAGTAATGGAATCCGGGAATGTCTGGATACCGTCCGACGGAAATCCGGGTGGAACGAGCACTATCGTAAATTACCCTACGGTCATGGATTGGGTGTAGCATGCGGATTTTTCATCAGCGGCAGTGCATTACCCATCATTTGGAATCGATATCCCCAGACCGTCGTCCATGCAAAACTGGATTTTGACGGCAGAGTGGTCATGTTAAGCGGCGCCAGCGACATCGGACAGGGCAGCGATACCCTGCTGGTTCAGATCGCCGCAGAAGAGCTTGGCATTTCCATGAACCGGGTACAGGTAGAAGTTGCCGACACAAAACTCACACCGGTGGATCTGGGCAGTTATTCCAGCCGGGTCACCTTCATGGTGGGGAATGCCGCCAAACAAGCTGTGGACAAGATCAGACATCAGATCGCCGCCTGTATCGCAAATGAAAAATCGGTTATGAGAGAAACTATTCGGTTTGACGATGAACGGGTATTTACCGATGATGGAAAATTAGACCTGACGTGGGAAGAGGCTGTAGAAATTGCCATGGCAGGACGAGGCGCAATTGTGGAAAGCGGATGTTATATTTCCCCCAAAATGGGAGGTACATTTAAAGGAGCTGGCGCAGGACTCAGCCCGGCCTATAGTTTTGGGGCATTTATCGCCAAAGTCAGGGTGGATACGCTCACAGGACAGGTGTCTGTGAAAAAAGTGTGGGGCGCCCACGACTGCGGTAAAGCCCTTAATCCCCTGTCTGTCGAAGGTCAGATCGAGGGAAGTATCCATATGGGACTCGGACAGGCGATATCCGAAGAAATGCGGTATCATCAGGGCAGATTAGTGAACGCCAATTTCTGGGATTATCGCATCCCCCTCACCCTGGATACCCCGGAGATGGATGTGACGATCATTGAATCCCAGGATGGTGAAGGGCCCTATGGCGCCAAGGAAGCGGGAGAGGGACCGATCCATCCGGTGCTGCCTGCGATCGGGAATGCCATTTATGACGCCGTGGGTATCCGGATGACGAATCTCCCGATTACACCGGATAAAATTCGGGCGGAACTTCGGAAGCGGGGGAAGTCATGAGTACCCCATTATATGTTATGCCCCAAACGGTGGCTAAAGCGATATCTCTGGCAAACAACGACCCCGCCGGTTATGTTTTTTATGCCGGCGGAACCGATATCCAACTCCATATAAAACAGCATTTAATCCAGCCGGATACGATCATCGATCTCACCGGTGTTAAATCCCTGAAAAAAATAAACAGCCGGGGAGGCCGCCTGGTTCTTGGGGCGATGGTTACCCTGGATCAGATTATCCATCATCAGGGGATACGGGCAAACTACCCGATCATCGCCGTCTCCGCGACCTCTGTTGCCACGCCGGTAGTCCGGAAAACTGCAACCCTCGGTGGCAATCTGATGGTGAGCAACCGGTGCAGTTTTTATAATCAGTCCTTCGAGTGGCGGCAATCGATTGGGTCCTGCCTGAAGGATACGGGTGATTTCTGCCAGGTGACCGGCGGGCTGCATCATTGTTATTCCCGGAATGTATCTGATCTGGCTCCGGCGCTCATGGCCCTGAATGCCCGGGTTACCGTTCGGTCTGTGACCGGTAAAATATATCTGCCCATGGCCGGTCTGTATGTTCCCGACGGGCTGATCGTCCATGCCCCGCTCGGCGCCGGCGGAATCATCACCGAAATTATGATCCCGGAGATCCCGTCAAAATGGTGGTTCAAAAAATTACGTCTCCGGAATAGTATGGATTTCACGTCTCTGACCGTCGCTGCATGTGTCGATAATACGGACAACCTGCGCGTCGCCGTGAACGGGGTATCCATGGCGCCAGTAGGGGTGGAAGCAAAGATCAGTAACCTCACATTAACCGACATGATCCGGCAGGTGAAACGCACCTGCAAGACGGTAGATAACGACTACTTACCGCTGCAGTACCGCCGGGAAATGATCTCGGCTTTCCTGACGGAATGCTGGGAATCCTTTCACTGACGCTGCCTGATGAATGAACTGAACCAAATTCTACAGGCGGTGAAACAAAGTGAACAACGGGGGGAACCCTGCGTGCTTGCCACCCTCGTCCGTGTGGAGGGTTCCCATTATCGGAAACCGGGCGCACGGGCACTGGTTGATGCGCAGGGTAAAATCACCGGCTCCATTGGTGGCGGATGTCTGGATACCGATCTGATTTTGCATACCCGCGAGGTCATTTATGAACGAGTCCCCCGACTACTCCACTATGATTCCACCTCAGACGATGACATCATTTTTGGGCTGGGTCTGGGTTGCGGAGGGATGGTAGAAATTTTATTGGAACCGCTGATTCCGGGGAGACTGAAGCGTGCCTTATCCAGTCTTATGTCTGGTTTTGAAACAAAAGAAAAAATTTCCATGGCAACGGTCATCCGAACGGATATTGAAAGCATCCACTCGGGGGACCGGATGGTGCTAAAGGGGGATCATCAGGTGATCAACGACCTGGATAATTCCGAGGTTAGCGACTGGCTGCGCAATCAGCTCATCCGGACCTCCAGCCATTCACAGCCCTCCGTCATTTCCTGGAGCGCCTGTGACCGGAGATTGGAGGTTTTCATGGAAGTGGTATGTCCGCCCATCCATCTGGCGATCATTGGGGGCGGGAATGACAGCCTCCCGCTGGCGACCATCGCTGAAACTTTGGGATGGGAAATCACGGTAATGGATCACCGTAAAGATTTCGCAACAGCAGAGCGATTTCCAAAAGCAGACCGGGTAGTGACCGTCGAACCGAATGAAATCCTGTCGGTATGGGAAAATGATCTTCCCGATGCGGTGGTGGTCCTGACCCATCATTTCCGGAACGATACGCGGTTACTCCTGAACCTGCTGCCCTTAGAACTCCCGTATCTCGGTGTGTTGGGGTCCCGGCGTCGTGTTGAAAAATTATTAAATGCCGTGGAGGAAAACGGACTCACAATTACCGTTGCGATGAGAACCCGGCTCCATTCACCGGTCGGGTTAAGGATACCTGCTGAATCCCCTGAGGAGATTGCGCTGGCGATCGCCGCTGAAATTCAGCAGGAGTTGAAAGGGGGTAAACATCCCATCAATTCACGGTGATGGTATCCCAGTTCAACCGGAATCGCCGATTTTGAAAACCCGAACCGGAACACAGCAATATAATGGTGTGTAAACTTATTTTTTTGTAATAATTTTATGTAGTCAGTTTGACAAAAAAATAAGCTGTCTGGCAAAAAGCGAGTGTCTAAATGTATGGGCACATATATATTTAAACCTATATTGACTAACCATTCGCCTTGACCGGGATAGGAATTAATGTATATTCAGGAACGGCCCGGGTTTCAACCTGATGCACCCAAAGTTTTCATTCCTGCAGAGAACTACAAACGTGAATAGATGATTAATTGATTAATGTAAAATAGAGAAAAGTGCCAACTTTCCAGGTGGTCCAAAGTACGGGGACTGGTCGGCAAAATAATGAGAAAAGTAAAAATTAAGGAAATTATACATAAATTGCTAAATAATAAACAATTAACGAAAAACCACGACATAACTTCAGGTATTTCGGAAAATCAGCATTTGCTATTACCGAAGATATCTCAACATATTATACGTCATATTCAGCAGATTTGGCTATCCCGGTATCTTAACAAAAGAGGAGGAACACTTCTTATGAAAAAACTAACACCCCTGACTCTAGCCTTTATGCTCTTTATTCTCACCCGTCTTGCTACTGCCCAGGAGATAGGCAAAATTAGCGGTTACATGTTTGGCGACTATTACTACATGGCTTCAAGCCACAATGAAGCTCTGGAAGACGCGAATGGCTTCTGGTTCCGCCGCATTTACTTCACCTACGACCAGGCATTAAATGAAGACTTTGAGGTTCGCTTTCGCCTCGAGATGAACAGCGCCGGCGATTTCACCAGTAAAACGAATTTGGAACCCTTTGTGAAGGATGCCTACCTGAAATGGAAACATGGCCGGCACAGCATCCTTTTTGGCATCTCGCCCACCCCGACCTGGGATTTGATTGAAAGCGTTTGGGGTTACCGTTCGGTGGAAAAGACTCCCCTTGATTTGCAGAAGTTTGGTTCTTCGCGCGACTTTGGTCTGGCATTCAAAGGCAGCCTGGATTCTGAGAAACGGGTCAACTACCATTTCATGATTGCCAATGGCAACAGCACCAGCTCGGAAAACAATGCCGGCAAGAAATTGCTCCTTTCTGTGACGGGCAAAATCAACAACCATATTCTGGTAGAAGGTTATGGCGATTTTGAGGGGCGCCCTGGCGTCAGCGACCGTTATACCCTGCAGGGTTTCGTGGCTTACCAGTATGACAATTTCCGCCTCGGGTTACAGTTTGCGCAGCAAAATCGCGAGGTGGGTGAAGGATTGGAAGACCTGAAACTCCAGGTTGGGTCGGTGTTCGCGGCGGCTAAAATCTCGGAAAAGACCTGGGGGTTTGCACGAATTGACCGCCTGTTCGACCCCAGCCCTGACGGCGCCAAGATATCCTACATTCCTTTTGACCCCACAGCCAAATCAACCTTTTTGCTGGTTGGATTGGACTTGATGCCAATCAAAGAGGTCCACATCATGCCCAATGTGGAAGCAGTGTTATACGATGAAAACGACGCTGGGGTAAGTCCGGACAACGATGTGATACCACGCGTTACCTTTTATTATATCTGGAAATAATCAAGGAGGTAGAAATGGCTACAAAGTTTGGAAAGGAAAGCATTCTGGTTAGAATGCACGAAGACCTGAAAAGGGCGCTCAAAAAAGCCCTGGACAAGCGCGCCTGGGTTATGGTCATCGATATAGACAAATGTATCGGCTGCAACGCCTGCACTGTCTCCTGTATGGCCGAGAATGTGGCGCCGCCGGGAGTTTCGTATCGCGTGGTTCAAGAC
>Ga0100387_10001718_pt1 | contig 18629 bp, 18 predicted proteins | sample CryGeymeta201511_FD_81547 | JGI IMG/M metagenome (GOLD analysis project Ga0100387, IMG submission 81547) | Groundwater microbial communities from Crystal Geyser aquifers in Utah, USA - Crystal Geyser metaG 2015-11 | ecosystem: Environmental > Aquatic > Deep subsurface > Groundwater | place... | reverse complement strand
AGAATGACACTCGGACCATTAATCGTCTGAGACACGCTGACTTTATCCAGAGGAATGCCGTCAAATAATTCTTCCATGTCCCTTAGGGAACATACAGATACACCACACTTCCCCACCTCTCCTTCAGAAAACTCATGGTCACAGTCATATCCCATCAGAGTCGGCATATCATAGGCAACCGATAGCCCGGTCTGACCCTGGTTGAGTAAAAATTTAAACCGGTTATTCGTTTCCGATGGCGTACCGAACCCGGCAAATTGTCGCATCGTCCATAATCGCCCACGATACAAGTTCGGATGAATACCCCGGGTATACGGATATTGTCCGGGAAATCCAAGCTTATCAAGATAGGTTTCGTCCCCATTTTCGGGATAATACAATAAATCTACCGACTCACCTGAAACCGTGTCAAAGTTGTAATTCTGTTGACCAGATTTTTTTACCTCGTCAAGCCATTTTTCTTTTTGTGTGCGGTATTTTTGATTCATGGTTGCCTCAAAGTTTACGTAATTCGTCCATCAAACCATCGATATTTAACTTAAGATCATCTAATAATTCCTGCCGGGTTCCCTGCTCGATAAAATGATCCGGGATGCCCATGCGATGAACTGAAATATTTAGATCAGATGAATTGAGATATTCAATGATTGAAGATCCGAACCCCCCTTGTAACGCACCCTCCTCCATTGTAATGATTCGGGAATGGCTTTGCGTCAGATCCGCCAACAAGATAGCGTCAAATGGCTTGATGAATCTGGCATTGATGATGGTTGGGTTAATGTCAAGTTCTTGTTTAATTTTGGGTAGTGCCCGTTTTGCCACTTCAACCATACTTCCCGTTGCAATCACAGCAACGGATTTACCCTGATTCACAATTTCCCAGGATCCAATGGTAAGCCTGTCCGGTTTACGATTAGGATTAAAACAAAAGCTCGTATCTTTGGGATATCGGATCGCAAACGGTTTCCGTTCAAGAACAGCAGTATGCAATAAGTCATAAAACTCGTCGCCGGTGGAGGGTGCAGATAAAATGATGCCCGGCAGCATTCTCAATAGCGGGATGTCAAACACACCGTGATGAGTCGGACCGTCCGGACCCACGATGCCCGCCCTGTCCAGGCAAATGATCGCGGGGAGATCCTGAAGTAAAATATCATGGAAAATATTGTCATACGCCCGCTGAATAAAGGTGGAATAGATCGCAACAACCGGCAATAGTCCTGCAGAAGATAAACCGCTGGCGTAGGTTATTGCATGTCCCTCTGCAATACCCACATCAATATAACGCTCCTTGAATTCATTCACATATTTACTCAACCCTGTACCGATCCCCATTGCAGCTGTAATACAAATGATATCCGGTTCTTTTATCGCAATGTCTCGAATGGATCTCCCAAATATCTCTGAATAGTCAGGGGCGGGTTTGACGGTCTCAGCATTCTCTTTCCCGCGAAGACTGTAATATTTTACAGAATCGGATTCTGCGAGTTCTGATCCCCTCCCTTTTTTAGTGTACACATGCACTAATGTGGGATTTGGAAAATTCTTCACCGAATCAAACGTTTGAATCAGCAGGTCTAAATTATGCCCGTCAATGGGACCAACATATCTCAATCCCAATTCCTCGAAAAGTGCTCCGGGCGTGAAAAAACCTTTGATCCCTTCTTCCGTTTTACGAAGAAATTTTCGAATGAATTTTGATGGAAAAGTTGGAATTTTTCCCGTCACGTTCCATATATCATTTCGAATTTTATTATAAGCGGGATGGGTCAGAACCCGGGTCAGATATCCCGATAGGGCACCAACGCTCGGGGAGATTGACAGCGAATTATCATTTAACACGACGGTCAATTGTGTTCTGTGGAACCCTAAGTTATTCATTCCCTCATAAGACAAACCGCCCGTCAGTGCACCATCACCTACAATAGCGACCACCCGTTCACTGCCCTTTTGCCAGTCACGGGCATGCGCGATTCCCAGCGCTGATGAGATAGCGGTACTTGCATGCCCTGCACCGATAATGTCATGAGGGCTTTCATCCCGTTTCAGAAACCCGCTGATCCCGCCTTTCTTCCGGAGTGTGCTGAATCTGTCTCTTCTCCCGGTGATTATTTTATGAGCGTACGCTTGGTGACCCACGTCCCACACAAGTTTATCTTCAGGAGAATTGTACACGTAATGCAGTGCGATCGTAAGATCAACTACGCCCAAAGGAGAGGAATAATGACCACCAATCTCCTCAATAACAGTTTGAATGAAATGACAGAGCTCTTTGGAATATTCCTCCAATTCCCGGGTATTCAGATGCTTTAAATCCGTCGGATCATTAATTTGGTATAGATAGCGGTAGGGCATCAGGTAAACAACCCCATAAAGTATTCATGTATTCTGTAATCTGATCCTATTTCAGGATGAAAGGACACTGCGAGATGATGACCGTCTTTTACCAATATGGGCTCACCATTGAGTTGGGCTAATAATTCAATATTATCAGATGTGGGACGAAATTTCGGTGCCCGGATAAAGGTGGCTAAAAAAGGAGGTTCGGCATCAAAGGACAGGGAAATTTCTTCCTGGAATGAAAATACCTGTCTGCCCCACGAATTTCTACGGCAATCAATATTCATAATTTGCAAGGGTCGCACTCTGGGATCTTCTACGCCCCGGGAGAGTAGAATCGCCCCCGCACACGTCCCCATAATCGGATGTGACTCCGCAAAATACCGGAGAGGGTCAAACAGCCCTGTTGATCTCATGTGCAAAGACATGGTTGTAGATTCTCCGCCCGGGATCACCAGCCCGTCACACTGCTTCAGTTGTTCCGGGTATTTTATCAGAATAGTTTTCTGGCCCAAATTTTCAAATACCCGTCGCTGAAGATCAAAATCGCCCTGCAAGGCTAGGATTCCAATGATCAATATTACCAGCCTCTTTCTTGCATTCGCTGGTCTTCAGGAATCTCCCGGATATCAAGTCCCTTCATGGCAGTCCCCAGACCTTCGGAAATTTCAGCTAATTTACTAAAATCGTTATAGTATGTGACTGCTAGAACAATCGCTTTTGCTCTGGGAGCAGGATCTTCAGATTTAAAAATTCCGGATCCGACAAATACAGACTCAGCGCCTAATTGCATCATGAGGGATACATCTGCGGGCGTGGCAATCCCGCCGGCGCTGAAATTTGGAACGGGGAGTTTTCCGCTTTTCGATATTTCTACAACCAATTCAATAGGAGCGCTTAATTTTTTAGCTTCTGCCATTAATTGATCATATCCTAATGTGGTCAGCCGCTTAATATCATTCTGTATCGTGCGCATATGCCGGACGGCTTCAACGATGTTTCCTGAACCGGCTTCGCCTTTGGTTCGGATCATCGCAGCGCCCTCACCGATACGCCTCAGAGCTTCGCCCAGGTCCCGCGCACCACACACGAAGGGAATCTTAAAATCGTGTTTCCAGATATGATTTGATTCGTCGGCAGGTGTTAATACTTCACTTTCATCGATAAAATCCACCTCAAGAGCTTCGAGGATCTGTGCTTCTGCGAAATGACCGATCCGGCATTTCGCCATCACGGGAATGGACACTTTCGCCTGTATGGCTTTGATCATTTTTGGATCAGATGCCCTTGCGATCCCGCCGTCTCTCCGAATATCGGCAGGAATTCTTTCCAGAGCCATGACAGCAACCGCCCCGGCATCTTCGGCGATCTGAGCCTGTTCCGGCGTAGTAACATCCATAATCACACCGCCTTTCAGCATTTCTGCCAGGCCTTTTTTTAATTCAAATGTTCCTGTTTTCATTGATTATTTCCCAATTTTGATAATTTTTCTTTGACTTCATCAATAATGTAGTCCGGGGTGGAAGCGCCAGCGGAAATCCCCACCGTCTGAACCCCTTTAAACCAACCCGGGCTGAGATCATCAACAGTGGTCACCTGATATGACCGGGGATTTATATTTTTCGATAGTTGGGTCAGTCTTTTTGAATTTGCACTGGTAAAGGATCCGATAATCAACATCACCTCACATTTTTCCGCCAGGATTTTGATCTGTTCCTGATTTCGTTTAGTGGGAAAACAGATTGTGTTGACAAAATGCAGATCGAATACTTTCGTCATCAGAATATTGACAATTTCCTGTACATTTTCAATGGTTTGCGTAGATTGGCTGACCACCCCGACCTGTTTCATCTTTCTGAGGGTTTTCGCTTCTTCAGGGGAGGATATAACGATGGCATTGTCAATCTGGCTGGTGATGCCGATGACTTCATCATGTCCGTGATCTCCAATCACGATGATCTGCCTGCCCTCCTGTGCAAGGTGCTTAACTTCCTTGTGAATTTCATGAACCAGTGGACAAGTTGCGTCAATGATATTCATATTCCGGGATTTCGCATTCTCCCAGATAGGTGTTGCTGTTCCATGCGCCCGGAACAATACCGGGCTGTCGGATGGAATGTCTTCCAGGCTGTCAACAACCGTCGTTCCCGCTTGCGAGAGGTCGGCCACAACTTTTTCATTATGCACAATATCGCCAAGCATATAAACAGAGCCGTGTTTTTTTGCAGTATCATATGCTATATTCACTGCATCCCGAACACCAAAACAGTATCCCGCATCCCGGGCAATTATGATTTTCACCTTAATCTTCCTTCATTTTGGGAAGCGTAATGCCTGTCTGTGACTGATATTTCCCTGCTTTGTCTTTGTAAGAAACACGACATGCTTCATCACTCTCAAAGAACAATACCTGACACAAACCTTCGTTGGAATATATTTTAGCCGGCAAGGGAGTAGTATTGGAAATTTCCAAAGTCACGAAGCCTTCCCATTCCGGCTCGAAGGGTGTAACGTTCACAATTATTCCACATCGGGCATAGGTGGACTTTCCCACACAGATTGTCAAAATGTTTCGTGGGATGCGGAAATATTCAACGCTTCGTGCCAGTGCAAAACTATTCGGGGGAATGATGCAGATTTCTCCATGGTAATTTATAAATGAGCGCTCATCAAAATGCTTGGGATCGATAATACTGCTATTGACATTCGTGAAAATTTTGTATTCATCAGAAACTCGAAGGTCGTACCCATACGATGATAGTCCGAAGGAAATTTTTTCCTTATGATTTTGACAGGTCTCAAAAGGGTCGATCATTTTGTGTTCAATAGCCATTTTTTCAATCCATAAATCGCTTTTAATCGACATGGGCAGTTCCCTGGATCTTATGTTGAATTTCGTAAAGAATCATTTTTTCTGCGGATACAATATCACATTTATCAATGATTGCCCCTGCTGCAAAGGGATGCCCGCCACCCTTGAATTTTTCGGCAATATCATTTACCGAATAAATCCCTTTTGATCTGAAATTCAATCTGATTTTCCGGTCCGGTAACTCCAGAATCATGCAGGCAATTTCAACTCCGTTGATACTTCTTATAAAGTCCGTGAACCCTTCTATATCCTCAGGTGTCGCTCCATGATCATTCAGCATTTTAGCGTCGATAATAAACCACGCAAACTGATCTGAAAAATCGAATTTGATGCCATCAATGACTTTTCCGAGCAGACGAACCTGAACCAGGGGTCTGCTCTCATAAATATGACGTTGAATTTCATGGGGTTTTACACCAGACTCAATCAGCCGTGCCGCCATCTCATGTGAAGAAGAATTGGTATTGCTGTATCTGAAGGAACCGGTATCGGTAATGAGTGCAACGTACAAGGGAATAGCGACATCTAAAGGCATAAGTTTACTTTGCCGCGCATTGACCAGATAATGGTACACCATTGAACCGGTGGATGGTTCATGGGTATCCACGATGGTAAAACTATAGTCGCTTTCATGTCTGACAGGGTGGTGATCGATACAAATAGTAATTGTTTTGGGAGAGAATAACTTCCTCATGTCACCGATTCGTTTGATTTCACCAATATCTAAAATGATAACCAGATCAACGTTTTTGATCCACTGGTCAAACACAGTCTTATAGGTTTCTATAACATGTCGGGTATCCAGAAAAGTGTACAGATCGGGTAATTTGGATGAATTGATGATCCGGCATTCCTTGCCTATGTCTGAAAGATGATAATAGAACCCAAGTTCTGACCCGATACCATCCCCATCCGGGTTAATATGCGAGGTTAGCAAAATCGATTTTGCTGATTTGATTTCGCGATCAAGAATATCCTGCAATATATTAGTAATTTTATTCATAATTTAACTCAAAATTTACCCGAAATCATCAAACAGTTCCTATCTCTTACAGACGGATCTGTAATCTCAATTTAACGTTTTAAAGCGAATCATTCAAAAAATCCCCACAGAATCAGGAATACCCCAATTGAAAATTGTATTAATTGGTCCGCCGCCTTTTCGTAGCTGACCTGACACTCGAAATTCTACCGCTATTCATAGTAATAAAAATAGTAACCATCTTTTTAAGCGCTTCGGCGTTTAGAGTCGTCACGATGACGGTATTACCATCGTAGTTACTTTTTTTATATAATATTCTAACTACATTCATGAGAGCATCCGGTGATAAATGTTTCTCAATTTCGTCGATTAACAATACTTTAGTGTCGGCAGCAATTGCAGCCGCTAATACTACCCATCTTAACTGACCGGGTGTCAATTTTTTCATAGGTCGTTCAAACAAGTGGGTGATATCCATCTGCTTCGCAATTTTATCAATTCGCTTGTCCTTGTCTTTCTGCGTATGTTCATAACGATCCAGGGTCTTGTTCAGGTACTTTTCAACGGTTCCCCAGGGTATTTTATTTTCCTGCGGGACAATGGCGAGTTGATTGGATAATTCTTTTTTAGGTATTGCATAAAGATTCTTCCCATCATAATTAATTTCACCGGAATTGATTTTTAACTGATTAGATAAAATGTTAAAAAACGTTGTTTTTCCGGAACCAGGCTTACCGGATATAGAATACACCGTCCCCCGGTGAATTTCAAATTTCTTTATATCAAGCGCTCTAAAATTATCTGACTGATATACAACTTCCTTTAATTCATAAAGTGGTAACTGCATTACTTTTTCCTTTCAAATCGCATTAAAAAAATTAAATAAAACCTGTCTGCACCATGTCAGATCAGGAGAACTTTTTTGCCCTTTCAGGGTAACAGGTGTTTTTCCGTGGTAATGGCTTAATTCGTCCATCAACGCCGAGGAACATTCTGGATGAAACTGCAACCCAAAGATGTGTTCGTCAAAGCAGATGGCCCGGGGGCTATTTTCATTCTCTGCTAACATCACGGAACCCTCAGGCACTACCGCCACTATATCCTTGTGGGACTCGCAGGCAATAAAGTGATCGGGAATTCCCTTAAACAAGTCTGACTGTTTACCGGAATCCGGCAGGCTAATTTCAGAATATCCAAGCTTCATACCCATTGGGTTTTCAATTACCTTTCCACCCATGGCAACGGACAACAATTATACCCGAAGCATATTCCTAAAACCGGGATTTGCATTTTGACCAGCAGACTTGTCTGTTTAATCAGTGTATTCATCCAAACAGAACTTTCTGAAACGGATGAAGTTGATCCAGCAATCACCCATACTTCAGCATTATCATCACTTATAAATGGATTCCCTAAGTAATTTATAATCTGAATATCCCATGATTTGGGAAGAATATTGCCGGCCCATTCACCGGTAGTACCAAATGTCTTTTCGATTTCCGGTGAATGCCTGCCTACCGTCAAGATATTCAGCGTCATGACATACACCAATCATTCTTTCTGCAATAATAGTCGCAAATTTCTCCAAAAGGACAGCGAATACACGCTGGCTGTCTGACCATACATGTCTGACGGCCGAATTCAATTAAATTTCGGTATAAAAAACGAGATTTCCCATACGGAATGACTGAATTTACAGATCTGAATAACCGGTAATAAGACCCAAATCTGCCGGACACACCGGTTCTGGAGAAGATTCTTAAGACGGCAGCGTTAACCGGGAGAATATCCCTTCCCAAGGAATCGCATAACATCGTGGTAACGGTACACAGTCCGATCCCCTTTATCTTCAACATCCGCTGAATAATTTGATCATCCGTCCATGTTTTCATGGAATTCAGAGAATATTCACCAAAATTCGCACGCGTCCAGTCCAAAAGTAAATTTAATGTCGACACGTTTCTATGCCCGGTTTTTTTGGGAATTACCGGTGACATAATTTCACCGGAATCCGCAGATTCGGAATTGTGGGATTGTACGACTTGAAGAAGGCGTTCTTTAATAGAAGCATTACCACTATTACAATGTGCATGCCGGGACACAATCAATCCTCTAAGACATTCCAGGGGATTGCTCACGGCGGTATCAGGATGAATCCCGTCTGTTCGAAAAACAGTCAGGATAAACCCTAATTTATCTTGTCGTATAGGTTCCATCCATCACATATGGACGAAAAGCGGTCAGGTATGTGGGGGATCAGATTAGTTTTGCGCTTCGAGCCATCGCTCGGCATCTATCGCAGCCTGGCAACCGGAACCGGCGGCCGTAATCGCCTGACGATAAACAGAGTCCTGGATATCTCCACATGCAAATACACCTTCAACAGAGGTATAAGTTAAATCTGCTTTAGTTTTAATGTACCCTTTGACGTCCATGTCAAGTTGACCTTTAAAAAGATCAGAATTCGGTTGATGGCCGATGGCGATAAAAACCCCGTCACATTCAAAAACAAAAACATCACCAGATTTGGTATCTTTCAGTTTTATACCGGTTAAACCTCCGGCTTTGGGGTCCCCAACCATCTCCTCAATGATCGAATTCCATTTGACGTGGACTTTAGGATGATCAAATACCCGTTGTTGCATGATCTTCGAACCCCGAAGCTCATCTCGGCGGTGAATCAACGTGACTTTTGAAGCAAACTTTGTTAGATAAAGCGCTTCTTCAAGGGCTGAATCTCCACCACCCACCACGGCAACTTCTTTATTTTTGTAAAAAAATCCATCACAGGTTGCACATGCAGATACACCATAGCCCATCAATTTTGATTCGGATTCTAATCCAAGTAACCTTGCAGAAGCTCCGGTTGCGATGATGAGGGTTTCGGACTCGAATAATTCATCTCCTGCCCATACTTTGAATGGCCTTTCAGAGAGATTGACCTTGTCCACAGAGGTAAATCGGGTGTCCGCATTAAATCTCTGAGCTTGTTTTCTAAATAAATCCATCAGATCAGGTCCCAGGATTCCCTCAGGAAATCCCGGAAAATTTTCAACTTCGGTTGTGATGGTTAACTGTCCACCGGGCTGCATACCTTCGAAAATAATTGGTTCAAGGTTCGCTCTGGCTGTGTAAAGTGCGGCCGTCAATCCGGCGGGACCGGAACCAATAATTATCACTTTTCGTCTCATAAATTAGACCTAAGAAATATATTTATTAAGTGAGTTTTGAAGACGTGATTTCGGTACAGCGCCCACAATTTGCTCTTCGACTTTTCCATTCGAAAAAACCAGCAAACTGGGGATACTTCTAATCCCGTACTGAGAAGCAATTGCAGGATTTTCGTCCACATTTACTTTTCCGATCATCACTTTTCCGTTGTACTCTTCAGCCAGTTGCTCCACAATAGGTCCAACCATTCGACAGGGACCACACCATTCAGCCCAAAAGTCGATTAAAACCGGTTTTGTGGATTTCAATACTTCAGACTCAAAGTTTGAATCTGATATTATTTTCGTATATTTTCCCATTAACTACTCTCCAATTATCAACATTTTCGGAAAAAACATGTTTGTAATTTATCCAGAGGGTTTTCTCAATTCCGAATTCAAAATTGAAATCTTTTGATGAAAAAAACTCCGATCCGTTACACAATAAAATTCACATCTTATCCGGACTCGAAGAAAAATATAATTAAGCCAAGCAACTGATTAAAACGCTTAATTCATCAACGAAGATTCTGTAAATTACCCGCAGTTCAGACTTTTCGATTTTTGAATATCATCATCTGTTTAGGGAAGGAATACCGGTGTAAGTCCGGAGCTGACGCGCAACTGTAAGTCTTTTAACGGATAAGCCAGATACTTCCAATTTCAGGTACCTTCGCGAAATGAGGTGCAGATTGCAATTCCCTCTCTTCACCCATTTGATATTTTACCAAATGGGTTTCTTAATGGATAAAACGGTTCATATTCGGGCGGCTTCCAGTTGTTGAATCGGTATAGCTGTTTATTATGCCTCATTCATCCAATTCACACCTATATGATCGGTTGTATTGCTACCCTGGTTGGCGTCTCAACCCTGATGTCTGCTGATTTCTCCTTTCTGGTTGTAGATGCCATCACTGATAACCCGTTAAGGGGCTGTATTATTACTGTCAATAATTCTGCAGTCGACACCACTGATTCTATGGGGCGGTTTACCCTGCAATTCACCCCGCACGAACTTGAAAGTCCTGAACCGGGAACTACGCTAAACATTACAATTGCACTTGCAAACTACAAGACACAAGTATGCGAAATTAATGACGTAATTTCAAAAATTATTATCCAATTGGAGCCCGTCATTTATCCCTATTCCCCGGTATTTGTCGAAGGCGACGCCCATAAGGATAGGGATTTTGTATTTGCTTCTGGAAGTTATGTGCTGAACACTGTACAGGTTGAATCATCAAATTCTACAGCAGAGGCGATAAATCTGCTCCCGGGGATCATCATAAAATCTTATGGCGGACCTGCGGGTGTCAGCACCGCCTCCCTTTTAGGAGGCCAGGCAGACCGTATCGCGATATTACTAAATGGCGTGATGCTCAACAGTGATCAAAATGGGAGTGCCGACATATCCCAAATTCCCCATGCCTTACTGGAAAACATGAATTTTTATCCGCAGGGTTCATCAGCCCGATTTGGATCCTCTGCCATGACCGGGGTAATTAACCTCAAGCCAAAGTCCGGAGAATCTTTCTATTCACACACGATTGGCAATTATCATCAGGCAGAGGATATGATTCAAATTTCTCTTAACCGGGAACGAATGAGGGTCTCGGCGTCAACCGGTAGATTCCGGTATCGTGGAAGGTATTTCTGGGAAGAAGATGAATCTCAGTATGATTTTTTCCAAAATCAAATTGATCAGCGTTTTTACTACTTGACAGGTAATTTTTTTTTGCCGGACTCTACTCACTTGAAAGCTCAAGTTTTGGATGTCCTGAATGACCGCAAATTATCCGGATATATTTATGCCGGTCCGGACCTTTCAGACATGATCGACCGGCTGCGTATTATGGCGGGTGAATTCAAACGGGGGCCAATCACATTTCGATGGAATCAAAAACTGAACCTGATCGATTATGTGAATCCGCCGGTACCTGCTCCCCCTGTATCTGCTCACCATCAATTGACAACATCAGACTACATGTTATTGATCACCAAAAAACATCTGAATTATCAGATAATGATGAGAATAGAAGAGAGTAAGAGTACAAATTCATTGGATACCGGCAGAGTGATATTGACGTCAAGTATTGATCTGGACCACACGATCTCAAATTTCGAATACTTGTTTTCATTTCGGACAGATGTTGAAAAGCAACGCCCTGGATTGACTGCCGGGGAAGGTACAGTTGTATATCATTCTAACATCTGGCAGGGGCAATCCTCGTTAACAATATCCAATAATTTTAAACGTCCTGGATTTAATGATTTATACTGGGTCCCGTTCGGGAATCCAAACCTGAAAGTAGAACGATCGGTTAATTTTACATTAAGAAGTAAATTCGATTTTAATTGGCACGGGTTGGATGTCAACCTGTTTTACATTAAGTATAATGATCTCATTCAATGGACTCCGTCGAATACCGGTGTGGTCTGGTCGCCGGAAAATATTCCCAATTCAGAATCCATCGGTTATAATTTCATCTGGCAATTTCAGAAAAATCCAATTTTTAGGATCTCTCTAAGCCTGCTTAAAAATGATACGTATTATCATTCTCCGGATAATGAAGACCTGACATCAAAGCCGTTACGATATTCACCGGAATTCATTTTTTCAATCTGTCATAGTACATATTTTAAAGGAGTGATCATCACCAGCGATGTAAAATCAGTTTCCAGCCGCATATATTTTTATGACTACCCGGAAGACCGGTCAATGCCCGCTTACACTGTGTATAATATGGGTGTTTCAAAGGATTTCACGACGAAATATGCCCGTATTATCATTGGGCTCACAGTTCACAATTTAAGTGACATTCAATTTCAAACGATTCACGGATATCCCGAACCCGGGAGATCTTTCATCTTAAAAACAACCATTAAAGAAAAATAAGGAAAAAAATGACAGGAAAAATAGTTACCTTGGCGTGTTGTGTTGCATTAGGGTTCGCTCAGTCAGCAGCATACATTCTGTGTGAAGGAAATTTTATGGTTGGGAATTCCTCGCTTTGGCAGGTTACCGGTCAGGAAATATTACTCGGCGTTGAAAATAATCCTCTGGGAGACACCGGTCAGTCGTTATGTGTTTATGAGCATAAACTATATGCCATTCTCAACGGGACAGGAACGATTGAAGTATTTCAAATTCAGACGTCTGGTGATTTGGCTTTTGAGCAATCTGTGGATTTAAATTTCTCTGGTCCCCGTGAGATGACCGTAATAAACGGAAGGGGATACATTACCGAATGGTACCTGAACGACATTGCGATTCTCGATATTCCTACATTGACAATAGTCGGAAATATTCCGGTTGAGGGGTTACCGGAAGATATTATTTGGGATGGCAGCCGGTTATATGTGAGTTTAACGATGAATATGGACTGGTCTTCAGCCCATAAAATTCTCGTTATTGATCCTGAAACAGAATCTGTCATTGACGAATATGAAGTCGCTGACGGACCCGGCCCGATGGTATTGGCAAATGAACAATTATATGTATCCAGTACGTATTACGATGCAAACTGGAACACTTATGCCGCTACCTCTAAAATTGATCTGGTCACGGGTAATATTTTGATCAACGACTATGGGCAAACCCCGTTATTCGGAACCGATATTATTTTTTTTCAGGGGGATATTTACCGCATTTATAATAACGGGATCATTGCTTTGGATGATGCGCTATCCCCCATCCCGGATTCCTATTTGGGAGAATTTCCGGGTCTCTATTCAATGGATATTTATCAGAATCATATCTATCTGGGATTATCCAATTTCGTCTCACCCGATGAAGTACGGATCATCGATTTTGCCGGAGTACAAATTGCATCATTCTCCGTTGGCGCTATTCCCGGGTCATTTGCATTTTATCCACCCTTATTGAATTGTGATATTTCCGGTGATGTGAATCATGACCTGAACATGGATATTTTAGATCTTGTTAAAATGATCTCTCATATCCTGGGAATGAATGAGATGTCAGAACAAGAGGTATGTGCATCTGATAGTAATGAAGATGGTTTTGTCGATGTGACAGATATCGTGTATTGGGTGGATCAGATATTGGTTAATCCGTAAAAATCCATGTTACCTGTAGATAATTCATGGGTTCAATGGGAAGAATAGCCGGAGATACCGTACTGCCTGGCACAGTGAACTGAATCATATTAAAACTGAGCTCAAACCGGTCAAAAACAAGACCGAAGGACGCATTTAAAGATGTGTGCTCCATTTCATCATCAAGTATGATTATAACCGGTCGGGGGTGCAATAGATCAAACGCTTTATGTCCCATGGATTTTATATAGACACCCTTCAATTGGATGAATGGTTTGTAAGGTTTATGTTTCAGGGATGGCGCAATCCTGATTGTAAACTGAGAATGATTCGAGAAAAGGCTGGAATCTGCTGAATTGACCGTCGATCCTGCGGAGAATAATATCCATGGTAAGGTCAGGCTAACTGATGGATTGACCGACCAGAAATGATCACCCTCAAACTGGATGAAATGAATTGTAATATCTGACTGACCCCCCCCTGTTCTCACGGCGATCCTTGCCCTGTTATCAAACCAGCCGGTGGGTCCGATGATTAAATCAGACCGGCGGTACATGGTAAGCAAGTACTTATGGGATATATCCATAGATAAAATACCAGTTGAATTTCGGTATCCAAATTCGATTTTGAATTTGGAATTATCCGTATATCGCAACCCTGCAGAAATATCAGTAAATTCAGACAGATGCCATTCCAGACCGGAATAAACGGATGAATAATTCAGGCGTTCGGTGCTCACATCCTGATATTGATACTCTGTTTCCTTAGCTTCCATCTGAATTTGATAATCCAGTTTAGGGTTGATCAGAATACGGTTTTTTGTGGAAAACCACCTATTTAAAATGCGGATATTATTCAAATACAGGTTCCACCCATCGTTGCTCGCTTTTGTAATCTGCTGGGCTGTATTGACTTCGGAATCAAAATTCGGATGATGATAACGGTAGGTCCCTCCAATAGCGTAAGATTCGATATTCCGGTTAAAGTATGAGAATATAAATATTGGCAAACCTGTGTTTTCCCGGTGATACAGCCAATCAAATTCAAACTCGTGCTGATTCAGATGGCGATTGATCCCTAGCATATAATTTTGGAGCACATTTTCAGATGATGTCCCATCGGGACCCAGGTGAGAGTATTTCCCCGGGAAAGATCTGCCAACACCGGCAGATTCAATGGAATTTCCGTTCTCGTCCGTAGATAACATCCCCAATTGGAGTTGCCGATACCGGTAATCGCCCTGATTCCATTTAAAATAGGTCGTGAGCAATGAATCGGACTTAAAATCTGGAAGGATATCCTTGATCCTAAAACTGCCAACCGGGATGCCGAAGTTTCCATCGATTCGCAGGGAGCGGTAATGCCAGTCATCTAAAATATAGGGGTTGGAACCGGAGATGATAAAAGTGGATTGCCCAAGTTGATCAGGATTTACTTCCAATGGATGATCTTCAAACTGAGCCAGGGTAATGGAAAATAGAACAAATATCAGGTGAAATATTTTCATGACCGGAAGCCCGATGATGAACAAAATAGTCTGAATATTGAACGATCGGAGATGGAATTTTCCGGAAATTTAAGCTTGCAATTTGCCCCTTATCCGGTTAATTCTGTTCATGGGTATGAGGCGTAAACCGAATTGAAGGGATTTTTCGTCGCATCACTTCGTATCCCCCAAAGAGTAAACCGGAGTACAGGATTGTGCCGCCGAGGGTATTCATAAAAAAAGGTATTCCGTCTATGTAGCAAAGCACTAATCCGTTCATGGTCAATGGGTGTCCATATCCGCCACCGGTGATCCAGACTCCAAAATTGGTCGCTAAAAAGAAAAGTATTGACCCGATGACAGAGCCTCCGAGAACAGTGGATATTTTTACTTTACCGGATATTAGAATTCCCACAAGAACGACGAAAATAAGCGAACCATATACCCACACCATTGTGGTGTGCAGTCCCAAAAAGATATCCGAAATAAACATGATTGAGAATGGGATAAGAAAAGCAAAAATCCTGCGGTTGATGGTAGCGCCGGCAAATAATCCCACCCCGATGACCGGCGTAAAATTTGGCGGATGAGGAATAAATCTGGAGAGTATTGTAAACAGAATTAATAGTATAATGGATATAGTGCGTGGTTTCATTAGGTTGACTTTCCTTTAGTTTTGTCTGGTAAAATTTAAAGAGAATATTGGTTTGGCTCTAACGTTAAAATGGGGATTGCTTTCTGAAGGTGAAATTATTTACCCTTCCACAACTCGGTCCGGAAATAATTCCGGCTGTCCGTCCAATTGCCTGAATCCAGATCTTGCTTTATAGACCTTTTCATCATATCAATTTTCCCATCCAGTTCATCGATATAGTGAACCAGAAGCGCTTCCGGAAATTTAGGAACAATGGGTGACCCCTTCGGCGGGACTCCCTGATGAGATAAAATGATATGTTGGATTTTAAATTTGTCGTTTTCCGGAAAGTCATTTATCTTCCCCACCTCTTCGCTGACAATGTCCCGTCCGAGGATGATATGCCCTTCGAAATATCCATCGTCAGTTGAAGTAAAATTGAGATCATCTTTCATCCCCCTGACTTTTCCGATGTCATGTAATAATGCACCGCAGATTATCAGGTCTCTGTTCAATTCCGGATAGTGATTGCTGACAGTCATGGCAAGTTCTCCGCAGGATACGATATGCTTTAGCAACCCTCCCCTCACCGGATGATGATAAGATATTGATCCGGGGAGAAATAGGATTTCAGACTTGTACCTGCTAAAGACGAGCTTGATCAGTTGCTTGTAATGCTTACTTTTAATTGATTTGATAACCGATCGCAACCGATCCTCCAGTTCGTCGATGGAATCCTCAATGGATGGTATTAGTTCATTTGGATTGAAACCATATTTACGGTATCGGTCTGAATCGGCTTTACTAATATGGGAGATCGTGAGTTGTAATTCATCCTGATATGTTGACGGGATTCCCTTCACCGCCACAGGATCACCCTTTGAGAAGAGGTCGATATATTTATCCGTCATGTCCCACAATTTCGCAATCGTTCTCCCCGAGTCATCCTGTAGAGTGAGATCGATATAAAGATCACCTGATTTTGTTTTTCGAATGTGTTTTTCGATGCAGAGAAAAAAACCCTGGATTTTCTTACCGGGAGTGAAATTCACAATTTTAGTTATTTTCATCATGGATGAAAATACAACCGTTACAATTATCTATACTATCGATTTATTAATGATGCCAAATAAAAACGTGGGTCCCGGTACCCCGGTTTTATCAAATCTTTTTATATGGAATATAATCCGGGTGATACATTTTCTTTCGAACGAACGAAAGTAAATCTTTCGGCCTTTCAATCGTCGCGATACCTTCTTCAAAGGCAACATTACATACTACCGCAGCAATTTTCGCGGATATCTCCCGTATTTTATCTATTTTAGGATATACATTCGATCGATCCAATTCTTCTTGTGGAACCATTTCAGCCAACAATTTTGCAGCAGCATAAAACATGGAATCTGTCACTCTTGAGGCCTTAGTCAGAGAAGCTCCAAGTCCTACCCCGGGAAAGATGTACATGTTATTTCCCTGTCCGGGGATCAATGTTTTTCCATTGATTAGAACTGGATCGAATGGGCTTCCGCTGGCAAATATCGCTTTCCCGTTCGTCCATTCGTAGGCTTGGCGGGCGGTACATTCTGCCTTTGAGGTGGGATTTGATAACGCAAAGATGATGGGACGTTCAGAATAGGACATCATATTCCCGATGACTTCCTCAGTGAATGCCCCTGATTGTCCGCTCAATCCCATCAGAATGGTCGGTTTTGCGCTCTTGATCACATCATTCAAACTGTCGATTGGAGCATCATTACGGGCAAAAGGAATTTTATGAGGTGCAAGTGTATCCCCACGTTGTGTGGAAACCAGCCCCTTAGAATCCACAAACCAAAACTGCCCCCGTGCCTGTTCTATAGAAGAGTCTTCCCCCACCATCGCAGCGGCAATCATGTTGGCAATACCGATCCCTGCGGAGCCTGCACCTAAAAATACAATTCTCTGATCCTTTAATTTTTGACCCGTAATTTTCAATGAACCAAAAATTCCTGCCAGTGCAACCGCTCCCGTACCCTGTATGTCATCGTTGAAACATAAAATTTTATTCCTGTATTTCTCTAATAATGCAAAGGCATGGTCATTTGTAAAATCTTCAAATTGGATCAACGCCATTGGCCATCTATTGTGGGCTGCTTGAACAAATTCGTCTACCATCTCATAATATTCATCCCCGGAAAGCCGGTGATGCCCTTCACCTAAATACAATGGGTCTTTGCGCAGGGTTTCATTATTGGTACCGGTATCCAACATTACCGGTAACGTTTTACTTGGATATATCCCTGCACATGCCACATACAGCGCTAATTTACCGATAGGAATCCCCATTCCGTTGGTTCCCAAATCTCCAAGTCCCAAAATTCTGCTTCCATCGGTCACTACAATAATATCAATCTCATCCTTTTCCCAGTTTTGAGCCATTTCTCTAAATCGACCCCGGTTCCGTGTAGAAAAATACATCCCCCGGGCACGACGGTAAATGTGACCAAATTGTTGACATGCCTGACCGACAACAGGCGTATAAACGATGGGAGTCAGTTCCACGAGATTCCTGAGAAGAAATCGATAATATAAGGTTTCATTCCGGTCGTGTAGTGCTTCAAGAAATATGTATTTTTCCAGTTCATCCGTAAACCGTCTGTAGTTTTCATAAATCCGTCGCATTTGATCATCGATATTGACAACCTTCGGGGGGACCAATCCCAATAAACCCAGATTCTCTCGCTCTGCCTCCGAAAAACCGGTACCCTTATTCAGTAGCGGATCATGTATCAAATCCACCCCGGTTTTATGAACGTACATCAATGGATTTTCCAAATCATCAACCTCATACCGGTTTACCGGTTTTGCGGAAGCCTTATAATCTGCCATTTTGCTCCTGAATATTAAATATTTTTTTTTCCGAACAATGAAATTTACACCTTTTGCATCGATTGTATTTTAAATACCAGATAATTTTGTATTATTTTATTTTTTTGAATTCTCATCAGGGAAAATATGATTATATCATGTTGAATAAACAGTTTAAAATAAAAAAAAGAAATAGCATT
>Ga0100387_10001711_pt1 | contig 18649 bp, 14 predicted proteins | sample CryGeymeta201511_FD_81547 | JGI IMG/M metagenome (GOLD analysis project Ga0100387, IMG submission 81547) | Groundwater microbial communities from Crystal Geyser aquifers in Utah, USA - Crystal Geyser metaG 2015-11 | ecosystem: Environmental > Aquatic > Deep subsurface > Groundwater | place... | reverse complement strand
GCCACAAAGATCCGCCTGATATTTCCCCGCGACGCTGCCCGCGCGGCTCCAGCCCCGCCTTCAGCGTCACCCCAGAACACCAATGCGACGATTTGGGACCGGGCCGGTGCCCTTGCTCCCTTCGAATCTCCGTTGTAGGAACTGTGCCTAGAGTCATGAGGGACGCAAAGGAGGTCACGATGAGGGAAGATCGAATTCGCGCAGCGCTGACGCGTGCGTGCGTCCTGTTCATGCTCGGCGCCGCCACTTCGGGTTGCGGTCCTGGGCCTGTTCGAACGCCGCCGCCCGTGTACGCGGGTCTGCCGCAGAGCTTCGCCGCGGATCGGGGCGTGGAGGTCCAGGTTCATGCCAACCTGGCGGGACATGTGGGTTACCGCCTGCAGGGGCTCGCGCATGTGCAGGGACCGGAGCTGCGTTCTCCAGACCTCGCAGGTGCGGTCGCCGAACACGTGGTCGCCGCGGCCGAGCGTGTCGGTTTCAGACCAGGCAGCGGCGCCACACGCCTGGTGGTGGATCTGCCCATCTTCGAGGTGCAGACGGCGGGGTCGCTGGCGGGCTCGACAGCGAGCGCCTGGCTGCGCGGTCGCATGAGCCTGACGGCGGCAGACGGGAGCGAGATATACACGGCGCCCCTCGAAGGGACGATACGCGCGAGCGAGAACAACAGCCCTGCCCTCGGCTTCGAACTGCTCGACCATGCCGTCGAGCAGTGGTTCACCGCTTTCTCGGCGACCCTGGCGCAGCAACCCGAGCTGATGGCGCGCCTGTCGGCGCAGCCTGGCCCGACCGTGGCGACCACCGGGGTCTCCGCCCAGCGGGATGTCGTCCCCGAGGGCGTGCGCAGAGCGGATCGGTCGCGGAGCCAGCGTCCCGGGCGTGTCTTCGTCGCGACCCTGATGGGCTGGGTACTGGGCAACGCGCTCACCGCGGGAGTGTGGGCGATCAAATCTGCCGCTTGTGACGATTGGAGAGTCGGTATCTCCCGGGATGGCTCGCTCGGCTGCGACCTATCCTACGCGTTGAGCTGGATGGTGGCGCAAGGCGTCGGAGGCAGCCTCGGCGTGGCGCTCGGTGGTGGCTGGCGCGGCGGCATGGGAGGCAGCTGGCGGACCTACCTCCGGGGGAGCTCGGGCTCCTTCTTGGGCAGCGTGGCTCTGCCCAACCCCGACGCAGATGGACGGGTCGCCACGATTCAGGACTTCGACGCAGCGTTCGTGATCAGCGCCTTCATGGCGGCCCCAATGGCCGAGGTTGGCTACGAGATCGACTCGGGCGTGGCGGAAGCGCGTGCGCGCAGCCAACGGACGCTCTCCTGGGCGCCAACCCTCGCGCCGACCCTGGGCCGGGACGGACACGTGCATGGACTCGAGCTGGGCCTCATCGGCGCGTTCTTCTGACCTGTGGCCAGCGCGCGACCTCCGGCAGTTCGACTGCAGCGCGGCACCACGCCCAAGCCCAGGACGTCTAGCGTGCGCCGGCTACCATGTGCTCTGCCCAGCAGACGCCGTCGCGGCAGATGGCGCGGAAGTCTCCCGAGCAACCGGAGGAGTTGCAGGCGACGGCGTGGTCCCGGCAGTAGCTCACGCGCGCGGCGATGATGTCGTCCTTGAAGCGCGTGACCTCGGTCGTGGCGATGGCCATCGGGCACAGGTCGTAGAAGGACGCCGGGCACGTGAGGTCGACGTCGACCAGCTGGCAGTGCGCATCGAGCGTGCAGGCGCCGATGGGGCGCGCAGGGCGTCGACCGTCTCGACCCAGCCGGCCGTCGCGCCGTAGCAGTCGCCGCGCGGGGATCCGTCGGTCGCGCTCGCGTCGTCGCTCGCGTCCGCGCTCTGCGCGTCGCCCGGTGCCGCGTCCGGTGCCGCGTCGTGCGCGCTGGCATCTCCGCTCGCGTCATACGTCGCCGCGCTCGGAGTCGCCCCGCAATCATAGCCGGAGCCCACGATCATGGCCAGGCTCAACAGCCTGATTTCCGTCACCCTCATCGCTGCAAAATAGCACGGGACAGAGATCGAGGGCGCTCCGGGTCCGTTTCGTCACTACGAGTGACGTGTCGGCGGCGGCCGCGGACGTGCTAGCCTGCGCAGCTCATGCGCGTCCTCGCCCTCGTCCTGCTCTCGCTCACCGCCCTCGGCTGTGCCGATCCCGTCGCTGGTCGCATCGCCGACGCGCGTGACGCGGGGCGCGTGCCTGCCGACCTGGTCGTGACCTGGGACGATCACGCGGCCGCCTGGGGCGGGCGTCGCATCGAGGTGCGGGGCGACGGAGCCGTGGTCGTGACGCGCTTTCGTCCGACGCTCTTGCCCGCGTCGGGCGCGCCGGAGGCCTCCCTCGGTCAGGAGAGCCGTGTGGGCGCCGAGGTCGTCTTCCGCGGCGCCGTCGATCCGCAGCAGCTCTTGCCTTTGCTCGATCTGCTGGCCGAGATCGACGCCTGGGATCAGCGTCCCTCGCGCGGCGCGCCACCTCTCGACACCGCCCGCGCCACGCTCAGCCTGCGCATCGGCGGTGCCCAGAGCCAGGCCTGGGAGTACTCGAGCGATCTCTTGACGGCGCATCGACTGATCCGCGCGCGCGACGCGCTGACCACGCTGCTCTCCCACGCGCACGCCTTGGCCTCGCCCAGCGTTGGCGACGCGGTCCAGCTGCTCCCCGACGTGGCCGCGGAGTGAGCGCCGCGCCACTGCTCGTAGGATCCGCGCGACGCCGACGGATCCTGACCTTGGCTCTGCCGATCATCGTCGGGATGCTCTCGCAGAACGTCCTGAACCTGGTGGACACCGCCTTCGTCGGTGCCCTCGGCGACAACGCCCTCGCGGGTGTCGGGCTGGGCGGATTCCTCAACTTCCTCACCTCGGCCCTGGTGCTCGGCATCTCCGCGGGCGTGCAAGCCATGGCCTCGCGACGCGTGGGGGAGGGCCGCCGCGACCAGGCGGCGGTCGCGCTCAACGGCGGCCTGTTGATCGTGCTCGGCTTCGCCGTGCCCTGGTCCGCGCTCTTGCATTGGTTGGCGCCGAACCTCTTCGGCCTGGTCACGCACGACGCCGCCGTGCTCGAGCAGGGCGTGCCCTACCTGCGCGCGCGTCTCGTGGCCATGGTCGCCATGGGCGCCAACTTCGCCTTCCGCGGTTTCTGGAACGGCACCGACCGCTCGTCGCTCTACATGCGCACGCTCGTCACCATGCACGTGACGAACATCGTGCTCGACTGGGCGCTGATCTACGGACACCTGGGCGCGCCGGCCATGGGCGCCGAGGGTGCGGGCATCGCCTCCGCCATCGCCACCTTCGTGGGCACGGCGCAATACTTCTACCTCGGCGCGAAGACCGCGCGCGGTGAGGGCTTTCTGCGCGGCCTGCCCGATCGCCAGAGCCTCGCCACCATCGCGCGTCTGTCGATCCCGGCCAGCCTTCAGCAGCTCTTCTTCGCCGGCGGCATGACGGCCTTCATGGCCCTGGTCGGTAGCGTGGGCACGCAAGAGCTCGCGGCCTCCAAGGTGATGCTCGATCTGCTCCTGGTCGCGATCCTGCCCAGCCTCGGCTTCGGGCTCGCCGCGGCCTCGCTCGTGGGTCAGGCGCTCGGACGCGGTGAGGTGGACGACGCGCGGCGTTGGGCCTGGGAGGTCGTGCGCCTCGCCATGGTCGTCTCGGGCGCCATCGGGCTGCCGGCGCTCTTCTTTCCGGAGCTGCTGCTCGGCCTCTTCCTGCACGATCCGGCGACCTTGGCGCTGGCCGTCACGCCCATGCGCATCGTGGGCGGGACCTTGGCCTTGGACGCCGTCGGCTTGGTGCTGATGAACGCCATGCTCGGCGCTGGCGACAACCGCCGCGTGCTGGTGCTCTCCCTGGGCCTGCAGTGGGGGCTCTTCTTGCCCCTGGTCTGGTTCATCGGACCGCACCTCGGCCTCGGGCTCACGGCCATCTGGATCGCGCAGGTCGGCTACCGCGGGCTCCAATCCGTCGCCTTCGGCCGTGCCTGGGCCAGCGGCGCCTGGGCTCACGCTCAGGTCTGAGCGCGCGCGTCTGCGGCTCGCGAGGCCTCGTCGTGGTCGGACCCGGGGATGCTCCGTGTGCGATTCAGCGACGGGCTGCTAGCGTCGCCGCCATGTTCGGTCGATGGAGTCTGGTCCTCGCGCTGGTCTGCGCTTGTGGCGCCAATGCGGATCCCGCGGCGCCCCACGCACAGACGCCTGGCGCGGACGATCCGGCGACCCCAACCGTGGCGAACGCCCCCGCGTCCGTCGACGCCCCCGCGTTGCCGGACGCCGCCATGACCGAGGTCTACGACTTCGTGGCCCACCCCGCGCGCGCCGAAGTTCGCACGGGGGACACACTCTTCGCCGACCTCGGCACGGCTGCGGGCGCGAAGTACACCAATGGTGGCTTCCGCACACAGCTCGGAGAGGATCAGCTTCTGGGCGGCGCCACCACCACGCTCGTGCCCGGCGTCACGGGGCAGGTCGTGCTGCCGGTCGAGGGCGTGGGCGCGCAGGATCTCCGGCTGCGCGCGCGCGCCTTCGCGGACGGCCACCTCACGCTCTACGTGAACGACGCCGTGGTCGGTCACGTAGAGCTCTCCAGCGACGAGTTCCGCACCATTCACGTCACCATCCCCGCGGGCGCGCTCCCGCGCGGGGAGAACTACCTGCGCGTGCGTGTGCCCTCGGTCGGTTCCGTGCCCGGCGGTGGTCGCGCGTCCCTCGCCCTCGATTGGTTCAGCCTCGGGCCGGCGACGCCCGCGCCTGACCCGCCGCCCGCTGCAGCCGACGGAGCCTCGGACGACGCGCCCGTGCTCGGGATCGCGCGCGACGGACTCCATCTGCCGGCGGGCATGACGCTCAGCTACGCCGCCGAGGTGCCCGCCCACGCGCGTCTGCGTGCTCGTGTCGTCGGAGCTTCGGGATCGCGCCTCGCGCTTCGGGCGCTGTCGGACGGCTCGCCCGCGCGCGCCCTGGTCGAGGTCGCCGCCACGGCGGAGGGCGCGCCCGTCGACGTGGATCTCGCCTCCCTCGCCGGGCAGGTCGTGCGCTTCGATCTCGTGGCCACGGGGCCGGTCACGCTCACCAGCGCCGGCCTCTACGTGCCCGCGCCCGAACGCGTCGCGCAGCGTCCGCCCGCGCCCAAGAACGTGCTCGTCTACCTGATCGACACCCTGCGCGCCGATCGTCTGAGGCCCTACGCCCCCGACACGACCGTGCGCACGCCGGGCTTCGACGCCTACGCGCGCCAGGCCAGCCTCTTCGTGTCGGGGCACGCGCAGGAGAACTGGACCAAACCCTCCGTGGCCACTCTGCTCAGCGGGCTCTTCCCCTGGCAACACGGCGCGACCACGGGCGACGCCGTCGTGCCCAACAGCGTGCACCTGCTGAGCGAAGGCCTGCACGATCAGGGCTTCTTTACCGGCGCCTTCATCTGCAACGGCTACGTCTCCGGCATGTTTGGCTTCCGTCGCGGCTGGTCGACCTGGCGCAACTACATCAAGGAGGGGCGCCGCACGCAGGCGCGCTTCGTCGCCGCCGACGTGCTCGAGTGGCTCGATCATCGCCCGGCGGAGCAGCCCTTCTTCCTCTACGTGCACACCATCGATCCGCACGTGCCCTACCTGCCACCCGATGACCTGCTCCACACCTACGACGCGGATCCCTACGACGGCCCCGTGAACTTCAATCGGGATCGCGAGCTGCTCGAGAAGGTGAAGGTCGGGCGCGTCACCTTGAACGATCGCGACAGGCGTCACCTCGAAGCGCTCTACGACGCGGAGATCACCTACCACGACGTGCACATGGCCGCGATCCTCGACGGGCTCGAGCGACGCGGTGTGGCCGACGACACGCTCGTGATCGTCACGGCGGATCATGGCGAGGAGTTCTACGACCACGGTTCCGTGGGTCATGGACACACGCTGTACGAGGAGCTGCTCCACGTGCCCCTGGTCATGCGCTGGCCTGGGCTCGAAGGCGGACCGCGACGCATCGACACGCCCGCCGGTCTGGTGGACGTCTTGCCCACGATCTACGACGTGCTCGGGCAGCCGAGGCCCGAGGGGCTGCCGGGCCAGTCGCTGGTGCCGTTGCTGCGCGGTGACCTGCCCCACGCGCCACCCGTGGAGGTGTCCGGCTTCCTCGAGGGTTGGCGGGCCGCTCTCTCGGGGCATCACAAGCTCATCCAGCGAGCCGCGAGCAACCTCGCGCTCTATGACCTCGAGGCCGATCCAGGCGAGCAGCACGACCTCGCCGCCGATCGACCACTGACCGTGCGCTGGCTGCGCGGCATGCTCGGGTTGATGCTGCACGGCGAAGATGCGCGTGCGCGCGACGCGGCGGCCCCGGAGCACACGCGCATCGACGCCGAGACCGAGGCGCAACTTCGCGCGCTCGGCTACGTGGGGACTTCCGCGCCATGAACCAAGAGAGCGACGAGATGCCAACTCCACCTGCGACGACGGACGAAGCGCCCACCGAGGCCGCGACCATCAGCGTGTCGAGCCGCGCCAACGTGCCGCGCCACTCCGGCAAGCGCGTGACCGCGATCTTCGCGCTGATCCTGGCGACCATCTTGGGCTGTGCCCTGGTCGCCTTTCTGCTCGAACGCACACCGGACGGTCCCGTGCTCGCGATGGTCGCCATGGACGATCATCAGGCCGTGGTGCTGCGCGCCGATCCACGGCGTGGTCACACCTATCTGACGGTCGAGACGACCGAAGCCACCTCGCGCTCCTTGGCCCTCTTCGGCGTGCCGCCGGGCGCGACCCCGCTGCTTCGCGATGGCCTCATCACCGTGCCCGTCACGGGCGCGCGCGGCGCGCACGAGGTCAACGCCTTCCAGCTCGACAACTTCCACTTCGTCTATGGCGGAGGCCAGCCGGATCCCGAGACCTCGCCGCCCGATCCGGCGCATCTTCCCCTGACTTTGGGTGAAGGAGAGTTCGAGGTCGCGCTCTATGGCGAGCCACTGAGTCAGGCCGTGGTCTTTCGTCGCGCCGATGGCCAGCCCGCGTTCCGCGCCGCCATCCCGCCCCTGGGCGACGCGCCTCCACAGGTCTGGCCCACGCCAAGTGGCTTCGTCCTCTTCGATGGCCGCGGCGTCGCGCGTTCCTACGATCGACGCCACGATCTGGCCGGGCGCCCGCCGCGTGATCCGCAGCCCGTGGGTGGACCCGGAGCGAGCTTCTGTGCTGTCGACGAGGGCTGGCTCTTCCTGACCCGTGCAGGCTCCCTGAACCGACTGCCCGTCAGTGGCGCGCCCCAGCGTCTGGCCGATGGATTCCCCACGGATCTCGGCTTGCTCGGCTGTGGTCGGCGAGGGGAGGCGCGCGTCCTGCTCTTGGGGGACACCGCGCATCAGGGCGTCGAGCTAGTGCTCGAGCTGACCGCCGATGGTCATCCCGGCGCCAAGGTGCAGCTCGGGACGGGAGAGGCGCAGGGCCCACGGCTCGAGCGCGTCGGCGAGTTTCCGCGCTTCCTTGCGCTGGTCGACGGCGCGGGCGCGCTTCGGGTCGTGGACCTCGATCGGTTCGCCGTCGAGGATGCAGCCCAGCCGTGCGCAGGCGTTCGACGACTGCTGATCACGCCGGAGGGCAGCTTCGCCGGTCGGACGGACGCGCTGGTACGCGTGGACGGAGCCACGGGCGCCCTTCGTACCCTCGTGATGCCTGGACTCGACGGGATGCGCACGCCGCGCAGCGGGCAGCTCTCGGACCACAACCTCTTCGTGCCCGCCGGCTCGGGCTTCGCCGTGCTGAGTCGAGTCGACATGACCGTCGTCGGCAGCCGCGCGCTCGAGCTCGGGCCTGCGACCGAGGGCTGTGGTGGCGCTGGTACCCCCTGAACCAGAAGGATCGGCCTGCGCCGACGGCGAACCTCACCCCTAGGGATGGCATTTCGGATTACAAAAAAGCGTATCAACTAAATGACTATGGACGATGTCTGGATTTCAGGGAGAATGAGCTCAACAAGAGATCAGGAGGGCGGCTCCACTCGACGCAGGGAAAAAAGACCGGCTCCTCTTTGGGGGGAGACCGAGTTGGTCGGGGAGGGCTGCCGAAACGGGTCTAGTGAGCGTCTTCGGGCGCTCGCTAGACCCTTCGGTTTCTAAAGCGCCTTTTGGGCGGTTCAAGGCGCCTTGAACCCCTCGAGAGGCGCCTTTGGGGAGGGTGCCCACATCTCCCACATCGGCACCACGCTCATCCAGAGGAAGCCGACGCCGAGCAGGCTGCCGCTGACGGCGTAGAGCGCGGTGGCGCCGGGCCAGCTCAGGGCCGCAGCCCAGGGCGCCAGCAGGTGCAGCGCCGTGCCCAGGGTCGCGCCGCCGATCACGACCACCTTCAGCGCCTGTCGGGTCCGGCCCAGCATGAAGAGGTGCGAGAGGATCAGCAGGTAGACGGGCATCGAGAAGAGGTGGAAATGGCTCACCTCCAGCAACTTCCGGCGCGACATGGGCGTCGCCACCGGCGGGGCGTCGGCCTCGGGCGGCAGGTCGAAGGCAGGGCCCCCGTCGTCCTCGGGCACGGCCACCACCGGCGTCTCGGGTGCGCCGGCGTAGTAGTTGGCGCTGCGGCCAAGGTCCACGCCGACCATGTCGTCGAGCAGCATCACGGTGAGCGCGAGGCCGGCCAAGGTGAAGAGCAGGAACGCGCTATAGGCCAGGCGCGCGGGCAGCGAGAGCGCCCGGAGGCGCCCTGGTTTGCGCTCGAAATCCCTCATCGATGCGCGAGCGTGTCGGGCTGGTGGCGGGCCACGTCGACGAGCAGCGCGGCGCGGGCCACGGCGCGCGCCATGGCGCCGGACGACAGCGTCGCCCCCGAGATGATGTCCACGTCGCGCCCGGCGGCGAAGCCACTCGAGGCGTCGCGGCCCACGAATTGCTGACGGAAGCGGGTCGAGCGGATGGCCTCTCCGTAGGCCTCTCGGTACGTCATCACCTCCACGTCCGTGACCTGACCTTGGGCGTCGAAGAAGGTCGCGATGTCGATCAGCTCGTGCTGACCACGCTCCTGGTCGAAGAGCGCGTAGCCATCCACGTGCTCTCCGCTGCGCGCGACGTAGACCACGTACTCGTCTTTGGGGGCGCTGCCCGTCCTGCGCTGGATGGCCGCGCGCACGTCGGCGGCCGGATGCACGCGTTCGTAGCCCACCTGAGTCGAGTCGTGGAAGTGGCTGCCGAGCAGCTCGCGCAGCGTGAAGAAGGTCTCGGCGCGCGCCACGGAGGCCACGGATGCGGTGAGCAGAGCGCTGACGAAGAGCCCGTAGACGAGCCCATGCGTTCCCCGAGGGCCTCTGTGCTTCATGAAAACGGTTTTCATCTTCGAATACCCATGTAGCCCCGGGCTTGCTCGAGAGCAAGCCTGGGTGACCTCAGAACATCCAGCCGATGCCCAGATCGACGACATTCTCGTCGTTTCCATCGGAGGGGCGCTCGAGCTGCACGTCGACCTTGAAGGCGATCTGCGGGATGGGCCGGTAGTCGGCGCCCATCGTCAGCTCGAAGACGGAGGGGCCGTTGAAGGTGGGATCGTCCTCGGAGAGCGTCGTGTCGTACCACTCGGCTCGCACGAAGGGCACGAGGGCGTGCCCCGTCTCCATCGTGTGGAGCACGTCGTAGCCCAGCTCCAGGTAGCCTCCGAAGATGTCGGAGCCGACATCGCTGACCGGGCCCGTGCCCATCGGGTCGGCCCGCAGCGCCTCAGTGTCGCCCACGTGGATGTAGGCGAGCTCGGCGCGCGCTTCGAGGCCCGCTCGCGTCGCGCGTCCATCCAGGGCCACGGCGCTGACGGGGACGCTGGCCGAGACGGCGTCCGTGTTGGGTCCGGTGAGGCCGAAGTAGCCCGAGAGCCCGAGTTCGACGCCCAAGGTCGGCTCCAGCGAGACACGCGCGGCCAAGGCAGGGCCGTCCGTGACCGCATGGCTGACCGACTGCCGTCCCCCACGGATGCCCTTTCCCTGCGTGAAGTGCTCGGCGTTCAGTCCGCCCATCAGGTAGGCCTCGTATCTCAAGCCCTCGACGGGCTCACCGACCAGGCCGATGCCGCCCTCGGACCAGGTCGTTGGGATGATGAGGCTGTCCACCGACGGCCGCTCGACGCCGTGAAACGACGGAGGCTCGTGCACGCGGTTCGTGAGCCCGAAGGGCACGAGCACCATGCCCGCGCGCAGGGAGAGCGCGCGGTCGAGCATGTCCCATTGGATGTAGGCCTGCTCGAGCTTCACCTCGCCGCCTTCGCCGTGCTCGATGAAGGCGTGCTCCACCTCGAGCTCCGAGTAGAAGCGGAAGCCGTGGCCGAACTCGTGGCCGAAGAAGAAGACCACGCGGTGGAGATCGATCTCGGTGGTGGTGTCGCCTCCGTCGGGCATGAAGGCGTTGAAGTGCAATTCCCCGTAGCCGCCCACGGAGGTCGCGCTCGGTGTGCTCGGCCCTGTCGCTGCGTTCGGCGTCTCGGTAGACGGGGGCGTCTCGGCGGAGCTCGCCTCAGCTGTGCTCGCCTCGGGTGGCAGGTCGAGGGTAGGGCCGTGGTCCTGGGCCAGCACCGTCGAAGTCGGGACCAGGCCGCCGAGCAGCAGCGCGACAGCAGACAACGGGAGGATTCGGGCGGGCGGACGAAGCAACATGACTCACCTTATTGCAAATGACTTTCACTAACGATAGCGATGTAGCAGGGCAGGCTGTGGCGTCAAGGAAGTTGAGCCGTCAGGCGCGGACCAGGGGAGCGACGCGCGTCCGTGCCGATTCGGCATCATCGGGGCGACGAGGGTGCAGCGCGGGTGCGAGGCTGCTAGACTTTGCGCCATGATTTGGAGCTTCGACAGCCGTGGGTGGCGCTGCACGATGGTGCTCGCCGCTGCTCTTGGACTCGCCGCCTGTGGGGACGACGCCGCCTCGCCCGATGCCGGCACGACGACCGACGCGGCGCCCGCGGACGGGTCCACGATCGTGGCGCCGACCTGCGCCGCCTTGCCCGATCCGCCCAGTCCCGCGTGCACGCCTGTGCCGACGGATTACGCGCCGGGCGCGGACGACATGTGGGACGCATGCGTCTCCGACGACGGCGACTACCACCGCATCGAGCCGGTGATCAGCAGCGAAGCCCGGGTCGGCGCCTTCGAGCAGATTGCGGCGCTCCTCTTCGATAGCGCGAGTGATCCCAGCCCGGACGACTTCCTCTCCGCGCGCCTGATCTACCAGGAAGACCAAGGGCTCGATTCACGCGTCGTGCGTCGCAACGACCCGCACTTCACGGTGCCCGATGGGACCGACTGCACAGCCACGGGGGTGCCGGCGATGTACCCCGAGTACTGCGTCGGGCCGGGCATGCTCTCGCCCATGATCCTCGACGAGTTCACGGCCGGCGCCACGGGTTCGGGCCCGGAGCCGCCGCGCGTTCACGCCGCGCGCATCGAGGCGGGGCTGCTCTGGTTCTTCTACGTCTCGTCCTACAAGGAGAGCCTGACCTGCTCGACCACGCCGAAGGACTGCGACTCGGCCTACGCCTATTACACGGGCGGCGCCCAGTCGGGGCTGGGCACGGGACTCTCGGCGCGTGTGCGCGCGGTGGCTCCCGAGGCGGACGCCCGCGCCTTCGATGGCTTCTTGGCCCTACGCTGTTGGCGCGATCTGGACATGGCCGCCACGGCGACGGACACCACGCATCGGGATTGGGCGCGAGGGCAGTTCGACCGCGCGGAGCTCGACGGAATCGCGGCCCTGCTACGGGTGCACCTGCTCCGTCTGTGCACGCTCGATGGGCCCGGGCTCGCCTACGCCTGGGCCTTCGTGCGGACGCTGGGTCCGGTGCTCCTGCATGACGCCGACGAGCGCTCGGCCACGGACGCCGCGACCTTGCGGACGGCGTTCTCCGAGGCCTCTCCCGAGACCCTCGACATGACCGCCGTGCTCACGGCCCTCGACGCGCTCTATCCCTGCGGCTGACTTCGCGTTCGGTTCGAGAGCAGGCTGCTAAGCGTCCGCCGGGGAATAAACTGGCCTTCCTGCACCGATCCATCCCCGCTCGCTGCGTTGCTCGTCGCTCACATACCCCCGGTATGCTCGCTCCTCGCGCCTTCTACGCGGGGCGCCTCGACGCAGGAAGGCGATCAGTTTATTTCCCGCCGGACGCTAATGCGCGCGGGTCCAGTCGATGGGGGGCGGCGGCACCGAGCCTCGCATGCAGCCGCCTCGATAGAGCTGCGCGAAGGCACCACGGACGGCGAGCATCGCGTCGGGAGCCGTCTCTTCTGCCCAGCGCATGTCGCCCGAGATGGGCACGACCTCGATGCGCAGGAAGACGCCGCCTGGGGCGTCCTCGAACACTGCCCTGCAACACGTGCAGGCGATTCCCGTTTCTTCGGTAAACGCCTGACAGCATTCGCGCAGATACACCAGCGCCTCTGGCCCCGCGACGCCGCCCGCGCGGACCTCGCAGAAATTTTCGGCTCTCTCGACCATCCTGACCCCCGGGCTGCTTTCAGCAAGTAACCACGATTGGGCGTTTCGCCAAGTGCGTGTCGGGCGAGGGAGCGCCCGCTCAGGGCCTCGGCGAGCGCAGCTGGTAGAGGAGCAGACAGGGCTCGTTCAGCGCGATGGGGGAGCGAGTCGCTTGCTGCGCCGGCTCGAACGTCGCGCGGGGCGCGCTGGTGTTCAGCACCTCGTGGAAGTCGAAGTCCTCGAGCGCGGGCGGCAGGACCTGCGCGCGGGCCTCGTCTCCCGCATGCATGACCATGAAGAAGTTGTCGTCCTGGATCGGGCGTCCACGGGGATCGTGCGTCTCCATGCGCTTGCCGTTCAGATAGAGGGCGAGCGTGCGCAGCTGGGGATCGTGCCAGTGGTCCCGAGTCATGCGCGCGCCCGCGGGGTGAAACCAGACAGCGTCGAGCTCCGCCAGCGGACCGGTCTCGCCCTGGCTCTCCCCGAGCAACCAGCGTCGGCGCGCGAAGGTCGCATGCTCACGGCGGAAGGCCAGCAGTCCGCGCACGAAGCCGAGCAGCTCCTGGTCGGCGTTCGCCCAGTCCATCCACGACGTCGCGTTGTTCTGGCAGTAGGCGTTGTTGTTGCCGCCCTGCGTGCGGCCGATCTCGTCCCCGCCGAGCAACATGGGCACACCCTGGGCCAGCATCAGCGTCGCGAGCTGGCAGCGCACCTTGCGCGCGCGTGCGGCGACGATGGCTTCATCCGACGTCTCGCCCTCCACGCCGTGATTCTCGGAGCGGTTGTCGTCCGTTCCGTCGCGTCCCTGTTCGCCGTTGGCGAGGTTGTGCTTGTGCTCGTAGGAGGCGAGGTCGCGCAGCGTGAAGCCGTCGTGGCTGGTCACGAAGTTGATGCTCGCCCATGGCCTGCGCCCGTCGTCGGCGTAGAGGTCCGCGCTGCCGGAGATGCGCCGCGCCAGCTCGGGCACCAGGCCGCCGTCGCCGCGCCAGAAGGAGCGCACGGCGTCGCGGTACTTGCCGTTCCACTCGGACCAGTCGACCGGGAATTCGCCCACCTGGTAGCCGCCGTCTCCCAGATCCCAGGGCTCGGCGATCAACTTCACGCGGTTGATCACCGGGTCCTGCTGGATCACCTGGAAGAAGGTGCTCAGCTTGTCCACGGCGTGCAGCTGCCGCGCGAGGGCCGACGCCAGGTCGAAGCGGAAGCCGTCGACGTGCATCTCGCTCACCCAGTAGCGCAGCGAGTCCATGATCAGCTGCATCACGTGGGGATTGCCCACGTTCAGGCTGTTGCCGCAGCCCGTGAAGTCCACGTAGTGCGCGCGGTTCGCTCCGAGGCGGTAGTAGCTCGGGTTGTCGATGCCTCGAAAGCACAGAGCCGGATCCGTCGGTCCGCCCTCGCCCGTGTGGTTGTAGACGACGTCGAGGATCACCTCGAGCCCGACGCGGTGGAGCGCCTTGACCATCCACTTGAACTCGGCGACCTGGTCGCCGGCGGGTGCGGTGCTGGCGTAGGCGTGGTGAGGCGCGAAGAAGCCGATGCTGCTGTACCCCCAGTAGTTCGTGAGGCCCAGCGCCCGCAGGCGCGCCTCGTCGACGTGCTCGTGCACGGGCAAGAGCTCGACCGCCGTCACGCCCAGATCGCGCAGGTAGTCGGTCATGGCCGGGTGGGCCAGGCCGGCGTAGGTGCCTTGCAGCTTGGGCGGCACCTCGGGGTGCAGCTTGGTCTGCCCGACGACGTGGGTTTCGTAGATCACGGTCTCGTGCCACGGCGTGCCCGGAGGGCGATCGGCGCCCCAGTCGAAGTACTGGTTCACGACCACGCTGTGGCCGTTCATGGCCTGGGCGTAGGGGTCGTAGAGCAGTCGGGTCGGGTCGCAGAGCTCCCCCGCCGAAGGTCGGTTGGGGCCGTAGACGCGGAAGCCGTAGTGCTGGCCGGGCCTGATGCTCGGCAGGTAGCCATGGAAGATGAAGCCCGTGCGCTCCGGCAGCTCGATGCGCGTCTCGGCGCCGGCGCTGTCGAAGAGGCAGAGTTCCACCTTGGTCGCCAGAGACGAGTACAGGGCGAAATTCGTCCCTGCGCCGTCATACGTGGCGCCCAGGGGAGAGCGGGTTCCGGGCCAGACTTCCATGGAGAGGGAAAGCGGTGTACGGCAGGGTCAGGATGACGTCAAAGACACACGATGGCCTCGCGCCGATCAGCGCCGACGACCTGTACCTCTTCGGCGAGGGTTCCCACTTCCAACTCTATGCCTGCCTCGGAGCGCAGCGCTGCGAAGAGGGCACGCGCTTCGCCGTCTGGGCGCCCGCCGCCAAGGAGGTCGCCGTGGTGGGCGACTTCAACGGCTGGGATCCGGCCAAGAACCCCATGTCGCCCACGGGCAGCTCGGGCGTCTTCCAGGCCTTCATTGCCGGCTTGGGCCGCGGCACCCTGTACAAATACTCGATCGACGGGCGCCTCAAGGCGGATCCCTACGGCTTCCACCACGAGACCTCGCCCAAGACGGGCTCCATCGTCTGGGATCTGGACTACGAGTGGCAAGACGCCGACTGGATGGCGAATCGAGTCGCGCGCAACGATCGCCACGCGCCCATCTCGGTCTACGAGGCGCACCTCGGCTCCTTCATGCGCGTGCCCGAGCAGGGCGGACGCATGCTCTCCTACGGTGAGATCGCACCCAAGCTCGCGGACCACGCCCTCGCCTGTGGTTTCACCCACGTGGAGCTGATGCCCATCATGGAGCATCCCTTCGACGGCTCCTGGGGCTACCAGACGACGGGCTACTTCGCGCCCTCGAGCCGCTTCGGCACGCCTCAGGAGTTCATGGCGCTGGTGGACCATCTGCATCAGCGCGGGCTGGGCGTGATCCTCGACTGGGTGCCGGCCCACTTCCCCACGGACGGACACGGTCTGGGCGAGTTCGACGGCACGCACCTGTATGAGCACGCCGATCCGCGTCAGGGCTTCCACCCCGATTGGAAGACCTACATCTTCAACTACGGCCGCCACGAGGTGCAGAGCTTCCTGATCTCGAGCGCGTCCTTGTTCTGCGACCGCTACCATGTGGACGGGATCCGTGTGGACGGCGTCGCGAGCATGCTCTACCTCGACTACTCGCGGGAGGACGGCGAGTGGATCGCGAACCCCCACGGTGGGCGCGAGAACCTCGACGCGGTGCGGTTCCTGAGGCGCCTGAACGAGCATCTCTACGCGCGCTTTCCGGACATCCAGACCTACGCCGAGGAGTCCACTGCCTGGCCCGGCGTGTCTCGTCCGACGTCCATGGGTGGCCTCGGCTTCGGCTTCAAGTGGGACATGGGCTTCATGCACGACACCCTCGGCTACATGGCCGAGAACCCGGTGCATCGCCGCTACCACCACGACGAGCTGACGTTTCGCGGGCTCTACGCCTACGACGAGAGCTTCGTCCTGCCGTTTTCCCACGACGAGGTCGTGCACGGGAAGGGTTCGCTGCTGACCAAGATGCCGGGCGACGACTGGCAGAAGTTCGCCAACCTGCGCCTGCTCTACGCCTTCATGTGGGCCACGCCGGGCAAGAAGCTGCTCTTCATGGGCTCCGAATTCGCGCAGCGTCGCGAGTGGAACCACGACGAGAGCCTCGACTGGGACAGCCTGGCTGCCCCGTCGCACGCCGGTGTGCAGCGCCTCGTGGCTCGCTTGAACGCGCTCTACCGCGAGCTGCCGGCGCTCCACGTGCTCGACTGCGACCCTGGCGGCTTCGACTGGCTGCTCTCGGACGCGCGCGATGAGAGCGTGGTGGCGACGCTGCGCAAGGCGCCGGGCGCCGAGCCCGTGATCTGCGTCTTCAACTTCACGCCCGTGCCGCGTCACGGCTATCGCATCGGCGCACCCTACGCGGGCCCCTACCGCGAGCTGCTGAACACGGACGCCGAGGAATACGGCGGAAGTGGCCAGGGCAATTTTGGCGAGGCGATGGCCCACGAGCGCCCGTACCACGAGCGCCCGGCCTGTCTCGAGCTCACGCTGCCGCCGCTCGCGGCCGTGTTTCTCACCCGCAGCTGAAGTGCTCGCGACGTCGTTCGGCGGCGCGGATCCGCTCGCGGGTTGACCTCGATTCGTCGAGGCGTATTGCACGCGCCAATGAGCGAGGACGAAAAACCGCCACCACAGGGTCTGGGCCCGAGCGAGGTGCTCGCCTCCATGCGTCGATTGGTGAAGGGTCCCACCGGCCTACTCACCCCCTGGAGGGACCTGGACCTCGGGCGACTCTGGCGGCTGATGCTGCACTCCGTGATCGTCGGCCTGGTCGCGGGCGCCATGACGTGCCTGTTCTTCTACGCCCTCGAGTGGGTGACCTGGCTGACGCTCGACCACCTGCTGCGGCTGCATGCGCCGCGCGCTGGCGGCGAGATCGACCTGACGCCTCCGGCCCCGGATGGACCCACGCGCACCTGGCTGCTCTGCGTCTTGCCGGCGGCGGGCGGGCTCCTGTGCGGCGCGTTGGTGCAGTGGCTCGCGCCTAGCGCGGCTGGCGCGGGCACGGACGCCTACGTCGACGCCTTCCACCGCAAGGCCGGCAAGGTCTCCTTGCTGGTCCCGCCGGTGAAGATCGTCGCGTCGCTGATCACGCTCGGTTCGGGCGGCGTCGCGGGACGCGAGGGGCCGATCATCCAGTCCGCGGGCGGCATCGGTTCGGCGGTCGCGCGCATGTTCAAGCTCGGCCCGCGTGAGCGGCGCATCCTGCTGGTCGCTGGCGCGGCCGCGGGTGCCGGTGCCATGTTCCGCACGCCCCTCGGCGCCGCGCTCTACGCCATCGAGGTGCTCTACTACGAGGACTTCGAGACCGACGCCATCATGCCCTCCGTGATCGCGTCCGTGACCGCCTACTCCGTGGTCACCGTCATCTTCGGCGCCGGCCATCTCTTCACCACGGAGTCGCACTACATCTTCGACCCGCGCGCCCTGCCGCTCTACGCCCTGCTCGGGCTGGCGATCGCAGTCTTCGGCGTGTTCTACGTGAAGTTCCTCCACAGCCTCGGCGATCGCTTCTTCCGCCGCCTGCCCATTCCCCTCTTCGCGCGCACCGCTCTGGGTGGGATGATGCTCGGGCTCTTCGCGCTGATCGTGCCCCACGCCCTCGGCACGGGTTACGGCTTGGCCCAGTCGGCGATCGCCGGCGCGAGTTGGATCACCGACCACCCCTCGCCCTGGCTCTTCATGTTGGGGCTCGCCTTGATCAAGACCGTGGGTCTCGGCTTCACGGTGCAGTCGGGCGGATCGGGCGGAGAGATGGGTCCGTCCCTCGTGATCGGCGCGCTGGTTGGCGGCTCCGTGGGCCTGCTCTTCCACGACCTCTTTCCCCAGGTGGTCACCCAACCGGGTGCCTTCGCCCTGGTTGGCATGGGCGCCTTCTTCGGCGGGGTCGCCAACGTGCCCATCAGCGCGGCCGTCATGGTCTGCGAGCTCTGCGGCAGCTACGACCTGCTCGCGCCGCTGCTCCTGGTCTGCGGCATCTCCTTCGTCGCCCTCAGGCGTGTGGTCCTCTACCGCGCGCAGGTTCGTGGGCGCGTGGACTCGCCGGCTCACCGCGACGAGGTGACGATCGACATCTTGCGCGCGCTGACGGTGAAGAAGGTCTATGACCAGAACTGCAGCCTCGCCAGCGTCGAAGCCGGGACGCCCGCCGACGAGGTGCTTCGCCTGATGATGGAGAGCGACGCGCCCACCGTGCTCGTCCACGACGCCGAGGGCGCCTGCACCGGGCTCATCTCCTTGCGCGCCGTGCAGGGTCTGGTGGGGCACGACATGCTCGATGGCCTGCTGGCCGCCGACATGTCCATGCCGGTCACGCCCTTGAGGGAGACCGACGACCTCCACACCGCGCTGCGCGTCTTCCTCGACTCGGAGGCGGCCGCTCTGCCCGTGGTCGACGCCAACGGCCTGTTGCTCGGCGTGCTCACCCACGCAGACGTGGACGTCGCCTACGAGCGCGCCGTGTCGGAGCGCCTCGAGAGCACCCTCGAGATGACCCTCGAAGGCATCTGACGCAGGGACGCTCCTCGTCCCTTTCGTCACTAGCCGAGCCGTCATCGCCCAGAGCGACGTGGGCGCTCAGTGTCCGAAGCGAAATAAACTGATCGCCTTCCTGCGTCGAGGCGCCCCGCGTAGAAGGCGCGAGGAGCGAGCATACCGGGGGTATGTGAGCGACGAGCAACGCCGCGAGCGGGGATGGATCGGCGCAGGAAGGCCAGTTT
>Ga0100387_10001706_pt1 | contig 18692 bp, 18 predicted proteins | sample CryGeymeta201511_FD_81547 | JGI IMG/M metagenome (GOLD analysis project Ga0100387, IMG submission 81547) | Groundwater microbial communities from Crystal Geyser aquifers in Utah, USA - Crystal Geyser metaG 2015-11 | ecosystem: Environmental > Aquatic > Deep subsurface > Groundwater | place... | reverse complement strand
CCTGTCTGCCGACAGGCAGGCGGCGGAAACGAGGTGACATCCGTCAGTACAGATGGCGGATTATATGTATCGTATGATTATCTTCAGTCGGTGGAAAATCTGTCATTGAACGGATTAGGGGTCAGTCAGTATTACGATACCTATACCCATCGGAGTGATCCATTCATCGTGTATGCAGGCAGCCAGGATCAGGGATACCAGCGAAGCGAAAATGACAAAGACAGTATTTTAAATTTTGATCAGGTGATCAGCGGAGATTACGGACATCTGGTATCCATCAACGGGGGAAACAGCATCTGGTGTGACTATCCCGGATGTGTGCTGTATTACCCTAATGCTCTGACAAATACAAACGGACCCACCTGGGATTTTACCGGTACCGCTTTTCTATGGCTGCCTCCTGTCACCACAGATCCGCAGAACCCGAATGTCGCGTATGCCATCGGACAAAACATCGTCCGCCTGACCGGAACCAATTTTTCAATCACCCACACGGTTCTCCCCATGCAGTTCGCTACCGGGAATAATTACGGTTCTGCCATGACAATCTCGCCAATTGATCCGGATTACCGGTATCTGGTCTCGTCTAACGGTCAATTTTATCACAGTGAAGATGGCGGAAACTCATGGGATCAGTCCGCCGGATTTACGTTACCCGGTTCACACTATTTCTATGAATCCACGATACTGGCTTCTACTGTGGAATTGGGGAGAGTGATCGTCGGAGGGAGCGGGTATTCAAATCCGGGTGTGTATATCACGCTGGATCACGGTAACAGTTTTACCGCTCTCACCAACGGACTGCCGTCTACGATGGTCTTTGAACTGGCAGCAACGGAGAATGAAAATATTGTTTTTGCCGTAACAGGAGCGGAACCCTATGCCTTCGTCTGGGATGACCATGTCTGGATGGATATTGCTGGGATAGCCGCACCGGATCAAATGTATTGGACGGTAGATTACATACCGGAATTAGTGACTGCACGGTTTGGCACCTATGGGCGGGGAATTTGGGATTTTACCCTTGAGGACGGCTACTGGATTGTTCCCGGGGATGTGAATGATGATGACATCATCAATGTGATGGATATCATCCTGATGATTAATTTTATTCTGAAAAATGTGGATCCAACTCCGGATCAGTTGGCCGCAGCAGACTTGAATGATGACGGCGCAGTCAATATCCAGGATGTTATCCTGATCGTGACCATCATTTTGAATATTTAGCGCCCCCTCAACACACCGACGACAGTGGCCCCCCTGGGTCGATTACCTTGATGCCGCTTAAGAGGGGCAGGGCTTCTCACCCGCAGAAGGAATATTTGATTATTAAAAAAAAGTCCGTCGAGAGACGGACTTTTTAGGTCGCATTGAGATAGAAAAGTTTATATCACATCCCATTTTTCGATGATCTGAATTTTTTGACCATCATTACGTGGAAGGATTTATTTTTTACCCTTGCCACCTTTTTTAGCAGGGCTTTTCTTTGGGGAGGGTTTACTGCCCTGAGATTTATCTGATTTGGGGGCAGTCCCTGCCGCATTTTTTACAGGACTGTTCGGAGTTGGATTTCCGATGGGTCTGACATTATTCATTTTATTTCTCCTTCTGGAAAAATGGGTTGTTAATGAAACTGGAAAACACGAATGCAGCTCACCATGAGTTGCATTAACGCAACGGGAATTGACAAAATATATGCCAGAAAATGGACTGTCATTATGCGCTACAAACCGATCCGCTTTAAAACCGATTTAAAGAAAAAAAAAGGCGAATTTTGAGGGTCTTTTTATCCTATCTAATGATATTGATGAAGATAATTTTTTCAATTGTTCATCTGTGATAAGTTCACTGATTTTTAAGGATACGCTATTTTGTCTGTATTGTTTTCCCGTCATTTTGCCGGAACATTTTTCTTCACAATAATCGATGACATAATCCCGACAAATAAGAGCGCTCCAATGATGCACAACGAGACAATTGTGGGGATGGGGAAGGAATGCGAAAAGATCATTTTTACTCCCACATATGCAAGCACAAATACCAGACTCACCTTTAAATACCTGAAGGTTTCCAGCATCGCCGCCAGGGCAAAGTAGAGGGAACGCAGCCCTAATATGGCAAAAACATTGGATGTGAAAACAATAAAAGGGTCTGTTGTTACCGCGAAAATTGCCGGGATCGAATCAACAGCAAACAGCACATCGGTACTTTCAATGATCAGCAGCACTAAAAAAAGCGGTGTGACTGCCCGAACATTATCCCGGGTGGTAAAAAAGTGCCGCCCATCAAAACCTGAAGATACGGGGTAGACCTTCTTGACAATCCGGATGAGAATATTTTTATCCGGTTCGATGGTTTCCGTCTTGGTGACGAGCATTTTTACGGCGGTAAGCAACAAAAATCCACCGAAAATGTAAATCATCCATTCAAATCGCTGGATCAGCACCGTACCCGCCATGATCATGACCCCCCGCATGATCAATGCTCCCAGAATCCCCCAAAATAACACCCGGTGCTGATATTTCAACGGAACCTGAAAATAGGAAAATATCACGGCAATCACCAGAATATTATCCAGACTCAGCGACTTCTCGATCACATATCCGGTAAAATATTTCAGAGCGGCATCCCCCCCGGATTGTACATGATGAGCGGCTTCGCCGATTCCCATCCAATGATGAGTATATGCGAAATAAATCACCACATTAAAAATGAGAGATAAAATCACCCAGAAGACGGTCCAAAGAATGGCTTCTTTAGCGGATATAACTTCATCCTTACGGTGAAATACCCCCAAATCCAATAACAGCAGTATCAGGATCAGGATAATAAATCCGCTCCACAGAGTGATCATTTGAATTTTCCGGTTTCTAAAATGAGCAGGTTCATAATGTTTTCATTTTGCATGGAGTTCAGGCGGTTAAAATAAAATAAAATCTTAAAATGTATATTTATTTGAAAATCCGCCAAACTCACCTCGGTAAAATACGTTTATTCTCACACCTTTCTCTACTTGAATTCTTGAAAATTCCGGTGGAAAATAATCTGTATCACTGCCGATTCGGTCAACCCTCATCCCAAGACCCGCAGCTCATCATTTTCGCCCGATTTTTCAATCCGGCTCATCACGTATTCGGCGATAGCAGTGATGGTGAGGCTGGGATTTACTCCGAGATTTGCCGGGATGATGGAGCCGTCTATAACATATAATCCCGGATAATTAAATACCTGTCCGCAGTCATCCACTACACCCTTGTACGGACCGGATGCCATGATGCACCCGCCTAAAATGTGAGCGGTGGTGGGGACATTCAGAAATACATCGCTGAGGGATGTGATGGGGGTTCCTCCGGTAAGTTGGGCGATTTTCTCTGTCACCCGATCTCCGGCAGGGATGTATGCCGGTATCTTCCCGCCGGATTCACGACTGCTGTTCAGAGACCTGCCCCCCATCCGCCACCATCGCTTTTTAAACTGCAGATTCAGATGATTACTCAGCGGCTGCATCACCAGTAAAATGACCGTGGATGCTGCCCAACCTAAGGGATTCATGCTTCGGATCATTCTTACCGGATGACGGATCAGATTGACGAGCCATCTCATCATTGAGGGTATTCTTCCGCCGTGTGGGACCATTGGCGTTGTCAGCAGGCTTAACACATCGTGACCTTTCCCAAACCGGACCGTCTCAATATGGGTCATCGGTTCAGGGTAAAATCCGGCGGAGATGGCGATCCCGTGATTCAGATCCCGGGGATGATCTTTCGGCAGGCGAACCCCCAAAATCGCTTCGGAGTTGGTGCGCACGAATTCACCCAGCCGGGTGGAAATATCCGGCAGCCACCCCATTTGCCGGCATTTTTGAAGCAGGTTCACACTCCCCAATACTCCCGCAGAAAGGATTACCCGCTTTACCTCAAAACTTTGTTTCGGGTGAAATATTCCGGTACTTTTTCGAGCGGTGACATGATAACCGGTGGAGGTGGGGACGATTCCCGTGACCTCATGTTCTGCAAGAATCCGGACGTCCAGCTTTTCAGCCAGATACAGGTAATTCTGGTCCAGGGTGTTCTTCGCACCCACTGGACATCCTGTCATGCAAGCGCCGCAATAGGTACATCCGGTGCGGTCAGGGCCGTCTCCGTTAAAGTAGGGGTCACGGACGGTAAGCTCCGGTTCGCCAAACCAGACCCCCACATCCACCTTGTAAAAGGTTTGGCAGGCATTCAACTCCCTGTCGATCAGTTCCAGAAAATGGTCGGATTCACCGGTAGTCTTTACAGAAGTGGTCCCTAACATTTTCCGGGCGAGCCGATAGAAAGGTTTGAGACGATTCTGCCATCCATTGTCTGTCCACCGGGGATCATCGAAGACAGTAGCCGGCGGTTCTAAGTGGGTGTTGGCATATACGAGACTTCCCCCGCCTACACCGATCCCGTGGAGGACAAGTACATCTTTCAGTAGCGTTAGTTTTTGGATGCCATAAAGAAAAAAGGATGGCAGCCAGAGATACTTACGAAGGTTCCAGTTGGATTTGGGAAAATCACTTTGCCTGTAACGCCTGCCCTTTTCGATTACCAATACACGGTACCCTTTTTCCGCCATGCGGAGGGCGCTGACACTCCCGCCAAAGCCGGAACCGATAATAATTATATCTACTTCTGCTGAGTCCGACATGGTCAGAGCGCTAACAATTGCCTGATTGAATCCATTTTCGCAATGGTTTTATCGTATCCTTCGTGGATAGACCGTTCTGCCTGGGTAAAATCGAATAGGCTCAGGTCTGCCAATTCAGGCTGGATAAGGACATCTGGCGGATCAATAGCGAGGTTGATCCTTGTGATTTTTTCCTGCATGATATTGAGTGATGTACCCATGACCTCCATGATGTTGGGGATGTCCTTTTCATTTGACAGCCAATGACCGATTTTTGTTTTTACCGATTTGCTGGCGTTCTCATAATGCTTTGTCATCCGTTGAATAAATTCATTTTCGGTAAGGAGTGTGATTTTGTGACTTTTACCCGGCGGAATCTGAACCGGTTTTTTTCGTCGATTTTTCCCCACGAGACCGGAATTCAAATCTACTGCGATGACGATATCCGCTCCCATCCCCCGGGCAACGCCCACCGGAACCGGGTCCACCGTTCCTCCGTCAATTAAAATATCCTGACCTCTGAAAACCGGAGAAAACACTCCGGGAATGGAAATACTCGCCCGGATGGCTTCGATGATATTGCCACTATCCAGAATGACCCGTTCGCCGGTATTTAAATTGGTGGCAATCATTTTTACGGGGATGGTCAGATCATCGAAAGATTGCACATCTGTATGCATTGAGAACAGTTTATGAACTTTTTTACCGTCCAAAAATCCGGTACGGGGAAAAACCACATCGAAATAAGACAGGATCATTTTCCAATCCATCTGAAGGGCGAATTCTTTCAGGCTGTTAATTTTCCCCGCCGAATAAAGGGCGCCCACGAAAGCACCAATACTGCTGCCGGCGATGAAATTGATGGGGATGTGGTGGTCGTCTAAGGCTTCTAATACTCCAATATGTGCCCATCCACGGGCGGATCCGCTGCCCAGTGCGAGACCAACTTTTTTCATATCGTCAATTGACCCCGGTTGATGACCGCGATCATTTCATTCAAATAGGACAGTCCGATTTTATGTTTTCCCTCATATAAAAAAAGTCTCACATTGGCGCCCTGCCGGCTGAGGATATCCACTGCCTTTTCTGATGCTGCCAATGGCACGATGTTGTCATCCCTGCCATGCCCGATGAGGATGGGGGTCTTCGCCTGACGGGGGTGAAATCGCGGACGGTCCACATCAGGATCGAGCAAAAATCCGGCGATGGGGAAAACCCCGCCCATGGGTTTATCCATCTGGAGGATGTATTCCAGGCACATAAGTCCGCCCTGGGAAAATCCCATCACATACACATCCCCCGGTGCATAATGCGGCCAGATATGTTCATCGAAAAATTGATTAAACAGGTTGCGGGGTTCATCCATTTCCCATATGCCAGGTGATATTTCATACGACCATGATCGTTGGCGTTCGACGCCATCAACCCTATACGGCGCTTCGGGAAAAAACCATTGAACATTTTTCATTTTCACCGATCTGCACACCTGCTGAAAACTGGTGCGGTTACCTTTCCATCCATGTATTGTTACGATGGCTTTTTGAGGAGTCTCACCCTGAGTGAAGACATCAAATTCAAGTTTATCAGTGATTTTCATATCCTGAATTTAACAGCCGTCCTGTGTGTCAAAAACAGGATTTATCAAAAAACCGGCATACCCGAATTGAATCGGATAATCCGGTACTATTTTAGCAAGGGTGTTCGGCGTATCGTTGTAATTTTGCCATCGAATTTTCAAATCATTTTTCATACTTTCCATTAAAAATCAAATATTCAATAATCTTTTAGGAGAATAAATATGATTGTTGCCATACCCAGGGAAATAAAACCGGGTGAAAACCGGGTAGCGGTGGTACCTGCCGCGGTGAAAGAACTGGTGAAAACCGGATTCACAGTCCATGTGGAATCCAATGCGGGAGCCGGTTCGTTTATTTCCGATGCGGACTACGAAAGCGCCGGAGCCGTGATCGTTCAGGATACTGAAAAACTATTCGCTGAGGCAGAGATGATTCTGAAAGTGAATCATCCGGTTATGAATAAAAAAACAGGGAAACACGAAGCAGATATGTTGAAAGACGGAATTGTTTATGTTTCATTTTTCCAATCCACCAAGGAAACGGATCTGGTAAAGCGGTTTTTGGCGAAGAAGATCACCGGTTTTTCCATGCATCTGATCCCCAGAACCACCCTGGCGCAAAAGATGGATGCTCTCAGTTCACAAAGTAACATTGCAGGATATAAATCCGTATTGATGGGCGCCATGCATATCGGCGTGTTCATGCCGCTGCTGATGACGGCTGCCGGTACGATTCCCCCGGCAAAAGTGTTGATCCTTGGCGCTGGTGTGGCAGGGTTACAGGCGATTGCCACGGCAAAACGCTTAGGCGCTCAGGTGGAGGCATTTGATGTTCGTCCGGTGGTTAAAGAACAAGTAGAAAGCCTTGGGGCTAAATTTGTAGAAGTAGAAAGCGATTCTTCAGACGGCGTTGGCGAAGGCGGTTATGCGAAAGAAACGTCAGAGGAATACAAGAAAAAACAAGCTGCCCTCATTAAAACGCACATCGTAAAATCCGATCTCGTGATCACCACAGCACTCATCCCCGGCCGGCCGGCTCCGATCCTGATTCCGGAAGATGTGGTGGCCGGGATGAAACCCGGTGCGGTCATTATCGATCTGGCTGCGGAAAATGGCGGAAATTGTTCTCTCACAAAACCGGATGAAGTGATCACTCACAATGGAATCATCATTGACGGTACCGTGAATATTGCTGGCAGTATGCCCATCCATGCCAGTCAGCTTTATTCGAAAAATATCAGCGCATTTATAACCTACATGTGTCCCAAAGGCCAACTAACCCTGAATAGGGATGATGAAATCATCTCAGGAGCTATGTTTACTCACGATGGCGAGGTGACCCATGAATTGACAAAGCAAGCATTAACAAAAGGAGACAAATAACATGATAGACGTCATCACGATCTTTGTTCTGGCGATCTTTATCGGATTCGAAGTGATCACAAAGGTGCCGCCGACACTCCATACCCCGCTTATGTCCGGATCGAATGCCATTTCCGGGATCGCAATTGTAGGCGCCATCATTGCCACTCAACTGGATGGCTCCATTGGGACATGGCTTGGACTAATCGCCGTGATCTTCGCGACTATTAATGTGGTGGGCGGATTTCTTGTGACTGATCGAATGCTAAAAATGTTCAAGCGCAAATAGGAGGATAACCATTGAACTATATGAATTTATTTTACGTGCTTGCAGGTGTTTTATTTATCCTGGGATTGAAAAAACTGAGTCATCCAAAATCAGCTAGAAACGGAAATCTCATTGCATTCGTTGGAATGCTGATTGCCATCATCGTGACCATGGTTATAGGTAAAAAACTGAGTTTTGAAATGATCGCTATTGGCATGATCATCGGTACCATTATCGGTGCATTCTTTGCCGTAAAAGTCAAGATGACGGCAATGCCCCAAATGGTAGCGATATTTAATGGATTTGGCGGCGGTGCTTCGGCGTTAGTGGCTGCAGCGGACTTTCTGAAAAATGCTCAACACATGATGAATGGTGACATGATCATCGTGGGCAGTCTTGAAATCAGTCCCATATTTTATGGCGCTATCGTCGCATTCAGTATCTTTGTGGGAACGCTTACGTTTACCGGCAGCTTTGTGGCATTCGGCAAACTCCAGGGATTCATAAGTGGACGGCCGATTGTCTTCACCGGGCAGAAATTCCTCAACGCGGCAATGGCGCTGGCGATGATCATTTCCATCGTCATGATGGCGTTACCCAGCAGCCAGGATATCAATCTTCTGTTCATCGTTATCGTGGTGATATCAGCAATTATGGGCATAACGCTGACGGTCCCCATCGGCGGTGCAGATATGCCGGTGGTGATTTCATTGCTGAACTCATATTCAGGGATTGCCGCCGCCGCAACCGGATTTGTCCTGCTGAATCAGGGACTGATCATCAGTGGCGCTTTGGTGGGTGCATCCGGACTTATTCTGACCAATATCATGTGTAAAGGGATGAACCGGTCGCTGTCAAATGTGATCTTTGGAGCCGTTGGAGGTGAAGTGGAAGGCGCCGCTGCGGCAATTCAGAAGTTAAACATCAAGAGCTATTCCACCGAAGAAGCTGCCATGATCTTTGATGCAGCGGATAAAATCATCATCGTGCCGGGGTACGGACTTGCCGTCGCACAGGCCCAGCATGCTGCCCGGGAACTGGCTGATTTTCTGGAATCCAAAGGAAAAAAAGTTCTATACGCTATCCATCCGGTAGCCGGTAGGATGCCGGGACACATGAATGTTTTATTGGCTGAAGCCAATGTCTCATATGAGCTGTTGAAAGATCTGGATGAGATCAATCCAGAATTTGAGGATTGTGACGTGGCTCTGGTACTGGGCGCCAACGACGTGGTTAATCCCGCCGCACGGCATGATAAATCCAGCCCAATATACGGGATGCCCATCCTGAATGTTGATAAAGCCCGGACCGTGATCATCAACAAGCGAACCATGAATCCGGGATTCGCGGGAATCCAGAACGAACTGTTTGGATATGATAACTCTATTATGGTTTTTGGCGATGCAAAAGTCATGCTTACCCAGCTATTAGCGGATTTGAAAGACCTGTAAACCCCTGCTGATTTTAACATTAACCCTGGCAGTGTTCCGACCCTGTCAGGGTTTTTTTTATTTGAATGTTGCCTGCTTCCATATGAAAACAACATTCTATTTTAGGCTATGTACCTTCATGTCCATTCGGCTATGCGCCTGATCCGGTTGGGTACCGGTACGATGAATCAACGTAAAATAAGTGAGTCATACAATCTCTCTTCGGCGCCCGGTCAATGTTTTGTTTTTTTGCCATTATGAATATTTTGGAAAATAGTACTATTTTTTATCCGTGAATCAATTCTGATTCCGGCAGAAATAAGATCGGGTTGTAATTTCAACGACGGTAACAAAAAAAAGGAATAACCATTGAACAAATTTGCAGTGATTACAGGCGCTTCCAGTGGGATCGGTCTCGAACTGGCCCGCATTTGTGCCCGCGAAGGATATGACCTGCTTCTTGTAGCACGCCGTGAAGATCGTCTATATGCGCTCCGGGAAGAGCTAAGGGCAAGATTCAGGGTCGGCGTGGAAATTTTATCGGGTGATCTGTCGTTACAGGGCACACCGGATGTAATTTTCACGAAGGCATCCCCCGGTGGAAGGTTCGTTGATTTGCTTATCAATAATGCGGGATTCGGACAATTCGGATATTTCAGGGACACCCGATGGGAAACGGAAGATCAGATGATCCGGCTGAATATATCTTCACTGGTACACCTGACAAAACTTTTTCTTCCGCAGATGCTCTCCCGCAGATCTGGCAGGATCATGAATGTTTCATCCACAGCCGCATTTCAACCCGGACCGCTGATGTCCGTATATTATGCGACAAAGGCATTTGTAGAATCGTTCTCCGAAGCGCTCGCAGAGGAGTGCCGGGGAACCGGTGTGACTATAACCTCTCTATGTCCCGGTCCGACGATTTCCGGATTTCAAAAGGCGGCAGGGATCGAAAATATCCGTCTGGTGAGAGGACGGAATATCCCCGCTTCGAAAGATGTGGCGGAATACGGATTTGATGCGATGATGCGAGGAAAGCGGATAGCCATTTACGGATGGATGAACCGGGCAATGACTTTTTCTATTCGGCTGGCACCCCGCACTTTCGTTACCCGAATCGTAAAATGGATTCAGGATGAACGTAAATAACTTAAGGGAATCAAGAGAATGAACCCATTCTGGCAAAATATTTTTAGATCCCAAGGAGAGAAAAATTCTCACGTTCAGTTGACCATCCGGCAGATTCGGATATTTAAAAACCTGTCGAAACGTGAACTAACCTCCGTGGAAAACATCATCCATATCCGAAAATATTTAATAGGTGAAACGATTTTTAAAGTAAATACGCCGGGACTGGGGATGTATATCATTCTAAAAGGCAGAGTGTCCATTGTGGGCACAAATAACGAGAATAAACAGTTGGTATTCGCAAAATTGTCAGATGGTGATTTTTTTGGTGAAGTGTCCCTCATCGATGAAGCCAATCGCAGCGCAACCGCTGTCGCCTCCACCGACTGTGAACTGGCGGCATTTTTCAGAGATGACCTGATGGATATCATCACTAAAGCGCCCAAAACCGGAAATAAAATCCTCATGAATCTTGCAAATGTGATTTCTCGCCGTCTGAAACACACCAGCGACCTGTTGTCTCAGCAGCGCGGCGAATACCACACTGAAGCCCTATGAACCCTTCAGGATTTGCAAAATGGGTTCAGAACCTCGTTTGGATCCTGCCTCTGGGATTTTTGATCTGGTTCCGCGAATACACGCTTCCGGTAATTTTTATGCTGATTATCGCGCTGTTGATCGCTGCATTATTGAAACCGTTGGTAAATCTCCTCGAAATGTTTATCCGGACACGATGGATCAGCGTAGTGATCATTTATGTGGCTGTTTTTTTATTTGCCGGTTGGGGGATCAACCTTTTGTTGCCTTTACTGGCAGACCAGGCTGTCTCTCTGAAAGAATATATCACAATGGATACCCTCAACCAACTGAAGATAAAATCGGAATCACTATTGATTGAGATTCTCCCTCTATCCCTCCACGGGCACGTACATGACATTTTCCAGGGACTTGATACGGCGATGAACGATATCTGGAGGTTGATGGTTAATAATTTCCAGTCGTCCCTGTTCCGGGCGGGATCTTTCGTTATGACCGTGGGTTCCCTGGTCATCTCTACGTTTTTCACCATCGTATTTTCATTCTTTTTTGTGCTGGAAAGCAGCCGGTATAAAAAGGCGTTTATCCGCATAATTCCCAACGCCTATTTTGAGATGAGTCTGCATATTATGGATAAGGTGACATCCACCCTTGGCGCCTATGTGCGTGGGCAACTACTGGCCGCCATGGCAATTGGTATATTATCCATTCTGGGATTATTCATACTGCAGGCGGTTACCTCCATTTATATTCCATATACGATATTGATCGGTACCGTGGCAGGGGTGGCCAATCTGATCCCATTCGTAGGACCGGTGATGGGATTGATCCCCGCTGTGGCGGTATACCTGATGACGGACCAATCCGTACCCATTCAATTTATTCATGTTGTCTTTATCATGATCACTTTTGGCTGTGTTCAATTGCTGGATAATATTCTCGTTTCCCCCATAATCATGTCGGAAAGTGTGGGGCTGCACCCGCTGGCGATTATTCTGGCAGTGATTCTTGGGGGAGCCATTGCCGGTCCGGTGGGTATGTTATTCGCCGTTCCTATCCTGACGATAGTGATCGTCATTTTCAAAGAACTGATCTGGGGTTTGAGGGCTTACGGGTACATGTAGTAATTTCGCTTCCCTATAAGGTGGATGATCCGGTATGTATTCCCCCATCAATAGTGGATATTATCTTCGTCCGAATCCAATGGCTATTTTAGGATAATTTATGAAAATCATCGGAAAATCAGGCATCACCATCGCAGTCCTTCTTTCGGCAACAATTGGCATGCGAACCGCTATGTTTTCACCGCCTCAAATCCGGATTGAACCTTCGCCGCACCTGACGTTACCGGTGGAAAAACTGGCGGAGAATCTGTCGAATGCCGTCCGGATTGCCACCGTTTCATATGAAAACCCGGATTCCATCAATACAGACAGTTTTATTCAGTTTCGACAATACCTTCGGCAGACCTATCCCCTCGTATTTGCAAGGTTGGAGGTGGAAACGATCCACACGCATAGCCTCTTGTTCAGATGGGAAGGGCGTCACACTGAATTACCACCGGTGCTGCTCCTGGCACACCAGGATGTGGTTCCTCCGGATGCCGTGGACCTCTGGACACATCCGCCTTTTTCCGGATACATTGACGATACCTTTATCTGGGGAAGAGGCACACTGGATGATAAAAGTGCGTTGATCGCCATCATGGAAGCGGTGACGCTTTTACTTCAAATAGGTTTCCAGCCGGCACAAACCATTTATTTCGCCTTCGGTCATGACGAAGAGATCGGTGGACGGGAAGGTGCGATGAAGATTGCGGAAATATTACAGGAACGCGGTATTCGGCCGGCATTCGTTTTGGACGAAGGCATGGCGGTCGTCCGTAATGTGATGCCGGGACTGGATCGTCCCGTTGCCCTCATCGGAATCGCGGAGAAGGGATATTTAACCGTTAAACTCACTGCCAGGGCTGAAGGGGGACATTCATCCATGCCACCGGCAGAATCTGCCATCGGGAAGTTGAGCGATGCATTGATTTCTCTAAAGGATCATCCACCGGCTGCGAAACTTGATGGTGTGGCGAAGTTCATGTTCAACGCAGTCGGGCCGCACCTGTCGTTCTTTTTTCGGATGATCTTCGCCAATACCTGGCTGTTCGAACCGATTATCCTACCCCAACTCGAAAAACAACCCTCCACCAATGCGCTCATCAGAACAACGATTGCCATCACCACCGTTCATGGAGGGAATAAGGAGAACGTCCTGCCGACAACTGCAACTGCAACCGTCAACTTTAGGATCAAACCCGGTGAAACCATCGACAGTGTCATTGAATATGTAAAAGAAACCATTCAGGGGTCTGGGGTAGAAATCACGGATGTCAACCGGGAATTTGCATCCAATCCCTCAAAAGTATCCCCTGTTGGGGATAACAATTACAATCGTCTTCGAAATACCATCGCTGGTATATTCTCTGGGGCAGTCATTGCACCGGGGTTGGTCATTGGGGGTACAGATTCCCGGCATTTTGAGGCAGTTTCTGACCATATCTACCGGTTCGCACCCCTCAACCTGGACGGTATCGATCTGAAACGGATTCACGGTGTAAACGAACGGATATCCAGAGATGATTTTGCGAATATGGTCCGGTTTTATGTGGGGATCATGAGGAATAAATAACGATGGGACACGATGGTTTTCGTGGATATTTCGTTATCCTCAATTTATCAAAGCAATTTCTCATCAGGATATGTCAGGGATTTGACAACATCATACCCGGCGGGGGCGATAACCCTGCCCGCAGTATGTTCACCTATTTCAAAAATGTGGTTCTGGATATGAGATTTTTGGATCCATCACTGTTTTTCTTTTTACAAGCGATTTCAATTTTCGTTAATGCTTCAGGAGACAGACGCTTTTGCGCAACTTCAAACAATTCCCTTTCTTCAAAGTGAATATGACGATCAAGTAATTCACCCAATCGATTCAACGATTGCAGAGAACGTGACAACCGGTCATCGATCATTGAACGGAATTGAAAGTGGTCATCCATCATCCTGGAAACCAGTGCCTCTTCTCCTAATGCCAGGAGGGGTGGCGCCAGATAATTTTCTTCGATCAGGAAGTGAGGTGCCAGTTCGTTATGAAATGCCTGTTCTATCTCTGCCCAGACCGATGAAACCGGATAACCGGTATCCGCCTCAGATGCCAACCGTGCACGCCGGGCGAGAACCAGACCATGGTGGTGGTCGTCGGAAAGTTTACGGAGTTGGGAGATTCTTTTCATATGTCAGTACCTTAAAATATTGGCGGGAAAAAGACCATTCTGGACACTGCCTGTGGTAGTTCATAAATTGGATACTTCGATTCATTCACTTCATGCCCAGCCTCTCGCCATTTTCAAGCAACAAAACGGCTTCGGTGATTCGCCGGATTTTGGTTTCGGACCGTTTCGCCGCTAAAATCCATCCAATATATTGTTTCTGATAAGAGGGCGCTAGTTGTCTGTAAAATGGTAGCACATTTGGGCTTTGGTTCAGGGCGAGGGGAAAATCCGGTGGTATGGCCGTTGAAATTTTTTGCCGGTGGGATTTATTCCACATTCCGGAAGATTTGGCAAACTCAATTTTTTTCAATCCAGCCGGCGCCATCAGTCCGGGACGAATCAGTTTTTCTACCCTGTTTTTATTGGAATCTGACCAACGGCTGTCCGGTCGGCGGGGAGTAAATTTTCTCACATACCGCTTGTCATCCAGTTTTTTTATGATATTGTCAACCCAGCCAAAACAGGGCGCTTCTTCTACAGATTCTCCATATTCCAGGGTCGGTTCACCCGTCGCTTTTTTATAGAACACCAGACATATTCCGGGTTTCCCCTCATGATTCTGACGAAGCCATTCCCGCCATTCAGACCGGGTTTTAAGGTAAATATTTTGGATGATTTTGGTCATATTATGTATTGTCAGCAATCCAATATCGTCGCACCCATCGTCAATAAATTTTGAGTGTAATCGGATTTAAATGTCAATATCTGTTTGCCCTGTCTGATCCATTCCTGGCAGAGTAATTCCAGTTTACCCCCGGGTCGGGCATACGTCACAAAAATGTCCTTCGACAGCTTACCCACCAGGACATTCCGTTGGACAGACTGCACGGCAGAGGCGCGGATCGCTTCCGGAGGGAAAGACGAAACGATCAGCAGTCTGCCTTTAATAATCGCCGGTTTCCATTCACCTGGCAGGCGTTTCCATATTCCCCTTGCGGGACAAATAATGATTCCGCCCCCTCCTTTCAACAGCAGATTAAGACATTCTTTTTCCATGGGTGAATGAAAACCGCTGGTTACCGCCCGAAAATCATCGCGCCATGTGAGCGCCAGGTCATATGTTTTCAGAATCAATTCACCCGGGCATTTGCCGGAACAGAATAAACCCGTTGAAGGATAATTCAGCAGTTTTAGATTTCCTTTGGTATAAAAGTCAGACATTTGTATTTTGAAGTCACTCCATTTGTAGTAAGGCGACCGCGGAATTTACGATCAATGGGTGCATGGTACAAAAATCAGATAGTGTATTTATTACGATAGTACGGCACGCTAACCAACACATTTTGTTACTGTTTCCGGATGATCCCAGGATGTAATTTTTAAACTCAAAAACCATCACATTTAATAAATAAGGAAGGCGGTTTCATGATGAAATTAAGGCTTATTCTCGTTATTTCCATGCTTACCCTAGGGGTATCCGCACCCTATATGGAGGGACAACTCATTGCCCGGTTTGAAAACAATATTTCGATGGATGTTATCAAAACTGACCTGAATGCAAGCGGATTGACCGCAGACCAACTGTTAGTGAAAAAGCTGAATATCTGGCTGGTAACTTTTGCTGAAGGCAGCGGATTAACAACTTCTGATGCATTGGATAAACTGCGACAATTTTCATTTGTCAAATATGCACAGTTTGACCACTTTACCCAAGAGAGACGAGAACCCAATGACCCCTTTTATCCTCAGATGTGGGATATGAATAACACAGGACAAAACGGCGGAGTCGTGGATGCGGATATTGACGCGCCGGAAGCGTGGGATATCACGACCGGCGGGATGACCGCCATTGGTGATGAAATTGTCGTCGCGGTGGTTGACGGCGGTGTTGCAATGACACACCCGGATCTGGTCAATAATATCTGGGTGAACGAAAATGAAATTCAGGGGAATGGTGTAGACGACGACAATAATGGTTATGTTGACGATATTAACGGCTGGAACGCCTACAATAACAACGGAAATATTCCATCCAATAACCACGGTACCCATGTGGCGGGGACTGTTGGCGCTACCGGTGATAACGCCACGGATGTCGTTGGAATAAACTGGGACGTGAAGATCATGTGTGTTGCCGGCTCTACTTCCCAGACGTCGGTCGTTTCAATCGCTTACGGGTATGTCCTCGATCAAAAAACATTATGGCTGGAAACCGATGGAGAATTTGGGGCTAATGTCGTCGCCACCAACAGCAGTTTCGGGATTGATTTTGCAGACTGTAATTCCGGCAGTTACCCGATATGGAATGATCTGTACAGTGCCATGGGTGAAGTGGGTATTTTGTCCGCTGCCGCTACGATCAACTCCAATCAGAATGTGGATAATATCGGTGATGTTCCCACAGGCTGCTCCAGCGACTGGCTGATTTCCGTGACCAATACTACCAACAGCGACCAGAAATATTCCGGTGCGGGGTACGGATTGACCACGATCGACCTGGGAGCGCCGGGGACTCAAATCTGCAGTACGATCCCCGGGGGCGTTTCCTGCTCCTATACAGGGACATCCATGGCAACGCCGCATGTCGCAGGTGCGGTTGGACTTATGCACGCCGCTGCCCCAACCACCTGGGCACAGGATTATCTTACCGACCCAGGGGGAAAAGCGCTGGAATTAAAACAAATTATGCTGGATACCGTCGACCCGCTGCCTACGCTCCAGGGTGTTACCGTATCAGGCGGACGATTGAATCTGTTCAATGCCGTCAGCGAAATTTCACAAGCCGGCTCAAATATTACTCCGGGTGATGTAAATAACGATGCCAACATAAATATCCTGGATATTATCAGTATAATAAACTATATCACAAACGGAGCAGAATTTACGCCAGATGAATTTCTTGCAGCAGATATGGACGAAAGCGGCGAAATAAATGTCGTTGACATCGTGTTGATCGTGAATATAATAATCAATGCAGCCGCTCATTGATGTTTATCTGTGAAATATATTCTGAATAGCTCCGAACTATCCTGAAAATAAATTGTAAAATAAGTGCAATTTCAACAACATTATAAAATATAATATACAACCATGTGGAGGATATAATGAGATTTAATAAGTATCTTTTTTCACCGATTGTGCTCATAGCAGGCATTTCCATTCCGATAGCACAGGTGTCTGTTGGCGGGATTCCTTACAGCCTTGAGCATCAAGTGAGAGCACAGTTTCAAACGGTGACGCTCCCGGAGGTTGACGCTGAACCGTTATTCATAGAAGACGAGAATGCTCCCAAAGATGAGCCCTTCCGATTCGGGTATCCCCAACCGGTGAATTATAATTTGGAAAATTCAGGGACGTGGGAAGACCTGCCGGATGGCGGACGGTTATGGCGGCTGCGCATCATTTCACCCGGAGCAAAATCAATCAATCTCATCTACAACCGGTTTCATTTACCCGATGGTGGATTATTTTTCGTTTATAACGAAGACCTGTCCTCGGTTTATGGTGCATTTACTTCGCAAAACAATAAAGACCATTTTGAATTTGCCACCAGTCCCACTTCCGGAGATATCACCATTCTGGAATATTTTCATCCGTCATCCGATCCCGGGAATACCGAAATCGGAATTACCAGCGTTATCCACGCATACCGGGATATTTTTTCGTTGATCGACCGTAATTTCGGTGATTCGGGCGCGTGCAATAATAATGTGAATTGCCCGGAAGGCAACCCCTGGTCTGATGAAATCCGGTCCGTTGGGATGATCCTGACCAGCGGCGGGTTCCGGATCTGTACCGGCGCGCTGGTAAATAACGTTCGGCAGGATCTTACACCCTATTTTCTTACCGCCAACCACTGTCTCGGCGGAGAAAGCACCTGGATCATTATGTTCAATTACGAAAGTCCAACCTGCGCCAACATTGACGGTCCTACCAACTTTACGGTTCAGGGTACGCAGTTGATGGCTAATTATTCACCCTCCGATTTTGCACTGTTACTGCTGCAGGAAACCCCGCCTGAAACATACAATATTCACTATGCAGGGTGGTCGGCGATTGACACCCCACCCCAGCAGCCGGTATGCATTCATCATCCATCAGGGGATATTAAAAAGATTTCATTCGATTATGATACCGGGATTTCAAATGGTTGGACGACCAATGACGGGTCGCACTGGCAAATCGCCCAATGGGACGACGGGACGACAGAACCCGGTTCTTCCGGTTCGCCTTTGTTTGATAGTAACCACCGGATCGTTGGTCAGTTACACGGCGGGGAAGCGTCCTGCAGTTATAATTTCAACGACTATTTCGGCAAAGTAGCCCGATCATGGGCCACGGGAGGGAGCCCTTCCAGCAGATTGAAAGACTGGCTGGACCCCGACAATAGCGGTGCACTTACTCTGGATGGAATAGATGCCATTGATCTGCCCGATCCCGCACTGGCATTCGCACCCGGGAATTTGT
>Ga0100387_10001705_pt1 | contig 18704 bp, 13 predicted proteins | sample CryGeymeta201511_FD_81547 | JGI IMG/M metagenome (GOLD analysis project Ga0100387, IMG submission 81547) | Groundwater microbial communities from Crystal Geyser aquifers in Utah, USA - Crystal Geyser metaG 2015-11 | ecosystem: Environmental > Aquatic > Deep subsurface > Groundwater | place... | reverse complement strand
CCAACCACGGCATCTAATTCATTTACCGAAATAAAAATACTATCAGAGATTTGAAACGAAATTGTAAATACAGCATCGGAAATGTCAAATGTTCCCGGATTAAGCGCATCGCTTATTTTAACTTTACAGTTTGGAGACGGAGTGTTTGGGATAACCCAATTATAAGATGGCGGATTTGCCGGGAATGAATTACTTATCGAAAACCAATTCGTCCCACCATTTGTTGAATATTCGAGCTTAACATTTGAAACCGATGTGCTTGACCATATAATATTTTGGTTTGAACCAATCAACCAATTTTCTCCACCATTGGGTGAAGTTAAGTTGATATTGAGGTTCTGGTTGTCCGAGTATTTTAGGATTGTACCATTAGAACCAACCGCCCAGCCAGTATTTGCATTTACAAAATTAATAGAGTAAATGTTTTCCACAGTTTCTCTCGGTTGAAGCACCCAAGTTGTGCCACCGTTTGTAGTTTTTAAAATTTTACCATAATCGCCGACTACAAATCCGGTGTCTGAATCAACGAAATTTACTGAGTTAAGATCAGTAGTCCCGCTTGTTTGAGACACCCAATTAGTTCCACCGTTTGTGGTTTTCAATATTATACCCGAACTTCCAACCGCCCAACCGGTATTTACGTCGACAAAATCAACGGAGTAAAGAGTATTGTCAGTTCCGCTATTTTGATAGAACCAACTATTTCCTCCATCATTGCTTTTTCTAATTGTAACATTGTCTCCAACTGCCCAACCAGTATTTACGTCAACAAAATCAATTGATCTCAGCTCATACGGCATCCAATCTATATTGTCCCAATAGTTTCCGCCATTCGTCGTCTTCCGAATATGGTCTCCAACCGCCCAGCCGTTGTTTGCATTAACAAATTTCACCGCATAAATATCGTTTAATAAAAGATTTATTTGAGAATGCCAATTAGCACCGCCGTCTGTTGTCTTAAATATTAAACCCCTGTGGCCAACAATATAAGCCGTGTTTTCATCAATAGCATCAACTGAAAGGAGAGGTAGGTTAGCCCAACATTCTTGAGAAGTCCAATTTGTTCCACCATTTGTGGTTTTTAAAATCGTACCATCTATTCCAACCGCCCAACCCGTGTTCGCATCAGCAAAATTAACTGAGTATAGATGTTTTGCAGTTCTTCCGCTTGTAAGGGAAATCCAATTCGTTCCACCGTTAATCGTTTTTAAAATCGTTCCTTTATCTCCAACCGCCCAGCCGGTGTTCGCGTCGAAAAAAACAACTGAGAAGAGAGCACTACTCCAACCAGTAGTTGTTTGAGCTACCCATGTCGTTCCTGCGTCTGTGGTTTTCAAAATTCCTTGTCCAACCGTCCATCCAGTATTTGCGTCAAAGAAATGCACAGAGTAGAAGTCATAAGTTGTTCCGCTTGTTTGAGTAGTCCAATTTGTTCCTCCGTTTGTGGTTTTCAAAATTGTACCGGCAAGCCCAACTGCCCACCCGTTGTTTGCATCTACAAAATCAACCGAGAATAACCCTTCTGTTGTTCCGCTTGTTTGAGAAGTCCAATTCATTCCTCCGCTTGTGGTTTTTAAAATTGTACCGGTAAGCCCAGTTGCCCAGCCGGTATTTGCATCTACAAAATCAACCGAGAGAAGCCATTCTGTTGTACCGCTTGTTTGAGCGGCCCAATTCATTCCTCCGTTTGTAGTTTTTAATATAGTCCCGGATACTCCAACCGCACAACCGTTGTTTGCATCAGCAAAATCAACTGAGTAAAGGAATTTCGTTGTCCCGCTTGTTTGAGGGTTCCAATTTGTCCCCCCGTTAGTGGTTTTCAAAATTGTGCCATTATCACCAGCAGTCCAACCGGTGTTCTCATCTATAAAAAAAACTGAACCTAAGTCTCTAGAAGTACCGCTTGTTTGATGAATCCAGTTAGTACCATTGTCTGTTGTTTTGTAAATTGTACCCAATATACCCACGAATATCGCGGTTGTGGCGTCGAAGACATGGATATCATGAATTTTATTTCCTTGCGGCAGGGGATTTTGCCACGTCCATGTGCCCTGCGCTAATAATGAAATGCTTAGCAAGAAATGCAAAAATAAAACAAAAATAATTTGCTTTTTCATAGCAGCTCCTTTTAATTAAACTGCAGAACGGAATTTTTCCGTCCTGCCATTGTTGTTTTTTATAGAATCTTTTACTTATCATATAATACAAAATTTATTTTACGAGTATCATTTTTTTAACATTTTTAAATGAGCCTGCGCTTATTCTGTAGAAATATATTCCGGAGCTTAGTTTACTTGCGTCAAATCCCACTTGATGATAACCCGCCGGTTTTTCTTCATCAACTAATACTGCCGCAAGTTCGCCCATTACATTGTATATTTTTAATGTAACGTGAGAAGCTTCGGGCAAATCGTATTTTATTGTTGTCGATGGATTAAACGGATTGGGATGATTTTGCGATAGAACATAATCATCCGGCATACTTTCTTCATCTTCAACATCTGTAATTGATGAAGAGATACCCAAATCATCAAGATATATGTAAGACCAAACCGAATTTGCAGCATCTGCACGGAATACGATCTCAATGGTCTGACCGGCGGCAACCGATAAATCAAAGTATATATGAGTCCAATCATTAACCTGATTGTAATAACATAAATAAGTTTCCAACAATGTTTGATTAGCTACGATAACTTTAATTGTTGCGCCTACCCATAAACCTGCACACTCCGAGGTTGTGGAATTTCGGTCCTGATAGTAGGTGTGTAAATAAACATTTGGAGTAGAAGGGAGAGTAACAGTTTGAGAAATAGAATTTTGAGCGTATCCAAAACCGCCAAGCCTCCCCATATATTGTCCTGAACGCGGGTATACGGTTGGCTCTATAGATGTTGAATAAAAAAAGTCAGCCGTTCCGATTAACCCGGCGCCGTTTGATGAATAAATTCCCCAGCCTGCGCCGGGTCCTTGTTCAAAATCTCCATTAATTAAATTCTGAGATTTTGTGAAAGTTGATATCCCTATCAATAAAAGCACAAAAATAAAAAGTATTTTTTTCATTATGGTTTCCTTTTATTTTACTTACAAAAAATTGTTTTGATTTTTTCTTCATATATACTGTTTTAAATATTGCTCACTACCCCCTTAATAATTTCGGGAAGCAGATAAAGATTCTCCTTAGCAATAAGAGTTTCTGCGCCTGCTTTAAGTGACTCTTCCCATAAGTCTTCATGCGGATAGTTTGTAACTATGATGATTTTAATTTCAGGATGTGTTTTTTTAATCAGTCTGGTTGCTGTAATTCCATCCATATGATTCATTTTAATATCCATCAAAACCAAATCCGGATGAAAAACTGCACAGGCTTCGAGCGATGTGTTTCCATCCTCACATTCATGGAATTGATCAGTCTTTGCGTTGAACAAAGATCTTATCATTTTTCTTATATTTCTATTATCGTCAACTATTAAAATTTTCATTCGACTGTTTTATTTTCAAAAGAAAAATAGTTTTGACAAACGAAAAAGTGAATAAGCACCGGCTCGTATTATTATACGTGCCGGCACGTATTTTTAGTACTTTAACACTTAAATTCTTGTAAGATATGGTAGAATATTTGCAAACCGAAAGACTAAAAAGCATGAATGAATGGATGAATGTTTTTCATTCAACCATTCAATCACTCATCTCAAATAATTTGGTTCTGGCTTGTCCGGTTTAGGAAGTTTATAGATGTGTATGAATATGAAATGAACGAAGAGGCAAAAAATGTAACGCCGTTAGTTATAAAACAGCATTAGAAATAATCTTTATTTTCTAAAGCGAATTTGAGAAGAGCATTATTACCCGAAATGTTTAACTTATCACAAATATTGGATCTATGTTTTTCTACAGTTCTATAGCTGATAAACATTAACCCGGCAATTTCTTTTGTGCTTTTTTGATTGGCTATTTGGCGAAGTATTTTCTTTTCGGCAGGAGAAAGTTTTTCAATTAATAATTTAACTTCATTTGCCGCGGAACTAAAACTTGAATGACTTATGATATCTTCCGATAAAGCTGCGCTAATAAAATGTTCTCCTTTATATACGGTTTCAACCGCATTAATAATATCTAATAGAGCCGTTTCTTTTAACACATAACCCATTACTTTTAGCCGAAGAGCTTCATCCAAAAGATCATGAGCGCTGTGCATTGTTAGGAATATAACTTTTGTTGAGAAATTCTTTTTATTAAGTTCCTTTACAATTTCAAAGCCATTCATACCGGGCATATCCAAATCCAAAATTGCTATATCCGGTTTAGAGCTTAGAATTTTTTCCAATGCTTCATCTCCGGAACTTGCTTGCTCCAATAAGTTAAAATTTTTGTTCGATCCCAACACCTTTTCTAAGCCAGCAAGAAATATTGGGTGATCATCGGCGACAACAAGATTAATCATTTTATTTTACCGGATTTAATTGAAATAATAAAATCTATTTTGGTTCCTTGCCCGGGATTGGAATCTATCACCATCGAACCGCCGAGCAATTTTACTCTTTCCGCCAAACTTGAAAAACCAAGTCCGCTCGGATTATTTTTTTCCGAACTCACGTCAAATCCTTTTCCGTCATCGGAGTAATTAATTATTATATCGTTCTCTTTCTTAAGAATTTTTAAAGCTACATTTGCGGCATTAGAGTGTTTAAGTGAATTTCCAACACATTCTTGAATTATTCTGTAAAGATGAATCTCATTTTCTTTCGAAACTGCATCGTCAAGATCATCTATCTTATAATCAAATGTTATTTGGGATGATTTGATCCCGTTATTAATTACGGAATCAATCGCTCTTGTTAAACCGATTTTTCCTAATTGGTAAGGTCTTAGGTTATACGAAATTCCTCTTACTTCGGAAATTGTTTCTGAAGTTAGCGCAAGGATTTCTTCTATTTGTTCTTTTTGAGCAGAAGGATTATTTACGCCGAGTATTGCTCTGTTTTTGATAACCACTAAATTCTGTCCAACGCTGTCGTGAAGTTCGGAGGCAATTCTCATTCTTTCGTTTTCCTGTGATTCAATCAATTGTCTTGTGAAATTTTGTTGTATGTCTTTTTCTTTTTGAATTTTATTTAACTGTCTTCTTACAACAAAAATTATTGAAGCAATTAATATCCCTATCGTCAAAGACTGAAACCAAAGCGTTAACCAGAACGGAGGAGTAATAGTTAAGCGTAATTGAATTCCAGCTTCATTCCAGAACCTGTCATTGTTGGATGCTTTTACTTTTAAAACATATTCTCCGGGTTCAACATCTGTGTAAGCTGCATACCTCCTTTTCCCGGAGTAAATCCAATTTTTATCGTACCCATCTAACATATAAGCATATTCATTTTTAGGCGAAGAAGTTAAATCAAGCGATGCAATTTCAAAAGAAAAGAAATTCTCTTTATAATCGAGGTTAATTTCTTCTCTGTCGAAATAAACTTTGTTTTGAAAAATTGCTTTGTTAAATATTTTGAAATTTGTGACTGCAATATTTGGTTCGTAAGTACTGTTGCTAATACTGTCCGGACTAAAAATCAACAACCCCTCTATTCCTCCGAAATAGAAATTCCTCTTTTTGTCCATGGCAAATGCGCCGGTGTTAAATTCATCAGTAGGCAATCCATCATTTCTATCATAGTTTTTAAATTGTTCTGTCTTTGTATCAAACTTAGAAATACCATAATTAGTTGAAAGCCATAAATTCCCTTTGTTGTCTTTGAGCATCCCGTAAACAACATTATTAGCTAATCCGTTTTTTTCTGTAAAGATTTTATATTGTTTTTTTGATCGATTGAATTTGATCAAACCGTCTCCCAATGTTCCGATCCAAAATACTGAATCGCTTTCTGCTAAAAGAGAATAAAGGACGAACTGATTATCGGGGTTGTTATTTTGTGAATCAGAAAAGAAACGTTCATAATTTTTTGTTTTTTTATCATAACAAGCTAAACCGCTTGGCGCAACTAACCAAAGTTTTTCATCTTTGTCTTCAAAAATTTGAAATATTACCACATCCTTTTTAGCATCCGGATTACCAACATTAAACGTATGATTAACGAACTCGTTCTTCTTAATATCGAAGCTATACAAACCGCCCCCATAAGTTCCGAACCATAACAAATTGTTGTCATCGAAATAAATGCTCCTGATAACAAAAACAGGGAGTGCCTCTTTTGAATTAGCGGAATATACAAATCTCTGAAAAGCGTCGCCGCGCTTATCGTAAAGGGCTAAACCGCGCTGTGTGCCAATCCAGATGCCGCCGTTACGATCTTCCGTAATTGCCCAAATCCTGTTATCGTTTATTGAGGTTTTATCAGAAATATTGTGAAAGTATTTTTTAACATTTCCGGACTTTGCAAGAATTTTATTAAGCCCGTAATCAGTTCCTATCCAGATATTGTTTTCTCTGTCAATAAAAATTGAACGAACAGAATAATTACTTAAATAATTTCGGTTAATTTTTTGAGTTAAGCTTCTAAAGCTGTATCTGTTTTTTTTCCATTTAATAACGCCGTTAGTTGATGTTCCGAACCAAATGTTGTTGTTAATATCTTCAAAAATTGACATTACATTTTTTTCTTCACCGGCGGGGTCGCTTTTCGATTCAATGTGAACTTTCGAAAAAATCTTTTTCGTAACATCAAACAGGTTAACGCCATTACCTTCAATCGCCAGCCAAATGTTATCTCTTTTATCGCAATAAATTGATATGATATTATTACCGCTTATCGAGTTATCTGCTGAAGTACTATTTTTATAAATGGTAATGACACCTGTTTTGAGATCAAGCACGTTTAAACCGCCGGTTGTTCCAATAAAGAGGTTCCCTTTTTTATCAACACAAAGAGAATTAATAAAATTTGAGCTTAATTGATTTTGGTTCCCGGTACCAATATATAGATGTTCAAATTTTTTAGTGCTTATGTTATATTTGCTAACTCCCGAACCGAAAGTGCCAATCCAAATATTTCCTGAAAAGTCTTCACAAAGCGCAGTTATATAATTACTGCTAATTGAATTTGGATTTTCGATCTCATTCATAAACCGGATTGTTTTATTTCCAATTGTTTTTATTAATCCGGAGTAGTATTCGCCAATCCAAAGTGATCCATCTTTGGCGCATAAAACTGATGATACCGAACCGATTTTATTTATGTTATAAACTGAATCCTTGATGGTAAGCCGTTTGAATTGATTGAGGCGGGGATCGTATATCGTAACGCCGTTTATTGTCCCGATAACAATTTTACCATTTTTATCTTCTGCAATGGATGATATAAAATTCCCGGATAAAGAATTTTGGTTTTTCAATTCTTTTCTAAATTTTGTGAATTGATACCCGTCGAATCTATTAAGCGCGTCTTGTGTCCCTAACCATAAAAAACCAGCGCGATCTTGTAAAATACATCTAACGTTTGCTTGGGATAAACCTTGTTCAAGAGAATAAAAATCGAATTGCCCATAAATTGGATATGCAAAATAAATGAGGAGAAAGATTACACAAAACAAAAAGGTGTTTATCTGCCGCATATTAAACTTACTTAATACTATTTTTTTTACTTATGACCTCCTGTGGTCATTTGATACTATTTCATCAAAACAAACTTTTTAACAGCATTAAATTTACCAGACTGTAACCTGTAAAAATAAACTCCGCTTGTTAACCGGTTCCCGTTGAACTCAATCTCATAAACTCCGGGCGCTTTGTTTTCATTAACGAGTGTTGCTACTTCGTTGCCGAGGAGATCATAAATTTTCAATAACACGTTTTGTACAGACGTACTGCCGTGCGTCTTCACGGAAGGAATGCCATAAGAAATTTTTGTTGTGGGATTAAACGGATTCGGGTAATTCTGATACAACTCAAACCCGACAGGGATATTTTTCACATTTGCAACAGAAGTAGTTTGCTGATGTTTGAATTCTGCGGCTGCTTCACTTAGAGTTTTGTATTTAACCCTGTTCCCATATTCGATATTAATAGAATCGAGCAGTTCCCCAATCCAACGGATAACAATTCCATTTTCATAACCCTGTCTTATGAACGGATCGTGAAGCAGAATGCAATAATATGAATTGGATAAACCAATCGTCCTTATTTCGCTTAGCGCAGATTGCATCTTTTGTTGATACAGCGATTCCGATAATTGCCAGGTGTATTCGTTATTATATTTTAAGTTATAAAGATCTTTGTAAATAAAATTTTTTGTTTCTCCGTTTGAAGATAGAAACTCAATTCCTAAATCAAGCAGCGTTTGAAATGTAATTGTATCCTGCGCATGACCCGGCGGCACAAAGCTGATTGGAAATACATTTAAACTGTCGTGCAAAATATTTAAACCGTTTATTAAAGAATCCTTTTGTTGCGAATATGGGATATTAAAGTTCTGCGCTGTGCAAAACATTTCGTGACCTGAGCTGCCGCAGATAGGACATATATGATTGTAACCGTGCAGTGCAATTTCATTCCCGCGCAAAATTGATTCTCTTAATTCTTGCTGAAGAACTCCGTTGACATTTTGAGTTTCAATTAAGCGATGCGGAATTACTGCCCATGTAACCTTGCCTCCGCGTTGTTGAACTGCATTTTCAAAATCCAAAATACGTCTTGGAAGAATAGTTGTGTTTCTTGATTGTATATCATCAACCCGAATAACAAAAAGCAAACTGTCCTGTGCAAACAAATTTTGATAGATGACTAAAACAAGCAGAAGATATTTTGTGTTTCTTAAAATCATTTAAGAATCATCATAGCTTTTGTTTCCGAAAATGTTAGTGAACTCAAACGATAGAAATATACTCCGCTCGAAAGCCTGCCTGCATCAAAGACAATCGAATGCTTACCGGCACCGAGTGTTTCATCCACCAGAGTTGCTACCTCTTTTCCTACCGCATTAAATACTTTTAGTGCAACATGCCCGACTGTTGTCAATTGCCAGCTGATGACAGTGGATGGATTAAAAGGATTTGGATAATTCTGTTTTAGTTCGAAGGAGGGAGTCATCTCTTCATCTTTCACAGAAACAGGAATAACTGTGGCAAACAAATCTAAACCAATCGTATCTGCCAAGTTGCGAGTATCCCCGGCAAGCAGTCTTAGATAAGCCGTTCCGGAGTTGAAACTATCGGCAAGCACGTGAATTGAAAAATCTCTTGTTTCACCCGGAGCAAGCGGCGAGCTGCCAAAATCAGTAGTCGTAGCAACGCTGTCAACGAAAGGCGCAAAACATCCTTGATCAAAACACATTGATGAATACCAGTTTTGCGGAAGAGAATCTATCGTCCTCTTAACAAAGAGCGTTAATGTAAGATCAGAAACATTTGTTAGTGGAACTTCAAAAACCATTTCCTCGCCAGGGCTTCCTGTCAGAGCAGTATGATCGGGAATGAATGTAAAGTTTTGCGCGTGCAGTGAAATTCCGAAAACAAAAAACAAAAAAATGCGAACAATATTTTTAGTCATCTTTTGAATACCTTATGAAAAAGCGGGATCAGCAATCGCTAACCCCGCGTTAAATTTATTTAAGAACACTCAGTTTTTTTACCGAAGAAAAACTGCCTGCATTTAGTTTATAGAAATATACTCCGGATGCAAGTGAGGAGGCATCAAAAGTAATTTCGTATCTGCCCGGTTGTTTAACTTCATCAACAAGTACCGAAACTTCCCTTCCGGTTACGTCATAAATTTTTAATGTAACCGGCGCGGTTTCGGCAATTGAATAATTAATTGTGGTTGTTGGATTAAATGGATTTGGATAGTTCTGATTTAATGCAAAATTATCCGGCACATCGTAAAAAACATTTACTATGATGGAGTACTTTGCTTTGCCGTCAAAATCAACTTGCCTTAAACGATAGTTAAATTTAGTTTTTTGTTGAAGATCCGGTTTGTCGGTAAACAGGTAATTGTGCGCTTCAGAAGAAGTGCCTCTACCTTCAACAAAACCTATTTTGATAAAGTTATTTCCGTCAAAGGATTTTTCAATTTCAAATCCCATGTTGTTAATTTCTGTAGCTGTCGTCCACGTCAACTCAACATTTTTAGCAACAACAGAGGCTACAAACGAAGTTAGCTCAACCGGCACATTTATGTCTGTTAAAGGATAGGCAAATGTTTGCCACTGGTTAGGTGTCGGAACAAAAGATGACGTTGTAGAGGGCGCTGTAGCCAAACCGCTGCCTCCTTTTCTAAATATTTCGTAAGGGAAAGTAACGCCGCCATCTGTGGAAAGTTTAACTATTAAAGAGTCTGCATAACCGGGATAAATTGCATACGCCCAATCGAATTTAATCGTGTCTGATGTTTCAATATTGTAATACACTCTCGATATCATTGAATCCTTTCTGCCGGCAGTACTGTAATCATAAAAATCCAGGCGAACAGATTTGCTTCCGCCAAAACTTGGTCCGTTCGCTCCTTCGTACTTTTCGAAAGTTATTCCACCATCAGGATTAACAACCCGCCATCCAGCCGGCGGAAAACTTGCTTCAAAAAATTCAACATTAAAGCCGCCAAGTATTTCTTTGTTGGAATTTTGAAGTGTCGAATAATGCCCATCGCTAATATCATCGGCAAAAGAACGGGCTTTAAAATCTATTGCCGGCGGAGTAACAACAAAAATGTTTTTTTCTATATGATGTCTTGCTTTGCCGCAGTTAATAACTTCTTTAGTCAAATCATTCTGAACAAACGCCGTTGTGTACATCATCGAATCAACCCAAACGATTTTATCAACTTTATAAGTATAGACAAAACTATAGTTACCAGGAGTAATATTAAAAGTTATACCTTCGGAACCCGGAAACGATTTTCTAAAAACATCATAAAAAACTTTTTCGCCGTTTGTGCCGGGCGCAGAGGCGTATGTTATTTTTCTTTCAACAGCCATTACACGTAAACGATAATCGCCAAACATCAAAGGCGCGTGAACTGTAATATTAACCGTGGCTCTAATTGAATCGCCCGCAATTCTCTCATCTGTTACTGCAATCGAAACTGGAGAACCGATAGGTTTGCGTGAGTAAAAAGCTGTAGGCAAACTTGGTGCATTTGAATATGGATAATCGGGATTCGCAACTCCATCCATAATTACATGAGGAACAGCGTTAACGCCGTAGTAATATCTTCTATCGTACGATTGAGTAGTGTTGTAAAGATACATCGGGTCGTTGCCAGGCGAAGGCCAGCCGACGTGATATTTTATTGATACAAGAGAATCGAATCTTCCTTCTATGAATGCATCAATAGTTGGATTATTAGCTGCACACGGACCGCAAGTAGAACTTGTCCACTCTTCAAGAAGCACATTACGCTGAACGCCCGGTAGTATTAAAGAATATTGATTTAGTTGATCATTCATCGGATTTTCATCGAGAGTATAATTTGACTGTGCAGATATGTTTAACGCAGTTCCGGGCGTAATCGTTATATTATCAAAAACAATTTGATACGATACGCCGCTTAATAAAGAAGGAACATGCTTAGTATTCGAATAACCGCCAGGAGAGATTGAGAGTGTTACATTAAAAGCGCTTGCCACAGCGGCTCTGCCAACATTTGTTACCGTTACTTTAGGTGCGATTGTATATGAATCGGAGCCTATCGAATAGCTTGTGTCGGCTTTAATGTTATCGATTGAACTAACGAAAATATCGTTTGAATATTGCTTACCGATATTTACGTTGTCGATGTATAAATTATTCCCGTAATTATTTACTGTTATAAAAGATAGTGAAACGCCCTCACCGGTATAGCTTTTATTTGGCTCATTAGAGCCGGGGACCTGGGAATAAATCGGTAGAGAAAATATACAAACAGAAATGATGCATGAGAGAAGTAAATGATTCTTCATAGTTCAACCTTTCATATAAGTTGGTTGTTAGTATTTATTGGTGGCATTTGACACAAGTTTTTAAAAATTAAAAACACGTTATTTGATTATTTAAATTAATCATTCTCAACGAATTTGCAAAAATAATAATGCATATTATAATGAATGAATGAAGGATTAATAATGTGGGTTCAATTTTTCAAAATAATTTTTTTTGTACAGATGCACCGCGTGCGTCTCGAAAACATGAATCGGATGTTGCGCGCGTGTCAAAATATGGGGTAAACCACAGAGACGCATGCGATGCGTCTCTACTGAAATTTTGATTATTTTATAAAAACCATACCTTTTGTTTCTGAACGGACACCAACGGTTAAATTATAATAATAAACTCCGCTTGATAATCCACTTTTGCTGCCAGCATTAAATATTACTTCGTGCGTTCCTTCGCCAAGCTCCTGATCGACCAACACACTTACAATTTCTCCAAGCGGATTAAATACGCGCAGTTTTACATTAGCACGCGATTTTAATTTAAAACGAATTGTGGTGTATGGATTAAATGGATTTGGATAATTTTGGTAGAGAGTAAAATTTTCAGGTAAATAAAATTCACCGTCTACATTGGAGGGAGCACCTTTGTAAATTATACGAAAGGCATCTGCGGCTACTGTCCCGCTTGCTAAATCGGATACCTTGATTGAAATTGATCCGTCAGAAGGGAGGTTAACGTCAGTTAAGTAATTCCACTGCCCGCCGTTTGTCTGTTGTGTTTTTTCAATTATTTTTTCATTTCCGCCGGCATTAAGAATAAAACGTGCGTTGTAAGCAAATCCCGCACTCTGAGGCCACCATGCATAAACATCATACTGCCCGGCTTGTATAAGTTCCGTATCAAACTGTGCATGTTTAGAACCATCACCTTTAGGCGTGGTTACATAATCATCGCTGTAGAATTTATTTGTGGATGTGTAACTTGTCCATGAGCCTGTGAGCATTGCATGTTTATTGTCAAGCAGAATATGTTTAGGATGGGATAATTCCAAGTACTCGGCAATAGCGTAAACAGTGCGCTCCCCAAGCTCGGCAAGGTTTTCATTATTTACCCAGATATCTGTGGAGTATTGATCATACGGAGTTTCATAAGTTAATGCCATCACAGAATCGTTGTAATTATACCACAACCAGCCTTCAGGGAAATAGGGCTTAATACTCGATTCACTAAAATCATTTTGAGTAAAATATGGATTACCTGAAGTATTTAAATATGCAAACTGATATTCTCTGCGATAAAAATAATTTGAAGTTGACTGCGCCGTATGAATCCAGAAAGTACAAAAAGCAGAAGCTTGTGAATGAAGATTAAGGAAAACTTTTACAGGTTCGATGTCATTAATTTGTTTTAAACGAGTGCGCAGCATTCTCGCTTCTTCCTGAATTGATGAATCTTCCCCCGCCCATTGCTGTTCGAGATCAACATAATTATAATTCGTTCTGCTTCTTCCATAATATACCCCTTCAGGATTTACAAACGGAATTAAATGGAAGACAAGTTTCTGCCTGTAAAAACTAATCACATCATCATCACTTAAAAGTTTTTCAACAAGACCGTCAAAATGCCACGAACTTGGGGTTTCACCGGGATGAGTTCGCGCATGTATCCAGATGTGATCCTTCAAACTATCGTCAACAGATCCATCAGTTACAGTTATTTCATGTATTGCAAGATTTCTTTCCGTGATACCGAGCGTATCTATTTTTACAAATTGGTTGGCGCTCCATTCATCTAACCGCTCCAATAAAAACGAATAATTATAAGGAGTGTAATAAGCAACGAATACAGTGTCCGCTGTATAAGTTTTTTGGAAAACATTTGTCGATGGGCTTTCTGATGCTGAGAAGCGTGTGTAATTTATATCATCGTACGAATACATAGCGCGTTTTACATCGCTGTTTGTTACATGAACGCGTAAATATTTATTAAGCACACCGGATATACGAAAGTAAAACCACCTTCCGCCGATATCTTCTCGTGTGGTCACTTCGTAATTTATAGAATCGGTTGTTGTAGCAGTATTTATATTTCCACTCTCAAAATTGGCGTCAAAAGTTACCTGCGCTAGAGCGGAAGTAGTTACAATAATTAATATTGATAGAATTTTTTTCATGATACTTTTATTTATTAAAAATTTGAAGAAATTAAATAATCCTTATTTGAATCATTTCATCTGGGCTTAAACCCAGGGTTGTTTTGTGATTGTTTATTTCCGTCCACTAAAGAGGCTGTGTTAATATTCAATAAAAACCGTTAAAACGGTTACTAATTGTTCGTTTTCGGTTTACTTTCCCATCACGCTTTGGCGGGATGGGCTTAGGATTTTCACACAGCCTCTAAAGCGGATGGCAATGTTTGTGTTTCATTCCATTCATTGGAGTGGATAAAAAAAATTGTCATACTGATAGCTCACCCACAGCCTTCAATTTTTTTTCTTTTTTCTTTTTACTTCAAATACGTTTCTCTAAATTTTAACAACACCGTACTTCGTAAACGCCTCCCCGCTTTTTTTTACCTCGTCAAACAAATCAAGATTTTTCCGCAAACGCTCTTGCAGTTTATGATACAAATGATACTGCACTGCAATGTTATTTAGAGATTTAATTTTTATTCTGTTTAATTCGAGCCTGTATTGAATATCAGTATCTTCACCAATTGAAGGCGCTTCGTATCTTTCGTCGAACCCGTTAATCCTCAGAATGTCTTCCTTATGAATTGAAAAATTACAGCCGAGAAGTCCGCGTTTTTTTTTGTTAAAATATTTTCTTAAAAAAGATTTTTTGAAATAAAAACCTTTTTCAACATCGTACGAGCCGCCGAATAAACCATCTAGTGTAAGGTTGAAGGAGTTTTCGAGAAAACCTGCTTCTATTTTTTCCGGCGTTAATAATTTTGTTATTTTATCTGAAAGATTAACGCGCCTCCCTGTTAAACAAACTCCTTTTTCAGCCGCATTTATATGCTCTTTTATAAATTCTTTATGCGGCACACAGTCGCCGTCAATAAAAATTAAATATGGCGCGCCTGCCGCCAAAATAGTTTTATTAAGCATTTTATTTTTGCGAAATCCTTTATCCTCCTGCCAGAGATGTTTTAAAGGAAATGGTATTTTGGGTGTCAACTTTTCAATCTCTTCAACAACATCTGCTTTAGAACCGTCATCTCCGACAATAATTTCAAAATCCCGGAATGTCTGCCGTTCAAACCCTGCAAAGAGAAGTTTTATATATTCAATCTTGTTATAAAAAGAAACTATTACCGAAACATCGGGCATTATTCTACTTCATCCTCTTCAATGGTTTTCCGCTTTTTAGCTTTTTCTTTTTTCCGGTTGTACGTGGTTTTGCCATCTTCAACCTTGGGCGGTTTTAGAGGAATTGGAATTCGCTTCTTCTTTTTTTTGATTTCTATTTTTTCTTTTTCTTTTTTCATCGATTAGAATATTGCATAAATAAACGGCGCCAAAGCCGAGCCCTGTGTTAATATTATTAATCCGCCGAGCAGCATAAGAAAAATTATGATAGGGGCTAACCACCATTTTTTGCGAATTTTTAAGAACTGCCACAACTCTGAAATTATAGATAATTTACTCATAGCTTTCTCTGTTAAAATTGTCTTTCATAATCAATCTGTTTTGCAGATTTTTGCTCTCTTTTTTCCCAGTAGGTTTCTTTATTTGATTTTTTTAGAATAAGAAAATTTTTCCCTGTCAACCTTGCAATCAACCCGATGGGCGTGATAACAAGATAAAACAATATTGAAAGAATGACTCTCGTCATTACCCAGCCGAGAAGTATTGCAATGGTCATCCATATTTTATTTAACGGTTTTAACATCTGCGGAATCGCAAGCCCGATAGAGGCAAAGAATAATCCCGGTGCAAGGAAATACAAATAACTTGCTTTGCCATATAAGTAAAGAATAGCGGCAATTATAACCAACACCGCTCCGATCGTTAACCCAAACTTGGTTAAATCTTTTGGCGATTCTTTTATCAGTTTTATTTCTTCTTTAATCATAATTAATCAAGCTCAAATTCTTTCTTCCAGTCAACATCATTTTCGAGTAGTTTTTGTTTTTCTTTACTCAAAAGATAATTCCCAATCACTAGATAATCCATATCCGTTCTCATAAAACATAAATATGCATCTTCCGGTGAGCAGACTATCGGCTCGCCGCGCACATTGAAAGATGTATTAATGATGACCCCGCAGCCTGTATCTTTTTCAAATTGAGAAATTAATTTGTGATAAAGAGAATTTGTTTCTTTATGAACAGTCTGCACACGGGCTGAATAATCAACGTGTGTTATTGCAGGAATATCTGATCGGACGACATTCAGTTTATCTATCCCCCATAATTTATTTTGATCTTCATTCATCAATCGCCGGCGATCTTTTTTCACATTTGCTACAAGAAGCATATAAGGGCTGTCGCAGTTCAACTCAAAATAATCGCCTACTTTTTCCGCAATCACACTCGGAGCAAAGGGTCTAAAACTTTCACGATATTTTATTTTCAAATTCATTATGCTCTGCATTTTAGAAGATCGGGCATCGCCAAGAATGGAGCGCGAACCGAGCGCACGGGGTCCAAATTCCATCCTACCGTTAAACCAGCCGATAACTTTTTCACTTGCAATTTCTGAAGCCGTTTTTTTTATTAATTCTTCTTCCTCTAGATATTCATATGGTATTTTTTTCTTTTTTAAGAATCCTGCTATTTCATCATTCTCAAATTCCGGACCAAGAAAAGAACCTTTTTGTGAATCGTTTTTATCATCCGCTTTTCTTTCGTTACCGAGATAAGAATACCACACGGTTAATGCTGACCCGATAGCGCCGCCAGCATCGCCTGCAGCAGGCTGAATCCATATTTTTTCGAAAGGACCCTCGCGAAGCAGGCGACCATTTGCAACGCAGTTTAATGCAACACCGCCGGCAAGACAAAGATTTTTGTGCCCGGTTTCTTTATAAACATGATTACCCATTTTCATAACGACTTCTTCAGTAACTTCCTGCAGCGAACGGGCAATGTCCATTTCTTTCTGAGTCAAATTAGTTTCCGGTTTTCTTGGTGGTCCGCCAAATAATTTATGAAACTTTTCATTGGTCATCGTTAAGCCGGCGCAGTAATTAAAGTAATCCATGTTCATCCGGAATGAGCCGTCATCTTTTACATCAATAATTTCTTTGTAAATGATGTCTTTGAATTTCGGTTCGCCGTAAGGAGCCAGCCCCATTACTTTGTACTCGCCGGAGTTCACTTTAAATCCCGTGTAATATGTAAATGCGCTGTAAAGAAGTCCGAGTGAATGAGGAAATTTTATATCTGCAAAGAGTTCAATTTTATTTCCTTTGCCTGCCCCGTAACTTGTCGTTGTCCATTCGCCCACGCCATCCATGGTAAGAATGGCGGCTTCGTTAAATGGGGAAGGATAAAATGCAGATGCCGCGTGAGATTCGTGATGCTCTGGGAAAAGTATCTTCCCATCGAAGTTCAGTTCATTTTTAATAAATTCTTTCATCCACAATTTTTCTTTTATCCACAAAGGCATTGCTTTGATGAAAGACTTAATCCCGATGGGAACGTATTCTAAATAAGTTTCGAGAATACGCTCAAACTTTAAAAATGGTTTGTCATAAAAAGCAACATAGCTAAGTTTATTACCGGAAATACCAGCCTGCTTCAAACAGTATTTTATTGCATGCGACGGGAAGTTATGATCATGCTTCTTTCGTGTAAAACGTTCTTCCTGCGCGGCGGCAATTATTTCTCCGTCTTTGATAATTGCAGCGGCGCTGTCGTGATAAAATGCAGATATTCCTAAAATGTACATCGGTCAACTTAATTATTGAGTTAATAAAAATCCGTTAACTAACAGTGCTGTCGGTATTATGAAAAGAAAACTTTTAACTATTCAAGCGGCAGCAAACGGAAGATCAGTTTTTCGTCGCCTCAATCTTCTGCCAATTGGCGACGTCCAATTACACGAACCTACGATTAAGGTAAAAAATTGTGAATCAAATTTACTAAAGTGACGGTTATAAAATGAACGAATTATCGCCCCCCGATATTTAATCTTTTGGTTCTTCATAATAATGAATACCCGATTTCCAATAAGTTTTCCGCTTGGCGGCACAAAAGAAAATTTTAACAATTTATTTTACTTTTTGTCTTTTTATTTGTCCCGCCTGCCCCGACCTGGCGGGGTAGGGACAAAATATTTGTAGAATAAAATCCCACTATCTACATTAAAAGTCCCATTGGGACGAAATATTATAATTTGTTTTGGACAGATATGATGGGTCAGAAACTATTTCCATTAGTTCGTCCGTTAGCTAACGGACGGCTTGAAGAATAAACAGAACTTAGGCGAAAATTATTTCATTAAAATCATCTTCCGAACTTTAGTATAATTTCCTGCAGTAAGTTTGTACAAATACATTCCGCTTGCTAAATTGGAAGCATTGAAGCTAACTTCATAATTGCCCGATGTTTTTATTTCGTTAATTAGAGTTGCTATTTCACTTCCGAGTATGTCGTACACTTTTAACGTTACTAACTCCGGCTTGGCAATTGAATATTTTATAGTTGTAATTGGATTGAACGGATTGGGGTAGTTTTGCATTAAGTTAAATGTAAATATTTTTTCCGGAGCAGCCGATATTTTTCCAGCTTTATCTACATAGTATTCAACTTGATTGGAGGGGCCTGAATCATCTTCGCTTAAAAATACAGCGACAACTTAGTATTGCGCGTTTTTAGGAATCTCGCCATCGGGT
>Ga0100387_10001703_pt1 | contig 18711 bp, 19 predicted proteins | sample CryGeymeta201511_FD_81547 | JGI IMG/M metagenome (GOLD analysis project Ga0100387, IMG submission 81547) | Groundwater microbial communities from Crystal Geyser aquifers in Utah, USA - Crystal Geyser metaG 2015-11 | ecosystem: Environmental > Aquatic > Deep subsurface > Groundwater | place... | reverse complement strand
TTGATGCATTATTTCCTAGTTCGATCATATCGGTAACGTCAACGAAATGTTCTTGGATTGATTGGTTGCTATTTTTGCATGATTCTTTTGCTTTTTTAATCACGGTTTCGAAATTTCTATAGTCTGCGTATTCGAGCATTTTGGCAAGTTGCCTCCCTGACCAAAACTCAGAATTATAGTTGTTTATATGTTTTATCGTCTCAAAAATAACTGGTTTATTTGTCATATCAATTGATCTTAATTAGAAAATTACACTCAGTATCAGCGAGTACGTAAAAATACAATTGCATGATTAATTATTAGCTTAAATTCATACATTGTCAAATTATTTTCTTCTTTTCTCCAGTTCGTCATAGATACTTTCTAACGTAATATTTTGTTCATAAAGCAAAACCATTAAATGGTATAACAAATCTGCAGATTCAGAAATCGTCCTCCTTCTATCATTATTCTTTGCTGCGATAATTACTTCCACTGCTTCTTCGCCTACTTTTTGGATCATACGATCTTCACCAGCATTCATAAGACTGGCAGTATATGACCCTTTAGGTTTATCTTTTTTTCTCGTATCGATAATGGAATAAAGTTCTTCTAATGTCATTATGAATATAATCAACTTGTATTAAAGCATGTTCTTTTGCCGGTGTGACAAACTACATTTCCCATGAGTTTGACTTTAATAAGTAAGGTGTCATTGTCGCAATCAGTACTTATCTTTTTAACTAGCAATGTATTTCCCGACGATTCACCCTTTTTCCACAACCTATTTCGTTTCCTACTCCAAAAATATACATAGCCCGTTTGCTTTGTTAAAGCAAGAGCTTCATCATTCATAAACCCGAGCATGTATACCTCTTGTGTGGTTGCATCTTGGATAATAGCTGGTGTGAGTTTCATAATCGTACAGAAATATCATTATCTCTTAAATAGTTTTTAACCTCTTTTATGGTACATTCCCCAAAGTGAAAGAGACTTGCAGCAAGCGCAGCATCGGCGTTTCCTTGCTGAAAAATGTCTTTAAAATCTTCTAACTTTCCTGCCCCTCCCGATGCAATAATTGGCACATTAACAACGCTTGCAACAGCTTTAGTAAGTTCAATATTAAATCCTTGTTTCATGCCATCAGTATCAATACTGGTCAAAAGTATTTCTCCTACACCAAGCTTTACAGCATTTTTTGCCCAAACAATTGCAGAAATTCCGGTGTCAGTTCTACCACCATTTATCATTACATTCCACTGGTTTCCCACACGTTTTGCATCCAAAGACAGAACTACACACTGACTTCCAAATGTTTCAGCGCATTCAGATAACAACTCTGGTCTCTTGACTCCTCCTGAATTTACTCCTACTTTATCTGCACCCGCGCGAAGGACTTGCTGCATATCTTCTTTTTTTCGTATGCCGCCACCAACAGTGAATGGAATCGTTACTTCTTTTGCTGTTCTTTTTATTACATCAAGCAGAATGTCTCGATTGTCTACTGTTGCAGTGATATCAAGAAATACCAGCTCATCAGCTCCTTGTTCATCGTACTTTTTGGCCAACTCCACTGGGTCGCCGGCATCACGGAAATTAATAAACTGAACACCCTTTACTACTTTTCCTTGTGTCATATCCAAACAAGGAATAATTCGTTTTGTAATCATAATAAAAAATAATTTATAATATTTTGTAACAATTGGAACCCAATCTTGCCACTTTTTTCAGGGTGAAACTGAACGCCCACTATATTGTCCTGTTTCATAATGCTGCAGAAAGGTTGCCCATATATGGTTGTACCTACAATGACATTTTTATCATCTGGATTGCAAAAATAACTGTGGACAAAATAGAAATCGCTAGTATCGGGAATATCTGTCAACAATGGTGATTGAACATCAATGATCTGCATTTGATTCCAGCCAATTTGTGGAACTTTTAATTTGTCTGTAAATTTCTCAACTATCCCATCAACAAATCCCAAACAATGTACATTTCCTTCTTCACTCCAATCCATCAGAAGTTGCATACCCAAACAAATCCCAAGTAATGGCTTCCCATTACGAACCTCGGAGGTTAGTAATTTATCAAGTCCGAGCATTTTTAAATTATTCATACCCGTTGCTGCAGCACCAACTCCTGGCAACACCAGGATGCGAGCTTGATTGATTACTGTGGCATCGCAGGTAACCACAGCAGGAATAGACAGCTTGTCTAAAGCATTTTTTATACTATCTAAATTGTTTATACCGTAATCTATAATAGCTATCATAGAACTCCTTTAGTAGATGGAAATTCTAACTTGCTGCGCTCATCCACTTCGCACGCTATACGACATGCACGTGCCATTGCCTTAAATATGGCTTCTATTTTGTGGTGATCGTTTCGTCCGTTTTCAACTTTTATATATATATTTGCTTTTGCGTTTTGTGCAAATGCATCCCAAAAGTCGTATACTAGTTCAGTGCTAAGATCACCGACATTTTCTCTAACAAAGTCACATTGAAGATTGAATGTATATCGTCCTGCAAAATCTACAGCAACAGTTGCCAGTGATTCATCCATAGGAAGAATAAAGAATCCATACCTATTGATTCCCTGTTTGTCACCAAGTGCTTTTGCAAAAGCTTGACCAAGCACAATTCCTATATCTTCAACAACGTGGTGCTCATCGCGATATAAATCATTATCACCTTTTGCCTGAATGGTCATATCAAACAACCCATGCTTTCCAAACAAATCAAGCATGTGATTCAGAAAACCAACAGGCGTTTCTATTGACCGTTTCCCAGATCCATCAAGATTTAAGCTAATGGCAATTTCAGTTTCATTTGTTCTTCTCGTTACTTGTGCGGCTCTTTTCATAATAAATATTTAACAACTTCTAACATTGATCGAAATCTGATTGTGCCTATATTTTGTTTGCCAACAAAAATAGAAGGTATCCTTGCCATCTTTGCCGCAACGACATCACTGGGACTATCGCCAATATATATAGTTTTTTTTAAATTTAGTTTTTCAATAACCATGAGTATAGAATCTGGTGATGGCTTGCTATTTACAACATCTTCCATAGTAATAAAGCAGTCAAACAAATCAACCAGTTGATTTCTTTTGATTACGTATTCGGCTTCATTTTTTGGTCGTCCAGTTGCAATACCCAATTTCTTATATTTATTTTTTAACTGTTGTAGTTTTTGTTTTGATATTAGCAATTTTTCATTATCAATCAGACCTGTGTTTTTTACGTTTCCTAAATATATGGATTGGAAATATGTTTTCACTTCCCCATAAGGAATATTTGGGTTATTTATCAATGCATAAGTAGCATCCCAGTCATTATTCATTCCAACTATATTTTTTATTGCACAAACCTCAGACATCTGAATTTTTCTATTCAAAAAGTAGCTGACCGTTCGTCTTATTGCCTCACGATAGGATTTAGATACATCAACCAAAACTCCATCCATATCAAAGATCAATCCATCAAATTGAATTTTCATAATATTTGTTTCAAATTTGCAATGAGCTTCGTATTTTCTTCTGGACTTCGGACCGTTATACGGACACATCCCTCTAAATATTTTTTAGTACTTCTATCACGAATGAGAATATTGTTATCTCGTAATTTATTGCAAATTTCCTGCGCACGACCTCCCAGGTCAACGAGCAAAAAATTTGCCTGTGATGGGTAAGTAATACATCCAAGTTTTGTTAATTCATAGGTTAGTCGTTCGCGTTCACGTATAATCATTTGCACTTGTTTGACAATCCAATTTTTATCGAACTGCAATACATATTCTGCAAGCTTGTATGAAAGATAACTTACCCCCATGGGGAGCCGTATACCATCAAACTTATTATTTATTGTAGGATTAGAGATCAGATACCCAATCCGAGCTCCAGCCATCGCGGCAAATTTTGAGAAACTTCTCAATATCACAAGGTTGTCATATTTAGTAAGAAGTTGAACCACTGATTTGCCATAAAATTCACGGTATACTTCATCAACAACCACAATGCAGTTTGACTCTGTAAGGATTCGTTCAATTTCTGCCTGAGGATAGGTAGTTCCCGTCGGATTATTTGGATTGCAGATAAATATCAATTTCGCCGTGACATTTTTACTCGTTTCAATAAGTGTATTTACATCCATGGCAAATGTCTTTGGGATCAATGGAACCTCAATCTGTTTTCCTCCATTCATTTCACACTGAATAGAAAACATTTCATAGGTAGGAGGTTGGACAATAAACTTATCTTGAGGATTTATAAATGTTTTCGCAATTATGTCGAGAGCTTCATCTCCGCTATTTGTAATCGTAATCATACTCACATCTGTTTGCTCGTAATCAGCAATCAACTTTTTGAGAGTTGCATATGTAGGATCAGCATATTCATTAATAGGGCAGCGCTTTGCCATAGCATTTAGAAATCTTTCTACGCTTTTTGGAGGGAAGGGTAGAGTGTTTGCATCAAACCTAAGCATTTGCTCAGTAATGCCTTCCTCCCATTGGTAAGGTTCAATTGTCTGCGCAATTTTTGAAAAGTATGTATTTTTCATAGAATGTTATAGTGAATTAGTAAATCGAATTTCTGTTGATACTTTGTGGGCTGGTAACCCTTCGGTGTCGGATAGGACACCTATTGATTTTCGAATAGCTTGTAATCCATCTTTGGTACACTTCTGAACTTCTATCCATCTGCCAAATGCTTCGACGCCGAGCGGTGCGTACATTTTGGCCATGCCACCCGTTGGCAGAATGTGATTGGCTCCCGTGGCATAATCTCCACTTGACTTGCTTGTCCAATCACCTAAAAATACTGACCCCACATTAGTGATTTGACTCAGAACTTCATTGTTATTTTTGGTCATGAGCTCCATGTGTTCTGGAGCATATTCATTGGCGAATTCTATTGCTTCAGCCATAGAATTCGCCATAGCTATCAGACCATAGCTTTTTAAAGACGCGCGGATACTATCAGCTGTATTTACATTCATAAGCTGCTTTTCAATTTCTCCTACTGTTTTTTCTGCAACTTCTTGCGACGTTGTTATTAGAACACAAGCTGAATCTTCCGCATGTTCACCATCGGCCAGAAGATCTGCAGCAATAAATGCAGGATTGGCAGAATCATCTGCAATAATTAATACCTCAGAGGGGCCCGCTGGCATATCTATTGCCACATCTTGAGATACTACTTGCTTCGCAGCAGCTACGTATCTATTCCCTGGGCCAAATATCTTAAATACATTTGGTATAGATTCAGTACCGTATGCCAATGCAGCTACCGCTTGAACGCCACCTACTTTAAATATCTCCGTCACGCCAGCAATATCTGCTGCTACTAAAATAGCAGGATTAATTAATCCATTCTTATCTGGAGGGGTTACCATGACAAGTTTTTTGCATCCTGCAATTTGTGCAGGTATTGCACCCATTAGCACAGAAGAAGGATATGCGGCTTTTCCGCCTGGTACATATATCCCTACACGCTCGATAGGGCGCCACTCTTGCCATAGGGTAATTCCAGATTCAGTTTTAACTTTGGATCGTATTTTGCTTTTAAGTTGCGCACGTTGAAACATTTCAATATTTTTCTTTGCCTGTTTGAGAGCAGTTATAATATCACTATCAACCACTTGGTAAGCATCTGAAATTTCATTTTTAGAAACGCTTAAATCAGATATAGTTGCTCCATCAAATTTCTTCGTATACTTTCGTATTGTTTTGTCACCATTATCTCTAACATCATTTATTATTGACGTAACATATGGAATAACACCATCAATATTTTCTCTACTTCTTTTTAAAATGCGCTCTTTCGTTTTATTATCGAGTTGTGATAGATTTTGGATATTCATATTTAGGTAATTAATTTTTCAATGGGTAATGCTATTATTCCTGAAGCGCCTATTTGTTTTAGTTTTTCTACCTTTTCCCAAAATACATCCTCTTGTATTGCTGTCTGAACAGATACCCACCCTTTTGCTGCAAGAGGAGTAACGGTTGGGCTTTTGAGACCAGGTACTATAGTTATTATTTGTTTAAGTTTTTCTTGAGGTGCATTCATCATGATATATTTGAACTTTTGAGCATTTTGTGTTGCCTTAAATCGAAAGATGAGGTTGTCGATAAGATTTTGCCTTTTATCATTATTTGTTACTTTCTGAGAAATTAATACTGCCTGTGATTTGAAAATAGTCTCAATAACGCGCAAATCGCTGATAGCAAGTGTGCTTCCAGTTGATGTAAGATCCGCTATAGCAGATGCAATATTTAAAGCAGGGGAGAGCTCGACGGAGCCATTAAGTTGGATAATTTTTACTGGGATATTCATTTTTTGAAAGTATTGAGTTACGATTCTCGGGTAGGATGTTGCTATATTTTTGTTTTTTAAATCACGTATAGCGGAAATCGACGACTCTTTTTGAACTGCAATAACGAGTTGACAGTAACCAAAGTTAAGCTGTAATTTATTATCGACTAATGCATTTATCTCAGCAATAACATTTCTTCCTACTATTCCCATATCTACCACACCAGTTTCAACAAGATTAGGTATATCTTCATCACGAATAAATACGATATCTAATGGGAAGTTGCGACATTTGGCATAAAGTTTTTGTCCATCTGTGTCGACCACGAGTCCTGCCTTCTCTAGCAGATCGATACTATATTTGGTTAGCCTGCCATTTTTTTGAATGGCAAGTGTTATGTTATTGTTATCTAGTTTATTTTTCATAGTTGTATTTGAAATAATTATTAAGCCATTAAAAAACCCCGCCAAGAGCGGGGTGTCGTTGAAAATAATTTCACACAAAATCTACCCCGCAGGTGCGAGGTGATGGTGGTTTATTTCGTTTTGTATTGCATTAATAGCTAACATATTTAGTATATTAACATATTAACATGCTAAAGTCAAGAGCATTGTTTCATACCAAAGGTAATCAAATGTTATAATCAACATGTGACAACATCATATAATCCTTATAAAGCAAAAAATAGTGAAGAGAAAGCTTTGGCAGAGGCTTTTGTAAAAGTTCAAACAACTCAGGAAAGTCTTAATTTGTTACGAGATCTTCTTACCCCAAAGGAGCTTGAAGAATTTGGGAGACGCTTTGAGATAGCAAAACTCCTCGAGACGACTGATATGTCTTATGAAGCAATTGCAAAGAAAATGAAAACATCCACAACAACCGTAACTCGTGTTGCCCTTTGGCTCAATAATGGGAGTGGGGGATATAAAAAGGCTTTGTAATATTTATCAAATTTAGGGATAGTCCCGAAACGGGACTATCCCTATCTTAAGATTCAAGCAAGATCGTAGTCGGACCATCATTGATTATCTCAACCTCCATCAGCTCACCAAATTTCCCAGTTTGGATTTTTAATCCAGAATCATTAAGTTTATTAACGAATATTTGATATAGCTTTTCTGCTTCAGTTGGTTTCATTGCATCGATGTATGATGGTCTTCTGCCCTTTTGTGTATCGGCACAAAGCGTGAACTGAGAAACGATCAATATTTCGCCTTTTGTTTCAATAATTGACTTATTCATAACACCTTTTTCATCATCCATAATCCGAAGATTTAAAATTTTTAGAAGAAGCTTGTTGATATCTGATTCGTTATCAGTTGTAAATATTCCAAGAAGGATTACAAACCCTGGTCCAATTGATGAAAACAACTTGCCGTCGATTGTTACAGACCCTTTTTTAACTCTTTGGATAAGCGCGCGCATATGTATTACTGAAGAATAACCGTCTGTCTCGCTGCGTTTTCTTGATTGCAGTCCACGCAGTACTGTCCAAACATATCCTTGAGAATTGTTTTTTCTCTCATCTCGACAGCAGGATTATTTGGATCAGGGAGATACTGATCAGTATCTTTGTTCACTGGAGTTTGCTGGCGACTGATATTTGCTGTAGCATTTGTGCCCTGAATGAGGTACTCAAATCGTGTCGGGCAGTTGTATCCACCTTCCTGTTTTCCTGCGATCACTCCCGTATCTGTGCAGACCTGCATTCCGATAACAGTTGATGGTTTCACTGGTGGAAGGTCTGGCTGATTTTCAAGCAAAAGACTCATCACATCATGCCAGATTGGAGATGCGCCAGTGAGACCGGATGCGACACCTTGAGCCATCGGCGTGAAATCATTATTGCCCACCCAGACGGTGACCTCAAAGTTAGGGGTATATCCTATTGTCCAGTTATCACGCAAATCATCAGTTGTACCAGTTTTTACAGATACTGTTTTTCCGGGAATTACAAGTTTAGAATTAGATCCAAATGCCGTTGATCTGGCCCCATTATCTGCAAGTATGTGCGAGATTATAAATGCAGTTCCTTCAGAAATTGCTTTCTTTCCCTTCATGACGAGATAGTTTGGACGATCAATTGGTTTATTAATATCATTAGAATAGTTATGATCTTTGAATTCATATAATATACTTCCAGCACTGTCCTCCACTTTCAGGACATAATTTAGTCTTCTCGGTATTCCTTGGTTTGCAAATGCTGAAAAAGCTTGAGACATCTCTGTCATAGCTACTTCTCCCCCTCCAAGAGTTAGAGAGAGTCCATAATTAGTTGAATCTTTGAATGAGTCAATTAAAAATGCAGAGGACGAGGCGACAAAGTCCTCAACAGTATTAAAAGCAAGCATTTTGACAGCAGGAATATTGTATGAGTTGGCAAGGGCAAACCTGAGTTGAACCGGTCCATGAAATTGACCATCATAGTTTTTTGGACAGTATGCCTTTGGCTGACCTGGATTGGAAAAACAAGTAGGCACGTCTAGAAATACTGTTGAAGCAGTTACGATTTTTCGATCAATTCCAATCGCATAATTAATTGGTTTGATTGATGATCCAGGCTGTCTGGTTCCTGAGGTAGTCACATTGAAAGCACCTGATCCGCCGTCAAAATAATTAACTGATCCCACCATCGCAATAATTTCGCCCGTTGGTGGGCGAGTTACGAGAACTGCTCCATTGGTCACCTTGAACCGTGTAAGATCTTCTATCTCTTCTCGAACAATTCTTTCAGCCTCTTCTTGCGTATCAAGATCGAGAGTTGTCGTAACTTTGAGACCCCCTTCTTCAAGTTGTTTGAGTCCATACTCTTGCTCCAAGAGCTTTTTTACTTCAAATACAAAATGCGGAGCTTTGATCATCGTTTTTGGGGGAAGGACTACAACCGGTTTTTTAAGCGCTGCATCAATCTGTTGTTGGGTGATATACCCTTGTTCAAACATATTTCTTAAGACATGATCCCGCCTTACTTTTGCACGATCGGGATTGGTGTGGGGCGAGTAGGTGGTTGGTGCTTGGGGAAGTCCCGCAAGCATTGCCGCTTCATGAAGTTCAAGTTCATCAGGGGTTTTTTCAAAGTATGTTTTTGCTGCCTGACCAATACCATAAGACGATCCTCCATAAGGTACTTGGTTTAAATACATCTCCAAAATTTCATCTTTTGAAAAAATTTGCTCTACCCATAATGCTAAAATGACTTCCTTTAATTTACGCTGTATGGTTCGTTCCGGAGTAAGTAACGCACTTTTGACTAGTTGTTGTGTGATAGTTGAACCTCCCTGAAGACTACTGTTTTGCAGATTTTCTTTTACCGCTCTCAAAATCCCCGATACAAACGAGACACCACCATGTTTGTAAAAATCCTTATCCTCAACAGAAATCGTTGCGTGTATAAGAAAGTCAGGAAGGGTGTTTAATTTGACTGGAGTTCTATTTTCTTCTCGATATACTTCGTATAAAAGTTTGCCATTACGGTCATAAATCTGACTTGAAATCGGCACCGCTTTGTAATCTTTGAGCGAATAGGGAGAGGGAAGATCTTTGAAAATATAATAGTAAAGGAATATTGCTGTAATACAAAAAAGAGCAAGCGCCCCAATCCCCAAAAAAGAGAATATCCAGAACTTTGAGAAGTTACTGTGCTTGCAAAATTTGAAAATATTTTTCCAGTGTTTCATCAGAATATTATTATACAATAGTTTATTTTAACGCTTGAAATTGAAAAAGATGTATGGGAGAACTGAAAAAAACCTATTCTCGAACACTTGTAAGCGATTGTATCCACGTTTGCTGGTATCCCGCTAACTCAAGGTATTTTTTTGTGGCTTCTACATCTGGCCGATCGGGATGTAATTGTTTTGCAGTAGAAATAACATTTCGGATTCCACCAATTATTTCAAATGTGTCACCATTTTTTGAGCCGATCAAAACGGGGTTCCAGGATGTGGAAGGTTTGTTCTTACGATTAAGTACTCTTTGGGCACTTACAGTATTTTGATCTTCTCTTACGCCAATTTTTTGTTGTAACTTGTCTTCATCAGAGCCGAGCGCTTCAACTTTTTTGCGCACAGCTTGTCTAACGAATTGTTGTACCGGGTCTCCAATCTCAACTGATTCAAAATCAATAGGTTCGTGGCTTGAAGACCACTGAACTGAGTCATTAACATAGTGTGGTCTCGTCAGTACTCCTAATATATTCGAAATATCGACAGGCCGTATGTTGTAGGTTACCTGTCTTTCCTTACCGGCTAAGTCCGTTTCGGTGACTTTTACCTCAACTTGTTCAGCATCCATTGTATTCCTTGACAGTGTCCATTTCGAAGGAGTCCATGTAGTTTCTAAGCGTGTTTTTGCTACAGCTAATTCGACAATGGAATTTGGACTTTGAGAGACTTGTGCCCAATAAATCTCACCTCTCTTTTTCATCCAAATATCATGACCTAAGGCTGCTGTTTTCCCCATTCTTAAGAGTCTTGCTTTTTCAACAGGTTGTAACTCTAGTTTATACGCTGCAGTCGTAAACTCTACTGGAACATCGCCAATTACAGGATTAGTTTCTGCTGTGACGAGCTCAGGTATAGGTGTGTATGGAAATATCCTATCTTTAACTAACAATAAGCTATCTTTTAAGCACGTCAAGAAAGATTTTTTTTCCTGAGAATTATCAGCTTGGGCAATCGGAGAATGAGATTCTGATGCATCCATACTATGAGTATATCATTTCTTTAATCGGGGGAATAATGGCTCAATCCTCTCAATCTTTCCCGAAGTGACCTTCATAATTATTTCCGATGTCTGAGGAAGAAATGGTGCAAGATTGAGCCCAAGGTTGTGGATTTTTTTGAGCCAGGATTCAAGATGGTTCTTACGGTTTTTGGCCTCGAGGCTCCATGGTTTTGTGTCATTGATCTCTTTATTTATCACTTTAATGTCATCCCACAATTGTTCCAAGGCTTCATTAAATCCAAATCGTTCTATCATCGAGACAATTTTTCCATCAAGTGAATTGGCCTTTATTATTATTTCTAATCTATCTTTTGCGGCCATCGTGGTCACTCTTGACACTAGGTTTCCCAGTTCATTAGCTAAATCTGCATCATAGAGTTGTTCCATGCGATCATACGAAAAGTCACCATCGTCAAGCGCTGGAATCTCACGAAGAAGATAATATCGGGTCGCATCAATGCCATACTTGTTGACGAGCTTAACAGGATCTACGATATTGCCGGTTGACTTGCTGATTTTCTGCCCATTCATGCTGATAAAGCCATGAATAAAGATTTGTTTGGATGGAGGAAGGTTTGCTGACAAAAGCATTGCTTGCCACATGGCAGACTGCTGTCTCAGATTGTCTTTTCCCGCAACTTGGACGCCGGGCCAATTTCTCTCAAAATTTTTTTGGTCGTTGGGCCATCCCAGAGTTGAAATATAATTGATCAATGCATCAAACCAGACATACATCACATGCTTTTCGTCACCGGGAACCGGTATGCCCCACGGCATCTTACTCTTAATTCGGGAGATACTAAAATCTTCAAGACCCGCTGTCACAAAATTACGAATTTCCTCAAGTCGGTGTGCTGGCATGACAAAATCAGGGTGATCATTGTATAGCTTAAGAAGTTGAGTCTGATATTTAGAGAATCTAAAAAAATAGTTTTCCTCTTCGATGATATCAACTTCACGATTGGGGTGAAGTGAACATTTGCCATCAAAAAGTTCTGATTCTGTCTTGGCAAGTTCGCAACCCACACAGTACTTAACTTTATATTTATCTATATATATATCTCCGTTTTGCGCACAACGATTCCAGAATTCTTGAGCTGCTTTTATATGATCATCATTAGTAGTTCTGATGAAGTTTGTGTAACTGAGATTTAATGCTGGTTTTAAATTACCAAATTTTACAGCGTATTCATCAACGTAATCTTGAGTATCTTTATTTTCGGTTTGTGCCTTCTCGTAAATCTTTGCGCCATGTTCATCGGTGCCGGTATTGAAAACGACTGAGTTTCCACTAAGATTTTGAGCACGAGCCCAAGTGTCAGCTTGGACGATTTCAAGTGCAAAACCGATATGAGGATCGGCATTTACGTAAGGAATTGTGGTGGTAATATATTTATTTGTCATGTGATTTATTTGGAAGAAGCTTTGCAGCAACTATTATAAATGAAATTAATAGTAATGTATTGATAACATCTATTCCTACAAAATATATCATCCAAAGTTGAGAAAATACAAAAAAAGTTAACATGTATTTACGTTTCACTGAAGATAGAAAGTCTGATGCGAGATATGTAATGCAAGTAATTACTAAAATATTCAAAGCAATCAAGAATAAATTTATCGGTGGAAAGAAGTAGATTATTGCAGTTAAAAAGACCAACAGGACGAGAATTACGACAAATCGTAGATTATTGAGTTTGAATCTTATTAGTCTTTTTGAAATCATTTTATAAAAATAGAGCTTGCAACGAGTCCTCAAATCAATTATAATCACAACTTAATCAATAAGATCAGAACATCATTATACTCAAAAAACAAAACGTATGGTACAGGTCAAACTTCCAGAAAATAAACAAGAAATAATAGAAAAGTTCTCGCAAAAGGATGGAGATACTGGTTCACCAGAAGTGCAGGTAGCGCTTCTTACATTTAAAATACACCGTTTAACCAATCATCTGGAAGGTAACAAAAAAGACAATCATTCTCGACGCGGTTTATTAAAAGTTATTGCAAAGCGTCGACGAATTTTGAATTATCTCAAGAAACTTGATGAAGCTCGTTATGGAGTTGTAATCAAAGAACTTGGACTCAAGAAATAATTATCATTTATTAATTATTAGGCGAGCGAAGAGGTAGGTTAACAGGATATAACATTGAAATTCGAACATCGAAATACAAAGCAAATAGCTAAATAGTTTTTTGTTTTGAGTTTAGGTATTCGAATTTCAGATTTTCTCCCAAATCTTCTTTTTCAAACTCTCCTAACTAACATTTTATTATGAAACAGTACGAAACAGCCATTGATGTCAATGGTCAAGAATTCAAACTTCAGTTTGGAAAATTAGCACATGCAGCTACAACATCGGTTTTTGCCTCAATGGGGGAAACATGCGTAATGGTCGCCCTTACAATCGGTCGTGAAAAAAACGATCTTGATTATTTTCCATTGCAGATAGTATATGATGAAAAACTTTATGCCGGAGGAATAATTAAAGGCTCACGATGGGTAAAACGTGAAGGAAAGCCTACAGACGATGCGATTCTTACTGGTCGGGTTATAGATCGATCAGTCAGACCATTTTTCCCTAAAAGTTATCGTCGAGAAGTGCAGATTGTTATCACGCTTATGTCTGTCGACAAAGTTAACGATCCAGAAGTGCTAGCAACCAATGCAGTTTCAGCAGCTCTTCATGTTTCGCCAGCACCTTGGAAAGGTCCAATTGCTGCGACACGTATTGCTTGTATGAAGGGTGATGCTCCAGAAGTAAAGTACATTATTAATCCTGATGAACAAACAAAACCTGATTTTTCGATGGATTTATTTGTAACATCAAATAATGACAAAGTCGTAATGCTTGAAGCGGCTGCATCTGAAGTATCTGATGAAGTTGTCAAAGAAGGAATAAAAGTAGCAAAGATTCAAAACTTAAAACTTATCAAATTTATCAACTCCTTACGAGAAAAAATTGGGATGGAAAAAGAAGTTATCGAAGAAAAAGCAGTTTCTGACGATCTTCGTAAACTACTTTCAGGTTCATACAACCAAGAATTAAAAGACATTCTCGAATATAAACTAGCACGCGAGTATGATGACGGCTCTATGACCCGTGAAGTTATCAAAAAAATTCTAGAAAAGGAAGAAGTGGAATATGTTGAAAAAGATTTTGAAAGTGCAATTGACTATCTAACAAAAGAAATGATTCGAACTAACACGACTACGACTGGAAAAAGAGTCGATGGTCGTGGGATCGATGATATTCGTGAACTTGGTGCTGAGGTTGGAATCCTTCCTCGCACTCATGGAACAGGGCTTTTTCATCGTGGAGATACCCAAGTGCTGTCAGTTGCAACTTTAGGATCACCGGGACTCGAACAGCTTATTGAAGGTCCAGAAGGTCAAGAGAAAAAAAGATACATTCATCATTATAATTTTCCACCCTACTCAGTGGGTGAGGTAGGAAGAGTTGGATTTCCTTCAAGGCGTGAGATAGGTCATGGAGCATTGGCTGAAAAAGCAATACTTCCTGTTTTACCTACAAAGGAAGAGTTTCCCTATGTCATACGAGTTGTTTCGGAAGTTTTAACTTCTAATGGATCGACTTCTATGGCTTCGACCTGCGGATCATCGCTAGCGCTCATGGATGCTGGAGTCCCTATCAAAAGACCTGTAGCAGGAATTGCAATGGGCATCATGTCCAAGTCGGACGACGAATATGTCATCTTGACGGACATTATGGGAATTGAAGATTTCTCTGGAGAAATGGACTTTAAAGTAACTGGAACAACTGAAGGTATTACAGCAATACAACTTGATGTTAAAAATATGGGTCTTACAGATGTGATGATTGATGAAATTCTTGATCGTGCAAAGAAAGCTAGGCTAAAAATTATCGATGTCATGAATAAAGCAATCGATGCACCACGTGTGTCAGTTTCAAAATATGCGCCTTCAATCCAAGAAGTCCAGGTAGACAAAGAGGACATTGGCACTGTGATAGGACCTGGAGGGAAAATGATTCGTGGAATTATCGAACAAACTGGAACTGAAGTAAATGTCGATGATGATGGAAGAGTTACAGTTTCTGGAGTTGATCGAGCGAAGGTCGAAGAAGCTGTCCAAATAATCAAGGACTTAGTAAGAAGTGTTGAAATAGGCGAAGAGTTCTCTGGGGAAGTTAAAAGACTTATGAATTTTGGAGCATTTGTTGAATTTTTGCCTGGTAAGGAGGGACTTGTTCATGTTTCAAAAATGAGCTCAGGTTTTGTCAAAGATCCAGCAGATATCGTCAAGGAAGGTGATAAGGTTAAAGTAAAAGTACTAGAAGTTGACAGTCAAGGACGTATCAATCTTCAAATGACAGAATTACCAGATGGAACCCCAGTTGTAATCGAGGAGTCTCAGTTTCAAGATCGTCCTCCACGCCGAGATGGAAATTCAAGAGGTGGAAGGTCTTATGGATCTGATCGACGAGATGACCGACACAGATCAAGACGTTAAAAAAACGTTAATTAGTAATTATTTGTTAATAAAATTGAGCCTCGCTTTATCTAGCGGGGCTTTTTTTGTATTTACAACAAGTCCTTGCGCGTGATATGATTATGAATATCTGTAGATAGGTACAATTGATTTGTTAAATAATAAATATATTATGGGTCGAAGAAAAAAATCGTGGGTCTCGAAATTTAAGGTGAATAATAGGACAATATTTAATATCATTGGCTTTTTTATGATATTGATTGGTCTAATAATGCTTGCTTCGTTTTCACAACTCTTGTCACCAAGGCCAGACGCGTATGTTCTTGCGCGAATTAATGACCAATTATTATTTATGTTTGGAGGACTGTCGATATTCATGCCATTTATAATAATGCTATTAGCAGGGCACCTATTCAATTCAAAAAAACTAAAATTTATCCAGTTTCATGTCACTTTGGGATCGATAATCCTCATTATTTCACTTCTTGGTCTGTTTCGATCGGGTTTTGTTGGAAAAGCGATTTTTGATAATTTAATCTCGGATTTTTCAGCTATGGGAGCATTATCAATTCTTATTGTAGGTTTTGTTATTGGATTGATATTATTTCTTGATACCTCAATTGATATAATTTTATTGACGTTTGTGTCATTTTTTAAACCTCTAATTTTTGTAATTAAGAAGATTTCCAGTGTTAAACCAAAACTCAAAAATAATAAAGACAAATCTAAAGATGCAACATCTGACTTTATTCGTGATCAGGCAATTTTAAACAAACCAGTCGCAGTGAATCCGCAACCAATTTCTCAAAATAAAGCTTCAAATTCTGCTAGTACTGCATTTTCAGCAGATAATCTTTCGATCAAACCAGTAGTTCAGAGTACATCTTCTACTTGGGTTTATCCTCCAAATACTCTCTTGAATACTGTTAAACAAACAGATGCGGATCGTGGAGACGTGAAAGAAAATGCGCATATTATTGAAAAAACTCTCGATAGCTTTGGGATGAGAACGCGTGTCGTTGAGGTGAACTATGGTCCGACTGTGACCCAGTATGCGATTGAGATAACAATGGGAACAAAGCTTTCAAAAATTACTACTTTAGCAAATGATCTGGCACTTGCACTAGCGGCACCGACTGGAATGATACGTATTGAAGCTCCAATTCCTGGAAGATCACTTGTTGGAATTGAGATTCCAAATAAGAGACCACAACTTGTTACATTGCGACAACTCATGAGTGAAGGTCCACTTTCCAAAAAAGGTGGAGATCCGCTCATTGTTCCTCTGGGCCTTGATGTCGGTGGTACTTCCTTGACTGCAAGTATTTCAAATATGCCCCATGTTCTGATTGCTGGGACTACAGGTTCTGGAAAGTCTGTGATGTTGAATGCTTGGATTACAACACTTATGATGCGCACAAGACCTGACGAACTTCGGATGATTTTAGTCGATCCAAAACAAGTAGAAATGGTTCAGTACAACGGATCGCCTCATTTATTGACAGATGTCATTACAGATCCTGCTAAAGTTGTCTCAGCTCTGCGTTGGTGTGTTGGAGAGATGGAAGCACGCTACAAAATTTTAGCAAAAGCTGGAGTAAGAAATCTTGAGAGTTACAATAAAATCGAAGAAATCGAGTCAAAGCCGTATATCATTTTTGTTATCGACGAACTAGCAGACCTTATGATGTATGCGGCAAATGACGTCGAAAATATGATTACTCGTATTGCTCAAAAAGCTCGTGCTGTAGGAATTCATTTGGTTCTGACTACTCAGAGGCCATCTGTTGATGTTATAACGGGTCTTATGAAGGCAAATATTCCAAGTAGGCTTGCATTTAATGTTTCTTCTATGGTTGACTCCAGAGTCATTATAGATATGCCAGGCGCTGAAAAGCTCCTAGGACGTGGAGATATGTTTTACCTTCCACCCGATCAGGCAAAGCCAAGACGTATTCAAGGGCCATTTTTGACCGAACAAGAAGTAGGGGATGTCGTCAAATTTCTAAAATCTCAAGTTCCAGTTGTACAATACACGGATGAAATTACAGAAGATGACAAAATAAAAATTGGTGGAGCTTCAGGCTTAGGTGGAGGTGGGGGAGAAAATCGCGATGAGTATTTTAACGATGCGATCGCTCTTCTTGCCCAAGCTGATAAAGCTTCAGCATCTCTCCTTCAAAGAAAATTACGAGTAGGCTACGCACGTGCGGCACGAATTCTTGATGAGCTTGAAGAAGAGGGATATGTCACTGTTGCCCAAGGTTCAAAACCAAGAGAGATCATTAAAGAAAGATTTCAACAGGATATGGAGGAATAGACGCAATCTTAATAAAGTATTCAAAACAACCTGTAGTATAATGTTGCTTATCTATGACAGAATCTGCCACTGTTGTCACATTAAAAACAGTAGACGTTGTGCTAGGATTACCATGGATGGTGTGTTTAGATGAATTATTGATTCGTTGTCCTCAGAAGTTAACTGAATATGGACCAAACTACATTATTGAAGGAGGAGCGGCAATCTCTCTTCTTAACCCAAATAAACGTTTAGCCCCAAACGATGTCGATTTATTAATATTTGACGAAGAAGATAATCGTGCAATTAAAAGTCAAAAATTTAATTTGTGCGATATTCACGATCCTAAGAGGTGGTTTTGTGACAGGAATATACCCTTTACCGATAATGGACTCCGCTACCTACAGAGATCATTTTTACAGGTGCCATTAACCGAGAGCGGATTCAATGTTTTTGTTCTAAATCCCCCAATTCTTTATGCGAGTAAAATTTTTCACTTTAGAGAATTGAGACCAAAAGATTTATTCGATTTGATGATTCTTAATGTTGGGAAAGGTGATATCGACACAGCGCTAAATGGATTACGTGGAGAATTGTAATTTATTCAATACTCCACTATAAATACTTCTCAATTTTCGCCTGGTGTTCTTCGTAAGTTTTTGAGTAATAAGTGTGACCCGCGTCATCTGATAAATAAAACTGATACGGAGTGTTCTCATTGGCATTCACCACGGCTTCAATTGCTGCAATACCAGGATTACAAATCGGCTCAGGTGGTAGGCCAGGGTATTTATAGGTGTTGTAAGGAGAGTCGTATTCCAGATCTGCAAATGTAGTCGTGCTTTTCCACCAACGTTTTTCATTTGCTTGGTATCCAAGTGCATATTGTACAGTTGCGTCAATTTG
>Ga0100387_10001681_pt1 | contig 18821 bp, 22 predicted proteins | sample CryGeymeta201511_FD_81547 | JGI IMG/M metagenome (GOLD analysis project Ga0100387, IMG submission 81547) | Groundwater microbial communities from Crystal Geyser aquifers in Utah, USA - Crystal Geyser metaG 2015-11 | ecosystem: Environmental > Aquatic > Deep subsurface > Groundwater | place... | reverse complement strand
CTCTAGATTCATTCTCAACTGATTTAACAAGTACTGACTATCAACTAGGAATTCGTGAACACATAATCGGCAGACAGCAAGAGACTGCTTTGATCGAGTCGGCGTTATCAAAAAGTGAAGAAGCAAATGTGATGTTGGTGGGTGAGAGAGGCGTCGGAAAACACACCATTCTCCATCAACTTGCAAAAAGACTTTACGAAGGAAAAACTCATCATCTTTTGGCCTATAAACGATTGATAAAGCTTGATATGGAAAAAATACTAAATGAAGATACTGATATGAAGCGCAGGGAAGAGTTTTTATCAGAACTTTTGATCGAAGCTTCAGCTGCAAAAAACATAATTATTATTATTGATGATTTTGAGCAGTACACCTCGAGTTCGCAAAATCATATCGATCTTAGTTCTGTGTTTTCTAAATTTGCACAAACTAATAAACTCCAATTTATTGGAATTACAACACCTTACTCATATGAATCCTTTATTTTTCCAAATACATTAATCCGTCTTTTTTTTAATAAAATCGATGTGAATGAGGTTGATTCAGATAAAGCCTTAAAAATTCTTTTAGATCAAGCCATCGCATTTGAAAATCGATATCAGGTAATTATTCCGTATACTACTGTTAAAGCCGTGATCGATAAAAGTAAGTTTTTTCTACCTGAAATACCTTTTCCAGAAAAAGCACTTCAACTTCTTGATTCAGTATGTGTATATACATCACAAACTTTAAAACAGAAATTTGTTTCAGCACTCACGATCGACACTGTTCTGACAAGTAAAACTCATGTGCCGACTGCTCTTACTGACGATATTAAACAGCAGCTTCTCACACTTGAAAAAACACTTGGCGACAAAATATTTGGACAACCCGATGCAATTTCTGAAATTGCATCATCTCTCCGAAGATCATTCTTACTTCTTGGCAAAAGATCAAAACCAATCGCATCTTTTCTATTTTTAGGACCTACTGGAGTCGGAAAAACAGAAACAGCAAAAGTTCTAGCTCAGTATTTTTTTGGCTCAGTCGATCACCTTCTAAGATTTGATATGTCTGTTTTCCAAAAAAAGGAAGATATTGAAAAGCTTCTGGGATCAGTCAAAACTTTACAACCTGGGCTATTAACTTCAACAATTCGTGAACATCCATACGGTGTACTTTTACTTGATGAAATAGAGAAATCTCATCCTGATTTACTAAATATATTTTTAACAATAATTGATGAAGGATATTTTAGTGATGGTTATGGCCAAAAAGTAAACTGTAAAAATCTTGTAATAATAGCGACATCAAACGCGGCTGGAGCTCACATCCATCAGATGCTTTTGAAACAATCATTGGATTCGATTGCGCAAAGTCAACAAGACCTATCAAATAAATTGATAAATTATTTAGTTGAAACAAATACTTTTTCGCCTGAATTTTTAAATCGCTTTGATGGTGTGGTGGCATATAGTCCAATTGATAATAATACAGCCAATTTAATAGTCCACGAGCTCTTGGAGAATGTGAAATCTCAGATATTGGAGATGTACAAAGTGCATGTTGTCATCTCAGACGCGACTGAAAATAAAATAACAGCACAAGGATTTGAGACTGAAAATGGTGCTCGAAATCTGAAACGTCAAGTAAGAAGAATCGTAGAAGATGTCATAGCAAAAACCATCCTCGAAGGCAAGGCGAAACAAGGAGATACTATAACTATCTAATGACAACGCGCAACTACTTCTTTTTGACTACTAAGTCTAATTTTAAAAGTATATATACCATAAACAACAAAAATGAAGACGTAAATAACATTTCCATATGTATGCCAAAAATTCCTAAAACAGACGTAATAATTATTGGAACAGTTAAAGAATGAATCCCCAAATGATAAATCTGTTGGTAGGACAACTCAATTTTCATAATTATCGATACAACCCAAAGAATTAAAGACATGAAAAGTAAGAATACAAGATGTCCAATTACAATGAAAATCGATACAACTGGCGGTACCAAAATAAGCAGAACCAAAAGTGCTACTGGGGCATATTTTGGTACCGCCTCAAAAGCTGGCTTTAACTCTGTGATAATTTTTTGGTAATCCTTGCTTGTAAATACACCACTCCATTCTAAGTCAGAAACAGATGTAACGGCATAACTTGATTGATTATCAGGATAAATGAAAGAACTGTCGGTAACTAAGATTGTCGTTTTGTAGACACTGTAATCTTCAATATTTGCATTTGTATCAACTGTGATGAAATGATCAAAATCTTCATCTTCACTCATTTCAGGAATTTCAATATAATAAGGATTTTTCTGATTTGTTGAAAGAATACCTTCATCTATCGTGACCTCAAGTTCTGAAGGATAAAAATCAAATACTCTAGTGTATGCATTATCCACAAGTTCTGGAAGCGAACCTATTTTTGGGATTATGAAGACAACTAAAGTTAGAATTTGGATAAAAAAGATTAAAAATGATAGGAAAAAAAGATACTTTAGAGAAAACCAAATAGAAGATTTAAGCACATGCTTGTAATACAATGGTTTATAGAGACTGTTTACGAAAACATATTTGAAGGTCTTAAGTTTTTGAATCATAATGATCGAATTTTACAATTATTCAAAGATTTTTAATAGTTCTTCAACGGTGTTGGCAATATAAGTAGGTTTTGTTGACTTCAATATTTCAGCAAAATTCAAGCCCCAAGTCACAGCGACACAATCAATTGATATTTTCTTACAGCTTTGGACGTCACGAACATCATCACCTATATATATACATTCTTCAATTTTCAAATTATTTTTTTTGATTATTTTTTTTAGTCTATTATGTTTACCAAAAATATTATTTTCAGATACGATCCAGTCAAATTGATCCAGTGAATTCTTCTTTGTAAATTCTTCAACAATATTTTTCTTATTGGAAGTGAGAATTCCTAAATGATATTTTTTCTTTAATTTATCAAGCGCATTTCCTATCCCATCAACTGGTTTTAACTTGTCAATATCTTCTCGAAATTTACTTCTTCCTTCCTTAAAAACTAATAACAATTTCCAGAGTGGCACACCTATGATTTTGATAGCGTCAGATGGCGTCGAGTTTCGAACTTTAGCAATGTCGACATCTGTTAGCTCCTTCAGTTTGTGTTTTTTAAATAAACTCTTTGTGATACTTATAAATTCGTCAACGCTACTTGCCAGTGTACCGTCAAAATCAAAAATGATCGTTTTGTATTTGTGATTCATTATGTATTTATTGTATCATTGTTTTATGTCTACTGAAAAATCTGGAAAACTTATCGTTATCGAAGGTGGGGATGGTTCTGGAAAAACAACTCAAACAGCACTACTTTTAAAGTATCTTTCAAATAATAACATCCCACACGTTCATCTAGACTTCCCACAGTACGACACTTTTTACGGCGATCTTGTGGCAAAGTTTTTACGCGGCGAATTAGGAAAGCTGGAAAATGTTTCTCCATATTTGGCAGCTTTGCCTTTTGCACTTGATCGTTCAAAATTTGCATTAGAAATACAAAATCATCTAAATCATAGAAAATTGGTAATTTCAAATAGGTACGTAACTTCCAATATGGCACACCAAGCATCCAAATTTATAGACAAAAATGATAGGTTGAAATTCGTTAAATGGATAGAAGAACTCGAATATGTGCAAAATCAAATGCCAAAAGAGGATATCGTTTTTTATCTTAAGCTGCCTCCTGACATTACTGATGACTTAACCTTAAAAAAAAGCACTCGAGCATACCTTAACGGAGTGAAGGATATCCAAGAGGAGGATTTTACCCATAGAACAACAACTATCGACATGTATGATTTTCTATCAGAAACTAATAAAAAATGGATTCCCATTGACTGTTTAAAACATGGTACACTCTTAAAAGAGACAGAAATCCACTCAAAGATAATCGAGCATTTAAATGAGATGAATTTAGTATAATATACATATAAATTATCAAGTAACAATAGGTAGTATGGATAAAAAACTCATTGGATTTAGCGTTGTATTTTTTGCAGCATTTATTGTGTTTGCAGCCTACATGTTCTCAGATGGTTCAATTGCCAGATTTACCCGCGCAGCAGAAGACAAGGAACCATCTCTTAGCAACTCTCTGATTTTTGCCTGGCCACTCCAACTTCCGGCTGACAATCAGTCAGTCTCGGAAATCACTGTTTTCTTACGAAATGCTGAAGGAACCGGCTTGTTTGAACAACCAGTAAAAATTGCAATCTCACATGGAAAAATTAAGGAATCCCAGATCTTAACAGATACTGATGGAAAAGCTTCTTTTCATATTTCTGCATCAACACCTGGAACTTCAGTTGTAGAGGCATTTGTCAGAAATAAACGCCTTGCCAAAACAATATCCGTACAATTTCGTTAATTAAAGCTTTTGTATTATAATACGTACCTTTGGTGTAGATATTTAATAGATTATTAATTCACGAAAATCACAATGAAAAAAATTACAAAAGCAGTTATCCCTGCTGCGGGATTTGGTACTCGATTTCTCCCCCAGACCAAAGCAATGCCAAAAGAAATGCTTCCGATCGTCGACAAGCCAGTAATTCAGTACGTTGTAGAGGAGTTAGTTGACGCTGGAATTACAGATATCATCATAGTTACGGGTTATCATAAAAGGACAATTGAAGATCATTTTGATACTCCGAGCAAGGAATTAATTGAAAATTTGAAACTTGGCGGAGATAAGAAGAAACATTATCTTGATGCAGTTTACAAGATCAGTGATATGGCAAATTTTATCTATGTTCGTCAAAAGGGACCATATGGAAATGGCACACCTCTTTTGAATGCAAAACATATAATTGGTGATGAACCGTTTATTTACACCTGGAGTGATGACTTTATTTCAGCCAAACCGTCACGATTCAAACAACTAATTGCAGCATATGAGAAATACCAATGTACATGTCTTGCAAGCATTAGAGTTACAAATGATGAAGATTATGATCGTTATGGGTTTACTGGAGGACGTGAAATAGAGCAATGCATTATGGAGATTGATAAAATAGTTGAGAAACCTGGTAAGGCAAACGCACCGTCAAATCTTGCAAATGTATCAGGATATGTATTTACTCCAGAGATTTTCTCTTATCTTGACAAGGCTTTATTAAATTTGAAAGAGGGAGAGGAGCTTTACTACAACGATACTTTAAGATTGATGCTTGAGGATAAAATCAAGATGCTTGCAGTTGAGATTAAGGATGGCAAGTACTACGACACAGGGAATAAACTTGATTATTTGAAAACAGTTGTAGAGTTTGCCCTACGTCATCCTGACTTAAATGGAAAATTCCGTAGTTATTTAAGGTCACTGAAACTTTGAATATAAATGATTGCAAATCGATCATTATCTGTTAGAATAATACTCTTATGATTAATAGTGCACAGCAAAAGGAAGTTGAGAAGCTCTTCGAACTCGGAGCTCATCTCGGACATAAGAAAAGTAGACTCCACCCAAAAGCTCGCAAAAATGTTTACCAGATGATAAACGGTACATCAATCATTGATCTTACAGCTACCATTGAACAGTTAGATAAAGCTAAAAAATATCTTGCTGAAGCTGCAAAAGAAGGAAAACAAATACTTGTAGTTGGTACTAAAAAAACTGCTAATCAATTTGTGAAAGACTACTGTGGTTCAAATAATATTCCCTTCATTACTACCAAATGGCTTCCTGGTTTGCTAACAAACTTTAAAACCATTATGGAAAATGTGAAAAAGCTAAAAGAATACCAGGAGCTTCAATTAAGTAAAGAATTTGAACAAATTGTCAAACACGAGCGAACAAAAATGATAAAAGACACTGCCAAATTAGAAAGACTATATTCGGGAATTAAAAATATTAACAAAAGACCAGATATTATGGTCATGGTAGATATTAAAAAAGAAAAAAATGCTGTCAAAGAAGCACAATCATATAATATTCCAATTGTTGCCATAGCAGATACAAATGCTAATCCTGAGACTATTGAGTACCCAGTTGTTGCCAACGATGATGATATTGAGGTTGTAGTTTACCTCATGAAGCAGCTACTAGATGCTTATGTTGGAAAAATAAAAAAGACTCAAAAAACAGTTGTTGAAAGCCCAAAAGTCGAAGAAACTAAAGAGACGATCAAAGGAAAAGTAAAAAATGAACCTAAAACGATTAAAAAAGAAGTAAAAAATGACAAATAATTTAAAAGTGATATGTCAATTGACTACACAAAGCTGAAACAACTACGAGAAGAGACTAAGGTCTCATTCTCACTCTGCAAAAAGGCACTTGAGGAAACTAGTAATGATATCGACTCAGCAAAGAAAAAATTAAACGCGTGGGGAATTGTAAAAGCTGGTAAAAAGGCAGATCGCGCTACAAATGCAGGAGGAATTTTCTCTTACGTCCATCACAACAAAAAAATTGCTTCTTTGGTGGAACTTCAATCAGAAACCGATTTCGTTTCTGGAAATGTTGATTTTCAGAAAATTGGCGCTGAGCTTGCGATGCAAGTTGCATCATTTCCAGCTAAAGACGTAGTAGAATTACTTGCTCAAAATTACTTGCGAGAGCCTGACAAAACCATTGAAGCATTTCTACAAGAAGCTATTTTGAAATTTGGTGAAAATATAAGAGTCTCCCGATTTGAGCGCTGGGAACTAGGGGAATAATCTGCTACAATATCTTCATGAATAATTATATTCCTAACTTTATCGATGCTGTCGATTATTGTATTTCAAATCTTCGAAATGAATTAAAAGGTATCAGAACAGGCCGCGCTCATACAGGAATGATCGAGGGCTTAGATGTTGAGGCGTATGGAGGAACGAAAATGAAGCTTATCGAAATTGCTTCACTCACAGTTGAAGGAAATGATGCGCTGCTTATTACACCATTTGACCCAGGGACCGTCGCCGATATCGAAAAAGGTATTCTTTCCTCACCTTTAGGTCTCAGCCCTCAAACTGAGGGAAATAGAATAATTATTAGAATACCGCCCCTATCTGAAGAACAAAGAATCAAGTTTACAAAACTTGTTTCATCAATGGTAGAAGATTCGAGAAATAAAGTTAGAAATTCAAGGGATTTAATCAGAAAAAAAATTAAAGCTGCAGAAGATTTGAAAGAATTGACGGAGGATGAACGATATCGACTTGAAAAAGAAATCGATGAGGTAACTTCCAAAAAAAATAATGAGCTTCAAACAATAAAAATAAAAAAGGAAAAGGAGATAATGGAGGTCTAACTTCAAAATTTTAACTTATGTTAACTGTACTAATCTTTATTATCATCTTAATTATTCTAGTACTTGTTCATGAATTTGGCCATTTCTTTGCGGCAAAAATGAATGGAATATTTGTTGAAGAATTTGGCTTTGGATTTCCTCCTAGATTGTTTGGAAAACGAATTGGTGAAACATTGTATAGTGTAAATTTGATTCCACTTGGTGGCTTTGTGAAACTATATGGCGAGGAATATCATGAAGAAGATGATAACTCAAAAGGTAAATCAAGAATTCCTCCTCATAGATCATTTATTGATAAGGCTCCTTTTCAAAAAACAATTGTTCTAATCGCTGGAGTAGTTATGAATTTTCTACTAGCTTGGGTATTAATCTCATTCCTATTTCTATCAGGAGTTCCAAAACCATCTGGAGTAATGATCTCAGACATTCTTCCAAATTCACCAGCTGAAACTGCCGGCTTGATGAAATCTGATAGTATTCTTTTTATTGGAAACGGTGAAGAGAGTAAGAAGGTGGTAATGACGTCAGATGTTATTGAAATAACAAATGGATACGCTGGGAAACAAATGAAAATCATTATTGAAAGGCAAAATAAAACTTTGAATTTTACTTTAATTCCTCGTGAAAACCCTCCAAAAGGAGAAGGCGCTCTGGGAGTTGTCATCCAACAAAATATTAAAACTATCAGTTATCCTTGGTATCAAATCCCCTATTATGGATTTATCGAAACTGCTGGTACTGCAAAAACAATTGCGGTAGAAATTTTAAAAATTCCTGGAAAATTGTTAACAAAAAATCATGCACCTGTAGAATTTGCTGGTCCAATCGGCATCGCAAAAATAGTTGGCGAGGCACGCAAGTTTGGATTAAATGCACTTATTGAACTTACTGCAGTAATATCTCTGAATTTAGCAGTTATAAACATTCTTCCTTTGCCTGCACTTGATGGCGGAAGACTTGTCTTTATATTCTATGAATGGATTTCGGGAAGGAGACCTAATAAAAAATTAGAACAATACCTTAACCTGTTTGGAATTATTCTATTTCTAGGACTTGGTGCAGCCATTACGATTTTTGAAATTAATAAATATTTTCTTTAAGAATATGTATTTAAAATTTAGAAACATTGCAATCTCAGGAGGAGTTGTTGTTGGAAAAAATACTTTACTTGATAATTTGAAGCCGTATCTAAAACCTCATGGCTGGAGATTTACTTCAGGAGGTCGAATTCTTCGAGATTTTACAAAAGAATATATCCAACCTCTTGCAAAGTTGGTCCCTGATGATTTTCATAACAAGCTTGATAAAAGAACAACAGATCTTATGGAAGATGGTAAATATGTGATTGAAGCATGGCTTGCGGGATTTATGACTCGAGAACGTAACGATACACTTCGAGTGTTACTTATGTGTGGAAATGATGCCCTAAGAATTGATCGTGTGGTAAATCGCGATCGAATTTCAATTAACGAGGCTAAAGAGTTTATCAAAGATCGAGAAGAGGGCAATTTTGTCGAATGGAAACGAATTTATGGTAATTATAATTTTTTTGATCCAAAATATTATCACCTAGTTATCGATACTTATTCATCGGGACCACACGAAACCGTTGGTATTGTGCTTGATTTGCTTGGATATAAGAATGGAAAAGACGAAAAAAGTTTGACAAAAGAGAAACATCTAGTAAAATAGAATTTGACAAAACGCTTGAGTCTGGTTCCCAGCCAGACGAGTTGCGTGCGATGAGCACGACGGAAGCTTAACCGTATAAATTAAGAGACCGATGTCACTCAATAGAGTAACAGAGTCGGTTACAAAGTTTTTTGTGGTAACACAAAAATAGTCGCAAGGTGGTAACACGAATATAACCTCGTCCTTGCTATCTGATTTTTCAGATGGTGAAGTTGAGGTTTTTTTTATGAAAATAATTACCATTGAGGTACTAACCACATTAATACATCGTCATGGATTTAAAGAATTCATGTGCGATCTTATCGAGACCCTGCGTTATGATTTTAGTCATTGGCAAAACTTTACTCACATGCCACGGCCTGCTATGCATGTGCCCGGTGGCGTTTTGGAACTGATGCCAATCTGTGACAACGAAAAGTACTTTACCTATAAATACGTTAATTGCCATCCTAAAAATCCTTCCAAACATAAAATGACGGTTGTTGCCACGGGACAGTTATCAGAAATCGCATCCGGATATCCGGTTATGGTTAGTGAGATGACATTGCTTACTGCCTTTCGCACTGCAGCAACGTCAGCATTGGCAACTGATTTACTTTCACGCGTAAGTGCGCAGACCGTCGCAATTATTGGAACCGGAGCACAAAGTGAGTTTCAGATCCACGCCTTAAAACTCGTGCGAAACATAAAAGAAGTACGATATTTTGATATCGATCCCAAAGCTATGGATAAATTTGCATCAAATATGAAGGGTCAAAATTTGAAGCTTGACCGTTCCAACAGCATTGAAGAAGCGGTAAACGGTGCAGATATTATTACTGTATGTACCGCCACAAAGGCCAATGTAGAAGTGTTAAAAAGCAAGTGGGTTCAAGAGGGGGTACATATCAATGCATTGGGAGGAGACACCGTAGGAAAAACAGAGTTGGAACTGGATATTTTGTATCGAAGCAAAATAGTAATCGAATATTTTGAACAGTCGGTTATAGAGGGGGAAATTCAAAGATTTGGCAGAGACGAGGCAAAAAAAAGAGTGCATGCGCAGTTGAATGAAATAATAACTAAAAAAAAAGAAGGCCGCACAAATGATCACGAAATCACCCTCTTTGATTCTGTCGGAATTGGACTTGAGGATTATTCCGCTCTTCGTCTCACATATGATCTTGCTAACAAATATTCTATTGGAGAGGATAAGAATTTGGTACCTCTCTTAGACGATCCTAAAAATTTATTTTCAATTATAAATGAACAAAAGCAATAATCAGCTCGCTCTAGACGTGAATTATTTTTGATGCTATACTAACCACAATGTTGTACTCAAGACTATTTGGAAAATCACACCGAGAGGCACGATCCGATATGAAGTTGACTTCTCATAAACTGTTATATCAAGCAGGGTTTGTGAGTGAATTATCTGCGGGAAGGTATGAATATTTACCGCTAGGATTCATCGTCTGGCAAAAAATAATCAACATAATTGATGAAGAGATGAAAGCGATAGGTTCACAACGTATGAGCATTCCGCTTCTTCATCCGATGGATATATGGAAAAAAACAAATCGTGATAAGGCTTGGGGAAATCTGCTTATGAAATTAGAAGATGCACGTGGATCTGAGTTTGCACTGAGCGCTACCGGTGAAGGAGTGATTACCGAAATGGTAAACGCTCAAAACCCGAGCTATAGAGATTTGCCGATCGTCCTGCATCAAACCATAAATAAATTCCGTGACGAGATGCGTGTTCGCGGAGGCTTGCTTCGCCTTCGGGAATTTACTATGAAGGATGCTTATTCGTATAACTCATCCGAAGAAGATTTCATGAAAACATATAACGATTTTTATAAAGCATATGGGATTATTTGTGATCGATTTGAACTCGAGTATCGTGCAGTAATTGCAGACAGTGGAGCTCTTGGTGGTGACTACAGTCATGAATTTCAGATTGAGTGTGAGGCGGGAGAAGATGAAATAATAACTTGCGAGAAATGTGACTATGCAGCAAATATCGAAAAAGATGAATTTGTGAGAGAAAAGATCAATCACGATGAAGAGTTAAAAGAGATGAACATTGTTGATCAAAAATGGGAAGAGGCTAGAAGCATTCATGACATGGTCAAATATTATGGACGACCTGAAAATAACATGATTAAGACCATTGTTTTCAAGCGGTCCAATGGAAGATTGGTACTGGGGGTTGTCACCGGAAATCTTGATGTAAACCCGATAAAATTAGCACATGCGGTAGGGGAGAATGAACTGATCCAGGCTGAGAAGAGTGACCTTGATGCAGTTGGAGCAATTGCGGGAGCAGTGCATGCATGGGGGTATGACGAACACAAAGACAAAATTACGTTTGTTGTTGACTATTCAATTGTTAAAGCGCGCAACTTATTTGGAGGATTTAAAACCAAAACGAACGATCCAAGACACGTAAATTATGGAAGAGACTTTAAACATGAAATTGAAGCTGACATTGCCGATCCGTATGATGGAGCACAATGCTCAAAGTGTTCAGGTAGTTTGAAGCGCACCAGAACTATTGAGTTTGGTCATATTTTTAAGTACGACCATTTTTATACCGAAAAACACGATGGCTTCTTCACCGATCGCGATGGCTCAAAAAAACTAATGTATATGGGTGCATATGGCATTGGGATTGATCGAGCTATCGCAACAATCGTCGAAAAACATCATGATGACAAGGGAATCATCTGGCCTGCTCAAGTTGCCCCTTACCTTGTACATTTGATCGGTCTTGATCTACAAGATTCAGAAATAAGAGCGAAGGTTGAAAAACTCTATCACCAACTTTTAGACGCAGGAATAGAAGTATTATATGATGACCGTGAAGAGGCTCGTGCAGGAGAGAAATTTGCAACAGCAGATCTTATTGGAAATCCAATTCGTCTTGTTATATCAAAAAGAACAGGGGATAAAATTGAATGGAAAAAGAGAAATGAGAAGGAAAATGAATTGATAAGCGCTGATGAAGTTATGACTCGAATTCAAACCCAGAAGTAATATGGCAAAAACAATCGTTACCCACATGTCACCGGATCTTGATGCCATAGCGAGTCTTTGGCTCGTAAAACGCTACCTGCCAGGTTGGGATGAGTCAGAGTATGCTTTTGTTCCAGCTGGGGAAACATTGGACGGAATAGACCCAGATGCTGACCCAGAAATAATTCATGTTGACACAGGTCTTGGAAAGTTTGACCATCACCAATTTAATGAGCGCCTTTCAGCAACTAAGCGAGTTTTTGATAAACTAATTGAGGAAGGCTATATAAAAGAGCGTGACATTAACGCTGTTGAACAAATGGTAACATTTGTTACAGAAATAGATAATTTTGGGGAAGTAAATTTTCCAGATCCAACCAATGTAAAATACTCATTTTGTTTGCATGAATTTATATATCCACTTAGAAGTTTGGTAAAAAGTGAACACGAACTAACTGATTTGATAATAAAAATTCTTGATAGTATTTTGTACACAGTAAAAAACGAAATTCGCGCAGAAACAGAAATAAAAGATGGAATAATTCTTGATACAAAGTGGGGAAAAACATTGGTCATGGAAACAAAAAATGAGACTGCAGTCAAACATGCTCTCAAGAAAAAGTTTGCTTTGGTAGTTCGACGCGATCCTGAAACTGGAAGCATAAGGATCAAAACTCAACCTGATCCATCATCCGATCTTAGTCCTTTATATGAAAAAATACTTAAAGTTGATAAAAAAGCCACCTGGTTTTTGCATGCATCCAAAAATATGCTTTTAAATGGCTCTTCGAAAAATCCTAATAGCATCCCTTCAAACCTTTCCCTAAAGCAGCTCATTGCAATACTTGGCTAAATGTATTAGAATTACGGTTACGGGATCCTAAGGATCCAATGTTTTTTTTGGAAATATTTTATAATTTTAGTTCTTGAAAGAGGGGTGTTTTTTAACTACATGGTTGTCATATCACAAAAAACAAGTAAAAGTCGCGATAGTATGTTCCGTGAATTCACAAAAATGTTTATTGATGGAAAAGTTGTCGATGAAATCAGAGCACGAATGTACTACAAGCGTCCTTCCCAAGTGAAGAAAGAAGAAAAAATAGAGCAGCGAAAAAATCGACATAAAAGAAGATAAATATTTATGGTACATCTTTATAGCACATCCCGTTACAAAGTTAATAAGAAAAATCTCATAGATTTTGCACAAGAGATTTTGAACGGCTATTATGTGGCACAAGTATCTGCGTTGAATATTATTTTTGTTGGCTCTCGCAAAATGAAAAAGATAGCATTGGATTATAAGGGTGAAAATGTTGCACTACCAGTCCTGTCATTTTCTTACCTACATGATCCAATCAAAGACACCGAACAGGTGATTGGCGAAGTCGTAATATGCTATCCTCAAGCCGTACTTCTCGCAGCAGAACGTGATAAGAAAGTCGAAGTAATGATGAAACAGCTTATCGAACATGGGATTAAAAATATATTTTCTAAATAATTGCTAGATTGCTATATTGCTGTATAAATAATTATTAAATAAAAACTAGCAGTTTGACAATTTGACAATTAGAACTTAGTATTTATTAATGTTTTATCTCACATACCGACCAAAAACTATAAACGAGCTTGATAACGTACGCGTGAAAGAGAGAATGCGAAAGATTTTAGAATCAAAAGATCTCCCTCATGCATTTTTACTCGTTGGTCCGAAAGGGATGGGTAAAACCTCAACAGCTCGGATATTTGCAAAAGCTGTCAACTGTTTAAAGAATAAATTTGCAGGAAAATCAGATTCTATTGAACCTTGTAACAAATGTGCAAATTGCACCACGATCACCTCAGGTGGATCACCAGATGTAGTAGAACAAGATGCGGCTTCAAACCGCGGAATTGATGAAATAAGAAAACTAATAAGTGAGGCGTCTTACTCTCCTATGAGTGGGAAATATAGAGTTTATATAATAGATGAAGCTCATATGATCACCCCAGACGCTTTCAATGCGCTTCTTAAAACTCTTGAGGAACCTCCAAAAACTGTAATTTTCATTCTTGCAACGACCAATGAGGAAAAGATTCCGGTAACAATAATCTCAAGATGTGTAAAGATAAGTTTTGGATTAGCCCAAAAAGCAGATCTACTTCATATGTTAAAGAGGATAATAAAGTCAGAAAAAATTTCTGTTTCCGATTTTTTTTAGAAATGATAACAAATTACAGTGAAAATTCATTTCGAGATTCGTCAAAACTACTTGAGGAGCTAATCACTCAAAATAAACTTGAGGTTGATGAAGCAAAAAAATACTTAGGTATTCGTACAAAAGGAAATATTCTTCAAATCATAGAAAAGGAAGATCTCAAGGAAGCAATGATTTGGACAACTGAGTTTGTGGAAAATGGCGGAAATGTGAAAAGACTTATCGAAGATATACTTCTGACATTGCAAAATCAACTTGTCTCCAAAAGTACAGAAGACTCCGATTTTCACCAACTAGATTTTACCCTAAAAGAGTTGTCACAACTGATCAAACTTTTCCACGATGCATATCAAATGTTAAAAATTTCTCCTGTCGCAGAACTTCCCCTTGAGCTTGCGATTGTAGAGTTTTATAATGAAAGAAATCAAGTTGTTAAAAATTAGGTCTATTAGAAATTTATTAAAATATGTTTAATCCACTAAAAGGTCTTGGAAATCTTCAGCAATTACAAGCTCAAGCAAAGCAAATGCAGCAAGCACTTCAAAAAGAGGAAGTGACAGTAGAAAAAAATGGAGTCGTTATCGTTATTCGAGGAGATCAAAAAATAATCGCAGTTGAGATTGATGGAATTATAGAGAATCGTGTCGCGGAAGCAATAAACGAAGCAGTGAAAAAAACACAAGAACTTGCCGCTCGTAAATTGCTTGAGATGAATCAATGATAAAATTATTTTCTGGGACATCAAACAATAACCTTTCAACAAAAGTGGCAAAATACTTGAACACAGAGTTGGCTGGTGCTGAAGTGACACGATTTGACAACTCTGAGATAAGAGTACGGATCGAAGAGGATGTAACTCATGATACCTGTGTCATTATTCAATCTACGTCAAACCCTACAAATGATAATCTTATGGAGTTGTTGCTCATGGCCGATGCCTTGCGTCGTGAAGAAGCCAGACGAGTGATCGCCATGGTTCCGTACTTCGGATACGCCAGACAAGACATCCAACACAGACCTGGAGAATGTGTGTCAGCAAATGTATTGATTAAATTTATTGAAGCTATCGGAATACATAAACTTTACACTTATGATTTACATGACGAAGCAACTGAGGGAGTCTTCAGTATTCCTTTTAAAAATCTAAGCGCATTGCCACTTCTTGCCACTGAGATTAGATCTTATCTGAAAAACGAGATGAATATTGATGCAAATCCTGACAACGTCGCCATTCTGTCACCTGACCAAGGTGGAATAGAAAGAGCACGTGAGTTTGGCAATGAGCTGTTTGGTCATGAAAAGTTTAACCTTGCAGTAACTGAGAAAAGACGAGATCTTGATCACGCTCACGAAAGTAGCGCTTTATCTCTTTACGGAGATGTGAAGGAAAAAGTCGTCGTAGTGGTTGACGATGTGGCAACTTCGGGTCGAACTCTTATTCATTCAGCAGAGTTTGCCCAAGATCAAGGCGCAACAGCAGCAATCGCAGCAATCGTACACCGTGATTTTGCAGATGACACAGCACAAAAACTTCAGGACTCAAAGCTTGTTCAATTTTTTACAACAAATTCTATTGAACTAAAACCGAAACATTCATTTGCGAAAATGAGGGAGGTGAGTATAGCGGGGGACATTGGAGCGATACTGAAGGAGCTGCAGAAGAGTTATTGAGGAAAAATATTTCAATCAAATTTACCAAGATTCTTGAAAAATTAATCTCCGAATATCATAAACACTCTTATTTTGACTGTATATTTGCTCAAGACGTAGATCAATCATTCTAGCAACATTTTGAATAATTAAGTCCGATCTGTTGCTATAATTAGGCAAGCCATCATCTATCCACGCTGATGCAAAAGTTGAAGCGGTTAATAATTCAGACTCATCAAAATCTCCTGAGTTGTATCTATTCTGTATTATTCCTGGAATAATATCCTTAACGTCTCTAACAGTTTTTTTACTTACATGCATTTGAGCTCCTAAGAGGTAGTCTGCTGTGGCAATGTCAAACTCAGAGGGTTGAAGAAATTCAACATCAAGTAAAAAGTCAATATTGTCTGGTAAATAACCCACATCGTCGACTAAACATTCTAAAAATGAAATATTTACAAGATGCGGATGGGGATTTATAATACTCATCAATAATTCAGGAGTAGCCAATTTCCCTCTCTTTTTAATTAATAATCCGGACGGAAGTTGAACACAACCTTCAATATTTAATTCCTCAAGATATCCAGCAAGACACCTCTCGTGAGCTCCTATAATACCTTCATTTCTGGCCCCAGCTCTGTTTAACCCAGCGTATCTACGAATTGTTTTTTCAGGACATCCCATATATTAAAAAAACCCGCCTATTAAGTGGCGGGTGTGACTGATAATAAATCTTTTAATTACTCAATCAATCTCACCCGCGAGACGACTCGTGTGAGAATAGTAAGCCAAATTGATTGTATTTTAAATTCTTTCATAACTTGATGTAGTTTAGTATATTAATTATATTTTGTCAAGGAAATGTTAAGGACTATTACACCAATATGATAATGTCATAGTTAACAACGTGAAAATGTCATACCCCTAACGTTGGGTAGAAGTACTATTAAAATTTGAGTTTTATATGTTTCTCATCTTCTCCAGTCCATTGTTCTTCTTTAGTTGATTAAATATAATCCGACAATTAGAAACTGATTCTAATTAACAAACTATATTTATACTTAAGGGGGATTTACAATCAGTGATCAATATCCTATAATATGAAATGGAAAAATTATTTCCTCAATTAAAAAGTTCAGAAAGGCGTCAGCTTTCTCAAACAAGAGAGACGATGGTTGGCATTCCTGCTGGCCCGCGAGAAATGGGTTGCGTCGTAGTACCAGTACATCATCTAGAGAGCGAAACGCTTGAAAGGACGCTCAGGATATACTCAGAACACGAGGAAATTCTCAGTCATACATTTAGCATTATGCTATATGTTAATGGCACAAATCCAAATGTAGCTTTTTCCCCTGCAGCAAATGTAATTGACTCAATACAGACAAGTATACCGGAAATGCCATTGATTGTTGCATTTGCACAGTATCAGCATATAAAAATGGGAACGCTCAGACGAGATGCATCAATATTGGCAATAGAACGGGCAAACGAAGCTGGTTTGGAATTAAATCATTATTTGTTGATTAATCACGATGCTGATTTAAAAGGATTACCAAAAAGATATTTTAGTTCAGGATATGAAGAATTTAGCTCAAACCCTCAACTATCGATAGTATCTGGATTGGCTTATTATGATGAAAATGATTATAAATCATATGAAACACTCCTATGGTTACAGCGATTTGGAGATGTATTAAATATTTATAGACGAAGAAAAAATGGATTCATTCGAGGTGAAGAGAATAATCTTTGGATACGAGCGCAGAATTACTTAAATGCTGGAGGTCATAATCGAGCTCGATTATCAGAATCGGCAAATCTAATCAAAAAAATAACGGGAAGTGACATGAGTAAAATCCTTGGAACTACAAGAAAATCACTTCGAGCAACTTATGACCCAAGAAGACATTTTTCAGTTGTTAGATCAGGTCAATTATTTTCAGATCAATATGAGTATTTTGGGACAGACAGTGATCATATCCATGGAAACCCGCAAACTGAATTACAAAGTCGCGATTATAGTGGCATAAACAAAGAAGTATTGTCAGTAGAACTAAGTGAAATTTTTCTCCATCAACTTTTAGGAATTTGTTTTCGTAAAATACATTCAAATCCGTTATCTAATCGTAGCGCTGAACAAGTATTTGATTTATGTTATTGCGATTACAGAGAAGACACAATTGAATTAATAAGTAAATTTAGTAGATGCTCGCAATTTCTTGGTATATCAATATGTTTTGAAAAAAATATTATTAGAATAGATTGATTCACTCAAAACCCCCTCCGATTTTCAAGCGCCTTGCGGAGAGTCATATAGTCGGCGTACTCAAGATTGCCACCCATTGGCATCCCATATCCAAGTCGGGTAATAAGAACTTTTTCATCTCGATTTTTATTTATATCTTGGAGTCTATTTCTGATATACATTGCCGTAGCCTCACCTTCCATGTCTGGATTTGTAGCAAGAATCACTTCGGTAACAAGAAGCTTATCAGTATTTTCATCTATAATTCTTGGAATCAAAGACTCGATTTCTATCTCATCAGGGCCGATATGGTTTAGCGGATCGATACGACCGTGAAGCACATGATAAAGCCCATCGTAGATATTTCCCGTCTCCATTGAAAGCAAATCAAGAACATCTTCGACAATTGTGATTCTTGTTTTATTTCGAGAAGTGTCATCGCAGATACTACAAATGTCGTTTTCAGTCAAATTCATGCAAACTCGGCAACGTTTTGTATTTTCTTTCAACCTGGAAACAAATCCACCGAAGTCTTTCAGATCTTCCTCAGGCATACGAAGAAGATAAAATGCGAGACGATTTGCAGATTTTTCACCAATTCCAGGCAATCTTTCAAAAAAAGAGGATACTTGCTTTAGTGTTCTGGGTAGTGATGACATGATTTGTCAAATAAATATGTCAATTTACACCTGGATCACGTCGACTAGAACAAGTGGCTTGCGACCGGTGCTTTTGTAAAAGAAGCTCTCAAGTTCAGATCCTACTTTTCGCTTTGCCTT
>Ga0100387_10001679_pt1 | contig 18822 bp, 14 predicted proteins | sample CryGeymeta201511_FD_81547 | JGI IMG/M metagenome (GOLD analysis project Ga0100387, IMG submission 81547) | Groundwater microbial communities from Crystal Geyser aquifers in Utah, USA - Crystal Geyser metaG 2015-11 | ecosystem: Environmental > Aquatic > Deep subsurface > Groundwater | place... | reverse complement strand
CACCTTACGCAAAAATTGTAGTACGAAGCGGTAGCTTCGTAAAAAACATCCGTTAGCTAACGGATTATCGAAGCTTCGCTTCGATTTACAATACAATTTCAGACTTCTGCGTAAGGTGAGTTAACAATTTTTTTTTTGCCATTTAATTTTGTTGAAAAAACATAAAATACTTTTCCACCATATACTTCTGTGAATTTAAGGTGGGTTTTTTCTTGAATAGCTCTTTCCTTAAAAATATTCGAGAGTTGAATTTAAATATAATTTTATTCTGATTTTAACCGGGTAATTTCTGTTTTGATTTGTTTTAGCACTTCGGAATTGCCTATTTCACCATCAAGACTGAATACGATAAAAACTTTTCCGCCGAAGCGTTCGGTGAAATCATTAAAGCTTGCTTTCATTCTTTCGCTAACAGAATAATTGCCAAAATTAGCTTTGGCTGTAACCGGTTTTATTTGAATACCAAATGCTTTATCGCCTACCCAGCCGAGGTAATCGATGTCGCCGCATAAATCGGGATCGAGTTCCGGTTCAAAAGAATCGAACTTTATATGTGGTAATTGTTTTTGTATATTTTTTATGATAGGCATCAGTCAATAAATTTGAAATTTAGGTTCATTCTACTTTTCTTTATTTGTAAATCCATGCTAAAAATATTATTAACTTCAATACCAAGAGGTGTAAGAAAAATTCGATCATATTTAGAACCAGTCTTTATCTTGTCAACTAAACCTAGTTCAACACACCAGTTGCAAGCGAAATTTAGGAATTCATACATTGTTCTACTTTTATAATTAACTCTAAATAAACCATTTATAACTTCTAGTTTACTCTCATCAAATTCTTTAATATTTGGTAACCATTCTCCTCCGGTAACTTCAATAAATCTTAAGAACCAATAAATATTAACTTTATGCGGAGTCCAATTTGAATTGGTTAAAACTTTCAACAACACTTTTTTCTGTTCATTAGTTAGATTGCTTGACGACAAATTTGAAGATTGATCAATATCCAAGTTGAAATTATTAATATAGTCTTCACCAAATTGAGTGAGAAAGAATTGATTATTATCGATAACGATCATTTCAAAATCTAAGGCAAGTCTTAAGTAACAGCGAAAATTAGTAGTATTTGGGGAAGTAAAATAAGATGCAAGTTGCCCTTTTTGTAAAAACCTTTTTTTCGAATCATAGTATGGCTTTAATATTTTATTTAACCATCTTAAATAACAAATAGTATAATTTGCTGGTTTTGGTAATGCCAGTCCAAAGCTGAGACTTAATTTATCAACCGTTAATGAATAAAGTGATTTGATTTTATTTAATGAATATGTCCGAACTAAAATATCATTTTCTTTTGCAAAAGAATTAATTATTGGTTTTACTTTTTCGCTAGTCTCAGAAGCATATAAAATACAATATTCGGTATCGTCAACGAACTTTACGTTTTTGTAATTTATAATTTGATCAAAACAATAATTCAATTTACTTTTTTCATTTAATGTTGTTTCCAATTCAACTAAAAGATGGTTGTTTCGATATCCTTCAAGAATAAAATCAATTCTTCCAAAATCTGTTGATAATTCTTGCGCTTTTTTGGATGCAATTTTAAAATTCAAATATTGAGAAAGGTCGCTTAAGTTGTTAAGCAAAGTCCATTGAACAAGTGATTCTTGCATTTTTCACTCAAATTATTTTTAAAATTTATGCTGCTTAAGATATAGTTCCACTCCCGAGAAACGGATCAAGAATTGTATCGCCGACAAATGAAAACATTTTAATAAGTCGTTTTGGAACTTCTTCGGGGAACATCGCAATATGGCTATCTTGTTTTGCGCCGCCAAAATTCCAATGACCTTGAAAATAAGTATTCCATTCTTCAGTGGTCATCTTGGAAAGTTCTTTGTTTTCTTTAGTTACTTTTGGCGCAATTCCAATTTTTTTGAAAATGAGAATAAACTCGTAATCTAACTTTAGAATACCATTGCGTGGATAGGGGAAGGATCCCATAACGGTTGCACCACCCGTTGTATTTGTAGTTGTAACCTTTTGCCAAATAATAGCTCCCATATAATCAAAACCAATTGTCTCGCAGAACTTTATTATTTCAGTGCGTATAGGGATTACTTTGTAACGCCCATAATAAACGGAACGTGCAAATTGGTCGCCAATGTTAATACACAAACGGCATCCGTTATGAAGAACGCGATAAGATTCTTTCCAGACAAGATTAAGATTATTTATATAACTTTCATAGCTATCATTAAAACCGATCTGATCTTCAGTTCCATAGTCTTTTAATTGCCAATATGGTGGAGATGTGATTACTAAATGAACAGAATCATCAGTTAGTTCTCCCATATATCTAGAGTCGCCATTTATTATCAAGTGCTTTGAGTTCACTTTTTAACCTATGTGAATTATTTTAAACAAAGATACCTAAAATTAAGAAGAATTTCTACGCACACGATTAGTTCATCTAACTATCAAAAAGGATGTTTGAAAAAAACATCAAACAGCCTTAATAAAAAAAATTAATACTTCGGTGTAAAGTTCATATTATAAAACATGAAAGCCCACAGGTCTGCCTGCTCTTCAATAATTTTTGAAGTCGGTTTACCGGCGCCGTGTCCCGCTTTGGTTTCTATACGAATAAGCGCCGGATTGCCTCCAAAATATTTTTGTTGAAGCGTAGAAATATATTTGAATGAATGTGCCGGAACAACACGGTCATCGTGGTCTGCCGTAGTAACCATTACTGCAGGATAATGTAAATCTTCTTTAATGTTGTGGAGGGGAGAATAGGCGTAAAGATTTTTAAAATCATTCTCATTTTCGCTTGAGCCATACTCCACAGCCCATGCATGCCCGATAGTAAATTTATGATAACGCAGCATATCCATTACTCCAACAGCAGGGAATGCGACTTTAAATAATTCTGGACGCTGATTAATTACAGCTCCGATGAGCAATCCGCCATTACTTCCTCCAGCCACTGCAAGCATATTCGGGGAAGTGTATTTTTTATCGATTAAATATTCAGCCGCCGAAATAAAATCATCAAACACATTCTGCTTATTAAGCAGCATACCGGCTTTGTGCCAATCTTCGCCATACTCGCCGCCGCCCCTTAAATTAGCCATCGCAAACACACCGCCGTTTTCAAGAAGGATTAAACGCGATGAACTGAATGATGGAGTTAAGCTGATATTAAATCCGCCATAAGCATATAAGTAAGTTGGATTATTACCGTCAAGTTCTAATCCTTTTTTATGAACTATAAACATCGGAACATCAGTGCCGTCTTTACTTTTATAAAATATTTGTTTGGTGTCGTAAGCGTCAAAATCAAAATCGAGTTCTGTTTTCCGAAATACTTCCGAAGTTCCTTTCCCGACATCATATTTATAGATGATTGAAGGGTAAGTAAAAGATGTAAATGTATAAAACGCAATGTTGTCATTTTTCTTTCCGCTGAAACCGCCCACAGTTCCAATTGCCGGAAGTTTAACTTCGCCGAGTTCTTTTGCATTTAGATCGTAAGCATAAATATGTGTACTTGCATCCTTCATATAACCGAGCATCATTTTCCCACCTACGAGCGAAACTGATTGAAGAACTTCTTTTTGTTCGGGAACAAGCGTCTGCCAGTTCTCTTCTGCTGGATTTTGTGGGTCGATTAAAATTAATCGCCAGCGCCCTGCGTCTTTATCTGTTTGAATTAAGAGTTTGTCTCCAATGTTATCTATTACGCTGTAGTTATTATCAAAATTATCAATCAGTTTAACAAACATGCTGTTCGGTTCATTTAAGTCTTTAACCATCAAAGCATTGTTGCTTGTGCCTTTCGAAATATGCACAACAAGAAATCTTTCATCCTCTGTTGTTTGAGCATAGTGCCCGTTCATCGGATTTGCAGGGTCTTCAAAAATTAATTCGTCATCGCTCTGCAGTGCGCCGAGTTTATGATAATAAATTTTGCTGTTCTGATTTGCAGAAGATAATTCTTCACCTTCTTTTGGCGTCGGGTATTTTGTGTAATAAAATCCGTCATCTTTCCATGAGATGCCCGAAAATTTTATCCATGTAAGATGGTCGTCAAGCTTCCTTTTATCATCAACTCTCAACACGTTAAATTCATTCCAATCCGAACCTCCCGACGCAGTTCCGTATGCGAAATATTTTCCATCTTTAGAAATCGCCATCGTAGAAAGCGCAATTGTCCCATCTTCAGAAAGTTTGTTCGGATCAAGGAAAACTTCCGGTTCGGCTTCGAGACTATTCTGAATATACAGCACTGATTGATTTTGAAGCCCATCGTTTTTAAAGAAGAAATAGTTATTGCCCGCTTTAAAAGGCGCGGAATATTTGGGATAGTTGTAAAGCTTTTCGTAACGATTTTTTATTTTATCTCGAAAAGGAATTTGTGAAAGATAATCGAACATAACTTTGTTTTGAGCTTCTACCCACGCTTTTGTTTCATCAGAATTATCATCTTCGAGCCACCGGTATGGATCGGCAACTTCGGTTCCGAAATAGATATCTTTAGCATTGGACATCCGTGTTTCGGGGTATTTAAGTTTCACCTGTGCAAATGCACCGGCACAAACAATTATCAGCATAATTAAAAAAAATCCTTTCATACTTTTTCCTTCTTTGTTTAAAAATTTGTTTAAGAATATTTTTTCGAAATTAAAAACTTCCGTCATCAATACAGAGAAATCAAGTCAACTTATTAATGACATGACACATTGTACATTATCAATTGTGCATTATTCATTCAGCAGCATTGCTTCAAATTCCGGATGCTTCTTTATATAAGAATAAACATACGAACATGATGGAATGATGCGGCATGAATTTTCTTTGGCATAATGAAGGCACTCCTCTACGAGTTTTCCGGCAATCCCTTTTCCGCGCAGAGAATCGGGGACATATGTATTCATGACGTTCATAACATTTTCGGTTTCCATAAAATACTTTAACTCTGCACGCTGGTTCCCGATATCAATAAAAAAAAGTTGTTTTTCTTTCGAGTGTTTTACTTCGTCGTTCATAGTTTTAATTTTTTCATATTTGCTAAAGTGTTAACTGAAAATTAACACACTTATTTCATTAATCCTCGCCAGGTTTAATAAAATACCTAACGCAGAAATGATATTTGATTTACTATCTGAAAAAATTTTATCAAAAACAAAGCTTGAGCGCAAGGTAGTCCGGCAGCTAACGCATTAACAGCATACATCCATGAATTTATTCATGCACCGATTCTATTAGTCAGTGTAAAACGATGTTGACATCGGTTTTTAAACTTTGGTTGCCGGAATGCGGCGCGATGAAATTATTGGGTTAATTAAAGATTAGGATTATTTTTGTCTGTATTAAAATCGGAAATAAAATGCCTGAATTAAAACAACAACCAACATTAGAAGATTTTCAAAAATACGTTGCCCTGCTCGAAAGGGAAAGAGGATTTGAAAATCAAACTGTTATAGAGAAATGCGTACTGCTCGGCGAGGAGATTGGTGAATTATTCAAAGCAATAAGAAAAACAAACAAACTTGCTGTGGATGAAAATTCCAATTTTACTTCGGTTGAAGAAGAACTTGCCGACATTTTAATTTATCTCTGTTCGATCGCAAACCGTTACCAAATTAGTCTTGAGGAAGCATTTCGCGAGAAAGAAAAAATAAACCAAAACCGGGTCTGGCGATAGTTGAAACTAGTTTGTTTACTCACAAAGGCATCGATAGTTATTTCATCAATTAAAATTCGACAAACAGAAACTGATACGTCTATCAAATGAAAAAGAAATCTTAGCATAGTTATTTGTTCGTTTTATTTCATAATTCAAGCGGATGAATTGAAGATGAATAAAAATGAAGCTTGTTAATTGAAGCACTAAGATGCCCGCCTCATTAATAAAAGCTAAAGCAAGTGTTAGATTTTAGTGTTATTTTTCTCCGAGAGTTGAAGATGAAGCAATTATAGTTATCTTATTAAATACCTGATTAAGAGAATGCCCGATATTTAATTGTCTTGCGCTTCAGCATAAAGGCGTTTAGCTTGAATAAAAGAATTAATTACTCTTTCGGAATTCATTTAAACTTTACCCATCTTCAAATTAAATTTAATGAACAGAAATTTATGAATGCAAACAGGTTAGCAAGCGAAAAAAGCCCGTACCTTCTTCAGCATCAATTTAACCCGGTGGATTGGTATCCGTGGAATGAAGAAGCGTTTGAAAAAGCAAAAAGAGAAAACAAACCGATCTTTCTTTCAATAGGATATTCAACATGCCATTGGTGTCATGTGATGGAAAAGGAATCTTTCGAAGATGAGAGTGTCGCACGATTGATGAATGAAACGTTTGTCTCAATAAAAGTTGACAGAGAAGAACGCCCCGATATCGACGGTATTTATATGACTGTATGTCAGATGCTTACAGGAAGCGGCGGCTGGCCCCTAACTATAATTATGTCACCGGATAAAAAACCGTTTTTTGCGGGGACATATTTTCCTAAAGAAGGAAGGTATGGCAGAATGGGGATGATGGAGCTTGTGCCGAAAATAAAAAAGCTATGGGATGAAAAAAAAGAGGATATCTTAAACTCAACCGAAAAAATATTAAACGCACTTAGAAACGAACAGCAGTCATATGGCGGCGAAGAGCTGACAGAGAAGGTGTTGGAAGAATCATATGATTTATTTGAACAGCGTTATGATAAACAGAATGGCGGTTTTGGAAATGCGCCAAAATTTCCTTCACCGCATAATCTTATGTTTCTACTCCGATATTACTTTCGCACGGGATGCCAATACGCCAGCGATATGGTTGAGAAAAGTTTAGTGGAAATGCGTAAAGGTGGGATTTATGATCAAGTTGGATTTGGTTTTCACCGCTATTCAACAGATGAGAAATGGCTTGTGCCTCACTTTGAAAAAATGCTTTACGATCAGGCGCTTCTTGTTATGGCATACACCGAGATGTTTCTTGTAAATAAAAAGCTGTGTCACAAAAAAACTGTTGAAGAAACGCTGGAATACGTTACGCGTGATATGACATCACCCGAAGGAGGATTTTATTCTGCAGAAGATGCTGATAGCGAAGGAGAGGAAGGGAAATTTTATCTGTGGACCACAGAGGAGATGATAAAAATTCTCGGCGGTGATGACGCAGATTTTGCAACAAGGGTTTTTAATATAGAAAGAGAAGGAAATTGGATCGATCCGATGGAGGGAGAATTAAGCGGGACGAATATTCCGCATATTCTTAAATCTGTTCCAGAATTATGCAATGATTTTGGAATAACTGAACACGAGTTGATAAAAAAACTTGATGAGCTAAGGATAAAACTTTTTACCGCCCGTGAAGCAAGGGTTCATCCTCAGAAAGATGACAAAGTGTTAACCGATTGGAATGGGCTGATGATCTCTGCGTTTGCAAGGGCGTCTATTGCATTTAGTAACAAAGATTATTTAGCTACCGCAGTCAAAGCCGCCGCTTTTATTTTAAGTAAGTTGCTCGATGGAAATGGACGGCTGCTCCATCGCTGGAGACAAGGGGAATCCGGTCTCTCCGCTCATATTGATGACTATGCATTTTTTATAGCCGCTTTGCTTGATCTTTATGATGCTTCATTCGATTTGAAATTCCTAACAATGGCTGATAGTTTTACAGTTACTGCTATTCAACACTTTTGGGATGATGCAAACGGCGGATTCTTTTTTACCGCCGATGACGGAGAAGAATTATTAATCCGGCAAAAAAATGTTTACGACGGCGCTGTTCCATCGGGCAATTCGGTGATGCTGTTAAATCTCTTGCGCCTTGCCCGTATGACGGGGAATGTTCCCTTTGAAGAAAAAGCTGATCAATTAATTAAAGCATTTTCTGTCGTCATAGAAAAAGCGCCAATTGCATATTCGCAATTTTTATGCGGATTAGAATTTGCATTCGGCAATTCGAAAGAAATTGTAATTACTTCAAAGTCATTTGATGATGAAGTAAAAGAATTTTTAGAAATAATTAATGAGAAGTATCTTCCCAATAAAGTTGTACTTCTCAAAACAGAAAGTAATAAAGATGAACTTGCAATCTGTTCTCCTTTTACAATGGATTTAAAAATTTTCGAGACTCCGGCAATTTATATTTGCGAAAATTTCTCATGCCGTGTACCGGTAAGTGGAAAGTCGGAACTTAAAAAAATATTGTAAACGAAAAATCATTTTAACTACTTTTGGCAAAAAATATTTAACTTTGAATTAAATATTTGCATTTTTATAAGAAGGGAATTCTAAAAATTCTATGTGTCATTTTCAGGAAATTCGTTCTGCTTAAGTTTTTTTTTTATATTTCAAATAATTAAGAATCTTTAGATATGAGATTTCTTTTTGGTAAGATATGAGTCATGATAATAAATTAATAAAATCGCTCATTCAAAACGCACAGGCAGGAATGAACTCTGCTTTTGAACAATTATATAAAATTAACTGCGGAAGAGTTTATGCCGTTTGTTTTAGAATCCTTGCAAATAAAACCGAAGCTGAAAAATTGACAGTGAGGGTCTTTTTTACTGCATGGCAGCAAATTAAATTTATGAGAAGCGATATGACTTTCTCTTCCTGGTTAACGGGGATAACAGTTTTTACTGTACTTCAACTAATAAGAGAAAATGCAGCCGAAATTCAGGCGAAACAGCCCATCAGCATAAAGTTTCCTTCGCTTTCACCTCTCGAGCTTGCTATACTTAATCTTCCCCGGGATGAAAGAACAGTTGTTGTTCTTCACGACATTGAGCATTACACTTTCAACGAAACCACAGATATGATTGGAGCGCCTCCGCGGGGCGTTAGAGAACTTTTAAATTCCGCTCACAAAAAAATAATTAGCGAAATAGATTTATGACGCATGAAGATATAAATCTTCTCCTTGAAGAATATTTAGACGACACACTTGATGTAGATACTGCACTGGAAATAGAATCTCATTTAAGCGGATGTTCTGATTGCAGCGAGTATTTGTATTTGCTGCGTGTACTTAAAGAAAAAATTATTTTGCTGCCAAATAAGATTGAACCCGAAACAGATTTGTGGTTAGATGTTTTTAAGGAAATTAATGATGTAAAAAAAGCCGCAGCCGTAACCGAACCTATTATGATTCGGGATATGGGCACCAGTAAATTAAAAGTTAACAAAAAAGAAATGCGTGAAAGGGAGAGAGTAAAAAAAAGTATAACTAAAGTATTGAATAAGAAAATCAGAACAAAAAAGAAAATTACAACAACACTTGTGATTCTTCTTCTATGTTTAACTGCAGCGGTAATTTGTTTTTATGTAAATAGCCTAAGTGAAAATTGGGAGGTAAAGGCAGTCCGTGGATTACCGCTCCTCAATAACGAAAAAGTGCTTATCACTGCTGACTTTGATGAAGGAGATATCTTAAATACTTCAACTGCGGGACAAACTGAAATCAGCATACCGAAAGCAGGCAAGATAACTGCATCTTCCAATACTATAATTAAAAGAATTCCCGGAAAGTATGCGGTTGAGTTTAAAAAAGGAACAATAAGCGCGTCAATTACTTCAACTCAAGAAAAATTCAAAATAATAATTCCCGGTGCAAATCTTGCCGATCATTCACCCGGTTGTGGTTTTAAAATTACATCCGATACCGGCTATTCATTAATCGAAGAACTTACTTCATGGTTAAAAATAACAGGAGGGGGAAGGGAAGTGTATCTGCCTTCAAATTATAATTGTGCTGTTTGGGAATCTTCCGGACCCGGAATACCTTATTTTGTAAATGCTTCTTCTCCTTTTATCGACGCATTACAATCGTTTGTTTTTAAGCGCGGCTCCCAAACTGAAATCAGCCTAATAGAAGCTAATGCAGCCGAATATGATGTTGTTTCATTATGGCATCTTTTCCAGACAGCCCCCGAAGAATTTAGACTCGCCATTTTTAATCTTATCGATAAATTTGTACCTCCGCCAACAGGTTCTTCGCAGCAAGAACTGCTTGCTTTAAACAAAGATATGTTAATGTTATGGCTGAAGGATATCGAGAAAAAATATTAAATAAAAAAATTAAGCGGGATGAAATTTTTGGATTCAGTGTATCTGCGCTTCGTCTGCTGTTATTTATCATCTAAGAAAATAAAATATTATGAGTTTGAAATTACTTAACAAAGCGATTCTATTAAGCTTTATAACAATAGGCTATAATATGATTGAAGGAGTTGTCTCAGCCTACTTCGGCGGTGCGGATGAATCACTAGTATTAATCGGATTTGGTGTGGATAGTTTTGTTGAAGTTATTTCCGGTCTTGGAATTTTTCATATGATTTTAAGAATGAAAAAAATTAAATCAACCGAACTTAAACAGAGAGATAAATTTGAAAGGACAGCATTAATAATTACGGGAGTGAGTTTTTATATTTTAACTGCCGGTTTAATTACCGGGGCAGTATTAAGTCTCGTGGCAGGTGCAAAACCAGAAACAACTATAGCGGGAATTATTATAGCTTCATTATCAATCGCCTCAATGTATTGGTTGATGAAATCTAAAACTGATGTTGGCGTTAAACTAAATTCACCCGCCATAATTGCGGATGCAAACTGCACGCGCACTTGTTTCTATTTATCATTTATACTTCTTGCGGCAAGTTTAATTTATGAAATGACCGGAATCGGTTATATAGATGCGATCGGTTCACTCGGCATTGCATATTACGCTTTTAAAGAAGGAAAAGAATCGTTCGGGAAATCGAAACAAAGCAGTGTAGACGTTTGTAACAATTGCCATTAGAAGAAGAGGGAGAAAGTAAAGAGATTGTGAAGTTGTAAATTAGGAGTGCCGTTAATTTGAAAAAAACGGACCGCCGCGCAACGCAGCAGCCCGTCCATTATTCAGTCTGTAGGTGCTTTCAGACCGATAATAAAATTATTTATTTTTATCTGGATACTTAGGAGCATCGGGCATCTTAACGGGATTTTCTTTCAACTCTTGAAGAATTATTTCAATTGCCTTGTTAAGTTGTTCGTCTTCTCCTGCAAATTCTTTTGCCGGATCATTATCAACATAAATGTCCGGCTCAACACCCTTGCCTTCCATTATCCATTCTTTTCCTTCAAGATCAAAACGGCTAAACTCAGGTTTGTTTAAGTAACCGCCGTCAACAAAAGGCAGTGTTCCTCTGATGCCAACAACACCGCCCCATGAGCGTTTGCCCACAAGTTTTCCGAGCTTATAATGACGAAAACGATACGGGAAAATATCACCGTCGGAAGCCGAATATTCATCAAGTAAAAGAACTTTTGGTCCCACGTGTGTTCCCCCCGGCTCGAAAGAAGGGATTGTATTACGTGCAATGGAAATCATCGCGGCAGTCCGCTGTAATCGTTCAGTTATCATCGGAGATACATTACCGCCGCCATTACCGCGGTCATCAATTATTAAAGCTTCCTTTGTAAGCTGTGGATAATAGTATTTTACAAACTGGTTCAATCCGTTTACGCTCATATCCGGTATGTGAATGTAACCGGCTTTTCCGTTAGTAGCTTTATTTACTTTGTTGATATTTTCCTGAACCCACGTATTATAATAAAGGGGTTGTTCGTTATCTATAGGAACGAATACGGTTTCATGTGCGCCCTGGGGAGAAGGTTCCCCGTTAACCGTTAATGTTACCTGCTTTCCTGCTGTGTTAAAAAGTGATGCGTAAATATCAAGCATCTTATTTACAGGCTGCCCGTTTACGGAAATTATATAATCACCTTCGTTAACATTTACACCTATCTCTGTTAAAGGCGAACGCGTAAAGTTATCCCAGTTTTCACCTTTAAGAATTTTAACAATTTTATAATAACCGGACTCTTCGTCCCTCTCAAGCTTAGCCCCCAGCAAACCTTGTTTAATTCTTTCCGGCTTGGGATAATCTCCGCCGCCAACGTAGGAATGTCCAACGTTTAATTCTCCTATCATTTCGCCAATTATGTATGTTAAATCAGCGCGGTGATTAACATACTTAACAAGCGTTTGATATTTCTCTTTCATTGCTGTCCAGTCAACTCCGTGCATATTCGGGTCGAAGAAGAAGTCCCGCATCTGCCGCCAAGCTTCATTAAATATTTGCTGCCACTCAGCGTAACGATCGAGATTCATCGACATATCAGAGAGATTTAGCTTCTCTTTTAGTTCAACTTTTGAGGAAGGTAAATCTATGATGCCGTAAGTTCCGTTCTGGCTGGCAAGCATTTTTTTACCATCAGCAGAAATTTCGTAACCGTTAATATTTCCCAATTCGGTTTCTTTTTGTCCTTCCAAATCAAACATCATTAAGTTTGGTTTTCGGGACGATGATGTTGAATACATGTAATATAATTTTTTACCTGTAGCGGTAAGATTAAAATAGTTGCCTGCGGAAATGGGCAGAACAGCTATTCTCGATTGCAAACCGTCTTTGTCAACTTTTACAGATTTATCATCTTCTTTTTTCTCATCCTTCTTTTCTTCCTTCTTCTCATCGCTGTTGATTTTTACTTCGTCACTCTTAGGTTCAAATGGCGATTTTGTTTCCTTTGTAAGTGTGATTAAATAAATTTTTGACATATCCCGGTATGCATGATTCCATTCTGTTTGACTATAAACAGGTGAAAATGATCTGTCCGAAACAAAGAAAAGATATTTTCCGTCCGCGCTAAATACCGGAGAATAGGACGAGTACCAGCCGTCGGTGGCTTCTATTGTTTCATCGTTTTCGAGTGAGTATAAATATATCTTTACCTCCGAATCTTTTTCCGGACGAGAATAAGCAATCCACTTACTGTCCGGCGACCAGGAGTAATCATTCATTTCAAAAACGTTAGATTCGGCAATTTGCGATGTCTTTTTCGATTCAACATCGGTAACAAAAAGTTTTTGATCACGGTTAGACCATAAAAGTTTTTTACTATCGGGCGACCATAATGCTTGATATTTATAACTCCCTTTTTCTGAAGTTAATTGAACAGCTTCGTCTTTTCCACTCTGGGGCATGATATAAATTTCAGTCTCACCGGTTTTGTCGGAAATATAAGAAATCCATTTACCGTCGGGTGACCATTTTGAACTTCGCTCGTGTACTCCGGATGTATTTGTAAGATTGCGTGTGTTGCCGTTTTTAGCGGGTACTGTGAACACTTCGCCGCGCGCGCCAAACAAAGCGCGGCTGCCGTCGGGGGCGATTTCAAAATTGGTAATGTTTTTACTAACATCAATTAAGCCGCCGCGCCCGATGTTAAAATCTTCATTAATAAATATTTTAACCTTCTCAGTTTTTGGGGAAGCTAAATCAAATTTGTAAATATATCCGCCGTTTTCAAAAACTATTGCGTTATCGCCAAGAGAAGGAAACTTAATATCGTATTCGGTAAAGTCCGTTAATTTTTTTGTTTCTTTTGAAATTAAATCATAACTAAAAAGATTCATTCTATAGTCGCGGTCAGATATAAAATAAATTTTGTTTCCGTGCCACATAGGGAATATATCTTGAGCGGGGTTATTGGTTACGTTTGTAATTTTTTTCGTTTCGAAGTCGTAAATCCAAACATCATCAGCCTGCCCGCCCCGATAATGTTTCCATGTTCTGAATTCTCTAAAAACGCGATTGTAAGCAAGTTGTTTTCCATCAGGAGAAAATGATGCGAATCCTCCGCGGGGTAGTGGAAGTTGAATAGCTGCTCCGCCGTTTTTTTTAACAGTGTACAACTGTCCTTTAAAATCATTCGGATCTGTCCAGCGCGAGCGAAAAAGAATTTCATCGCCATTCCATCCCATAACGATATTATTTGGTCCCATTCTATCCGATACATCATCACGATTAAGAGTAGCAGTGTAAGTTAATCTCTTCGGAATTCCGCCTTCAGAAGGGATTAAATATACTTCTGTGTTGCCGTCATATTGTCCTGTAAAAGCAATGTTTTTTCCATCGGGAGAAAAACGGGAAAACATTTCATATCCAACATCGCCGGTTAATTTGCGTGCTGTTCCGCCGGAAGAATTAGCGGTATATAAATCCCCCGCGTAAGTAAATACAATTTGATTTCCGTGTATTGCAGGAAACCGCATTAAACGGCTTTCCTCCTGCGCCAAAAGCGAGATGGAAACAAATATTAAAAAAACACAAGTAAAGATGGAGCGCATATACATACCTCGAATTATTGAAAAGTTTTTATTTGAAAAGTGACAAAATCTAAATGATTTGTTGATGAATTCAAAAAATAAATTGATAAAGGCTTATTAAAGATGTTAAACGGCATGTAAATTTTTTTGGAGAGGGAGGGAGACGCTCAGGGTCTCCCAAAGTTTCATTATATAATTGAATAGAGAGCATACTCAGAAATTGAAGATTTGGATGGAGTTTCTTTATACAATTTTACTCTCTCATTAAACCAATTCTCGTCCAATCCGTTTGCTTTTGCTGTTTCTTTAAGCCACAACAATTCATGTTCGGTTACTGATTCGTCTGAAAAAGCTAAACGCAAACCGTCTGTAATGAATGATTGAGCAACTTTAAGATCAGAAAATTCTATCGGGTCTTCGGTAATATATTTATTAGCAAGTAAACTTTTTAAAGTATCCTCGTAAAAGTCAGATGCGAAACCGAGTTTTTTTGCGATTCCCCTAATAAATTTTTTTTCCGGCTCATTTAACTGATTATCTTTCTTAGCAATTACTAATAGACCTTTTAAGTATTTACTTTTATCCAATACGGAAATATCAATCATGTCCTGCTCCTAATTTTGTTGCAAAGCTAATAAAAATTTTGTCATATCAAAATCCACTTATTAATCTCAAAAAGTGGCTTAAAAATGAGAAAAGGATTTTTAAGATGTTATGATATAAAACATTTCAAAAAAGTATGATTTTTTATAGAACCTGAAATTGAGTCTCAAACTCACTTTACGCTGATTCATAAATGATTTAATATTTAAAAATGAGTCCACTCCCAAAAGCTATTTATAAAGGTCGTCATAGCGAACGGATTAGCTAACGGACAAACTTACAGCCGAGCGCCGATGTTTTAGAATGTAAATTTTGTTCTAATGCTTCAACAATTTTTTTTGCGTAAGGTGATTGTCTAATTTATTATCGAGTATTTTCTTAACTTTATTAGCAAATTATAGAGGCTCAAATGAAACTGTTTTTTAGCGCGGCATTTTCTATCTTTTTTATTTTTTCTTCCATGGCACAAACGCCGGAAGAATGGCTGACCAAATTTGAAAAAACCAGCTATCTCGAAACAGCTCGATACGAAGAATCAATTGCTTATTTTCAAAAACTTGCAGACGCTTCCGAATATGCACGGATGTTTACTTTCGGCACTTCGCCGCAGGGAAGAAAGCTATGGTGTATTGTTGTTTCCAAAGACAAGGCATTCAATTCCGTCAATGCCAAAAAAATTAGAAAGCCCATCATACTTATTGAGAATGGAATTCACTCCGGTGAAATTGAAGGTAAAGACGCTTCAATGATTTTGCTGCGCGATATTTTGATTACGAAAGAAAAAGAAAATTTAATTGATAATGTTACTCTGCTCATCGTCCCGATTTTTAGCGTGGACGGACACGAAAGATTTAGAGCCTACAACAGGATAAATCAAAACGGACCGGTGGAAATGGGATGGAGAACTACAGCTCAAAATCTTAATCTCAACCGTGATTGGGTTAAAGCCGATGCGCCTGAAATGCAGGCGATGCTGAAATTATTCAGCACATGGCTGCCCGATTTTTTTATTGATACCCACACAACCGACGGCGCCGATTATCAATATAATATTACTTATGCGCTTGAAAAATACTCCAATATATATAAAGAAACCGGCGAATGGGTAAAAGAAAAGTTTACGCCCTTTTTGGTTAGAAGAGTGGAAGAGCAGGGTTTCTTAATTGCTCCTTACGTTGCGTTCCGTGATTGGGGGAAAGGCTTCGAAAGCGGTATAGTTGATTGGGCAGCCTCTCCCCGTCTTTCTGAAGGATATGCGGCAATTCAAAATCGTCCTGCACTTCTGATAGAAACTCACATGATGAAACCTTATAAAAATAGGGTGTTTTCAACTATGGCGGCGCTTGTGGCTTCAATTGAGTATGCCGGGGATAATCCATCAGAGTTGATAGAACTGAATGAACGCGCGGACTTAAATAGTGTAAAACAAATATCTGTTGAAAAAGAATATATGCCCGTGGAACTTGCTCCAACTGAAAAAGTAGACACAATGCTATTCAAAGGTTTTAAATTTGAAAATCAACCGAGCAATATTTCAGGCGCTACAAAAATCGTGTATTCAGATGAAAATATTGATCTAACCGTTCCCTTTTATAACGATGTTCATTCATCTGATTCGGTGAGCGCCCCGGAAGCATATTTAATTCCCCAAGAGTGGAACTTGATAGTTGATCGCCTGCTTCTTCACGGCGTTGTGGTTGATACTCTGAAAGAGGAACGAGAATTCAACGTTACAAAATTTAAGTTTAGTGATGTAAAGTTTGCGCAAAAACCTTATGAAGGTAGGCACAGAGTTAACTTTAAATTTGAGACATTTAAAGAAAAAGTTAAAGCTCCGGCGGGGACGTTTTTCATTCCGACAAATCAGCGGACAGTGAGAGTAATTCTTCATTCACTCGAACCCAAAAGTGATGATTCATTTTTGAAGTGGGGATTCTTTAACTCAATATTCGAGCAGAAAGAATATTTTGAATCTTACGTGATGGAAAAAGTGGCTGAAGAAATGCTTGCAAATAATCCCGAAATAAAAAAAGAATTTGAACAAAAATTAGCTGAGGATAAAAGTTTCCGCGAAAGCCCTGATGCAAGATTAAATTTCTTTTACGAAAGATCACCCTACATGGATGAAAAATTAAACGTCTATCCGGTTATGAAAGTTGAGTAATAAATGAACAACTCTAAACAAACAATAAAAAATTTTGGAGTCTTTGACGGCTTTTCTTATTAATTATTTATTTCTTGTTATATGTTTTTCATTGAGTTTTGTTAGCTTTTCGGTCCGTTAGCTGACGGATAATTGAGATCTTCGAAACTCCTCTTCGATCTACAATATAATTTCAGACTGTGTGTTTAGATGAATTAATAAAAATTTTTGCAGCAAAATTTTATTTCCTTTCGATCGTTTTGTGCTATCTAAAATTGACAGGCAAACTTATTTTAAGTAGTTTTTGTTCATTAAAATTAACCATTTTTAAAGTGAGGATAATATGTATAGACAAATACTTTCTTCAATATTGGTTCTGCTAATTTCATGCGTAGCTTTCGGGCAGGCTAAATGGAATTATATAGACGAAATTACTTTTCCCGATAGCGACTCATTGTTTGCTAATCCGTATCTATGCGAAGTAGACGCTAACGGAAGACTTTATGTAATCTCATCAAAGTTAACCGTTGCTTCTGCACACAATGCGATTTATTATGCTGATTCTTTAGACAACCAATTCAGCAAAATGATTGACTATGATGTTAACGGCGACAGCGATAGCTTGCTTGGTTATATAGGTGTGTTAAGAGGCATTACAACTTTTGGTACTGATGTATTAATTAATGCAAGCGTACCTTACCCGCGCACAAAACCAAACACAGTTGCTACAATGTATTATTATAACAATGCTGATACCAACACAGTTGATAGATATGGATTCTTGTTCGGTAACGGCGGACACGGCACATATACAAACGGCGTAGTGATTACGAAAGATTCAATAGTTTTTTCAGGCGTTACTGCCGGAGCCGGTGTGCCGGGTCCGAGAGTGCGATCGTATAATTTTACAAATTCAATTACTTCTCCAATCAAAGGCAACTGGATGAAAGAAAGCGACCTCGATCCGGGCGGAGCACATACCGCCGGTTATGATGTAATACGCGATCTTGCCCTCGTTCCGGGAGCCGATTATTACAGCCCCGAAATTCCTATCTATTCATCGCGTAATTCTTATTCTTCAACTCAAATTACAGGCGGCGTAACTGTATGGACGGGCGGCGATCAATTAAACGCCAACCTTTACACAGGAACAAAACTGCAGGATGCTATTGGCGATCTTAATTTTGACAAAGCAATTGCCTACGGAATTACAGTTGATAAAAACGGAACATTATGGGTTGCCGGTATTGACTCAACAAGACGATGGGTTAAAGGCTATCAAATACTTGTAAACTTTGCACAGGAGGTTGCTGAACTGCCTTCGTCAAACAGCACTTCGAACCCCGATCCGGCTGGCGCACCAATGATCAATCCTAATGATGTGGCTTTTACACCCGATGGATTAACTGCATACGTAACAGACGGCAGCAGCAAGGTTGCATACCGTTTCAAATATTTTGATCCAACCGGCGTTGAAGATAATTCAATTTTGTACGATTTCAATTTAGATCAAAATTATCCGAACCCGTTTAACCCATCAACAATGATTAACTACTCTTTGCCGAGAGAAGGAAATGTAAAAGTTGTTGTAACAAATTCATTAGGACAGCAGGTTGCTACACTTGTTGATGGTTATCAATCAGCAGGTAAACACAACATTACGTTTACGGCAAATAATTTATCTAGCGGTATTTATTTTTACACATTAACTACAGGTTCGGGCAGCATTAGTAAAAAAATGATGTTCATTAAATAGTATCAAATGACCTAAACTTTAAATAAAAATTAGCGTAATTTACTTGCAGGCGTTTGGGTTTTCAAGCGCCTGCAGATGTTCTGAAATACTCTTTCGTGAGTCAACCATTACAATACAGCATCACCTATACTGCAAACTTCATCCATGCCTTTAATCT
>Ga0100387_10001673_pt1 | contig 18863 bp, 19 predicted proteins | sample CryGeymeta201511_FD_81547 | JGI IMG/M metagenome (GOLD analysis project Ga0100387, IMG submission 81547) | Groundwater microbial communities from Crystal Geyser aquifers in Utah, USA - Crystal Geyser metaG 2015-11 | ecosystem: Environmental > Aquatic > Deep subsurface > Groundwater | place... | reverse complement strand
TTTCCTCACCGGTTTCGTCGAAAATGATGGCTGTTGATTTTCGGTTTTCAAAAATCTTTTCATGACACACGAGGCATTCCCGGTCAGAGTTGTTATGAAAAGTCTTCCCATTCATATCCCCATTGGAGGAAATCCTGACGACACCGAGGTTGTTCATGATGATAATCCGTTTCACTCCCGATTGTACGGATAACTTTTCTACTTCCTCCTGGAGCTGGTGAGGTTCGTTCCGGAGCATGGCAGACTCGAGTGAGTACATGATCAATTTGCTGATATTCGAAGAGGAGGTTTCCAGCCCGTCGATAAGTTGCTGACGGTGGAAATTATAAAAATAAGCGAAAAACGGGAGTCCTACCAACAGTAATGACAGAAGAACTCCCAGGATGAGTTTGAAATCCAGACGTTGGGTAATGGGGATTATTTTCATATTTTATTCTTATTGGCTTTCTGTACGTATAGATAAGGTTCTATGCCCAGAGCCTAAGGGAGATATTTTTTTATCCGTCTGTTTTATTGTTGTATCATTCAATGTTAATCTCCGGGTTGAAAATTGATCATCCTAAAAGGATGGGACTCCATATGTCTTTCTCTGCATGACTGAACACTATTATACGGAGTATTCTCATCAATTCACATCTTCAAGGTCATAGTTTATTATTTTTCTCAAATTACGACATAGCTTTAAAAAACAGACCAATTTCAGTGGATTTTATATACGCCTATATTTTAGTGTGTGCGGGCTCTCCGGTTTTTTTCGATACACACCTATTCCGGATTTTGTCCCTGCACGGAGCCACTCACCCGCCCAATGTATCAGCCGTTTACCCAGCTATTCGACGACCAGGTCACTGTGGGTGCGCTTCCGGCTTGTAAATGATTCACCGTAATGCACGCTCCATGCATGTGTATTAGCAAGATCAATTGATTCCAGTTACATGGCCAGGGATGGTTTCGAAACATACCTCGCTTTTCCGGAAACTTTAACGACAGTTGGGGAAAAGCAAATGAGTGACCTCCGAAGGAAGTTATATCGAATCAATGAGTCTCAACCTTCTGAGGTTTCATATAAAATTACAAAACCATATGCATTGCATCTATTTCATTTTTGCAAAAAGATGTTGGGGTCCGCCTGCCTTTCGGTGGTTTTCTGCTTCGGGTAAATGAGCCGGCACACGTAAATTTTAGCCGATAATAAGACAATTATATCACCATTAGGAGATCAGAATGGCAAAAATCAAAGGACATATTTCTATAAACATAGAAAATTGCAAAGGCTGTGAACTATGCGTCGAAGAATGTCCTCAGGACTCCCTTAAAATGTCCGATCACATCAATACCCAGGGATATCATTATGCGCTCTTAGTACAGGATAATTGTACCGGATGTACAAATTGTGCTCTGGTCTGTCCTGAGGCCATTATTACCGTGTATCGGCAAAATAAAAATAAAATTAAAAAAGTACCGGTGGCCATTATCTCGAATGTGACAGAAAATATTACAATTAATGTGAGCTAACAGATCATGAGTGAAAAACAATTAATGAAGGGAAACGAAGCATTGGCAGAAGCAGCCATCCGTGCGGGAACGAAGGGATATTTTGGGTACCCCATCACCCCTCAGTCCGAGTTGCTTGAATATTTGTCCGTGCATTTGAACAATCGGGGAGGATCATTCCTTCAGGCCGAGAGTGAAATTGCCGCCATCAATATGGTCTATGGCGCTGCAGGAATGGGCGAGCGGGTAATGACCAGCACCAGCAGCCCTGGATTCAGTCTTATGCAAGAGGGAATTTCCTATATTGCCTGTGCAGAGCTTCCCTGCCTGCTGGTCAATGTGGTCCGCGGTGGTCCGGGATTGGGAACCATACAACCTTCACAGGGGGATTATTTCCAGGCAGTCAAGGGCGGTGGTCATGGGGATTATAAATTGATCGTTCTCGCCCCCAACGGGGTACAGGAAATGGCAGATTTTGTCTATCTTGGGTTTGATCTTGCGGATAAGTATCGAAATCCGGTTCTAATATTAGCCGATGGCGCTCTGGGGCAGATGATGGAAGCCGTTCAATTCCCCGATTATGATGTGAAAGCCCACACAGTGGACAAATCTCAATGGGCAACAACGGGCAATGTTACCGGGACCCACCGGGTGATCACATCACTCTACATTAAAACTGAAAAAATGGAAGAGATCAACCTCAAATTGCAGGCAAAATACCGTGAAGTCCAGGAAAAAGAAGTTCGTTATGAATTGGTCAGAACCGAGGATGCAGATATGGTCATTGTTGCGTTTGGACTATCTGCACGAGTTTCGCACAAAGCCGTAGAGATCTGCAGAGCGCAAGGATTGAAAGTAGGACTTCTCAGACCCAAAACATTATTCCCATTCCCCGAAAAACAGATCAGAGACTTATCTGCTCAGGTCCATCAGTTCCTGGTTGTGGAAATGAATGCCGGGCAGATGCTGGAAGATGTCCAGCGTCATGTATCCGGTCGTGTCCCTGTAGAATTCTACGGTCGAATGGGAGGATTGATTCCCACACCCAATGAAATTGTGGATAAAATTAAAATGATGTACACCCACATCAACTCAATGGAGGCATCCCATGTCTGATTCGCGTAATGAAGGTATCACCTGTGAATTTTTAGATGAATGCGATGTGGTTTGGAAACGTCCCGATTCATTGTTGGATGTCCGGCTTCATTATTGTCCGGGGTGCGGTCACTCTGTGGTTCATAAATTACTCATGGAGGTAATTGACGAGTTAGGGATCCGTGACAGAACCGTCGGCATTGCCCCGGTTGGATGTTCTGTGTTCGCCTACAATTATCTGAATGTGGATATGCAGCAAGCCGCCCACGGGCGTGCAACCGCCGTTGCCACCGGAGTCAAACGGGTTCGACCCGACCGGATCGTTTTTACCTACCAGGGTGATGGTGATTTGGCGGCGATCGGGACAGGTGAGACCATACACACTGTTAACCGCGGGGAGAATATCACTATAATTTTCATTAACAATGGCATCTACGGAATGACGGGTGGACAAATGGCACCCACCACCCTTGTGGGGGTCAAAACATCCACTTCTTCCACAGGCAGGGATGTAAAACAACATGGATACCCGTTGAAAATTGCTGAAATGCTGGCGATCTTACCCGGCGCATACTATGTGACCCGTACATCCGTTATCTCATCCAAACATGTCCGTAAAACGAAAAAAGCCATCACGGCCGCATTTCAATATCAGATAGAAGGCAAGGGCGGTGTCAGTTTTGTGGAGGTGGTTTCCAATTGTCCAGCCGGATGGAAGATGACGCCGGTGCAATCAAATAAATGGCTGGAAGAAAAAGTTTTCGAATATTATCCGCTGGGCGACATTAAAATCCCGGATAAAAACTAATTTTATTGACGGAATAAATCGATGAATGAAGAAATAATTATAGCAGGATTTGGCGGACAGGGCGTTCTTTCAATGGGAATGACCCTGGCCTATGCGGGTATGGTGGATGATAAAGAAGTGGTGTGGATGCCCAGCTATGGACCGGAAATGCGGGGAGGAACGGCAAACTGTACCGTTGTGTTATCGGATCAGAATATCAGTTCTCCCATCATTAACCAGTTTGATACCGCAATCATTCTGAATCAGCCATCTATGGATAAATTTGAATCCACCGTGAAACCCGGTGGTATTTTATTGTTTGAAACTAACAATATTATCAATCCGCCTACCCGGACAGACATCACGGTACTATCCATACCCGCCAATGTAGAAGCGATCAAACTAAATAATTCCAAAACTATGAACATGGTGATGCTGGGGGTCTATTTAGATGCCAAACCTGTAATTCCCATATCCTCAATCCTAAAAGCGTTAAAAAAGGTACTTCCCGAACGGCATCATCATCTTATCCCGTTAAATGAACGGGCATTACAGCGGGGAATAGCGCTGCATCAAAAAACCATAATACCGGAGGAGACGTGATGACCAGGGAGGATACTCAACCATTTTCATCAATAGAAGAGATTCTGGAGTTTGCAATTCATGAAGAAGAGAAAGCGTTTACCTATTATTCCGGGGCAGCAGAACAAGTGACGGATGAGGATATGAAGAAATTTTTACAACGGCTGGCTAAAATGGAAACGGATCATTATAACGTACTGAAAAAAAAATTGGAAGAATACAAAGCCAATAAATTTTGCACGGGGGGAATTTTATCATCCTTTGATGAAGAATTCTGACCAGGCCCCTTGGTTTATTCTAAATGAATACATGGTGATCACTGGTTCAGGTTTGAAAGGTGATGCCCCGAGTTTTGCACCATCAACTAACCTTTAGGAGGGATAGAATTCTTTATCCTGGCAATCAATCCCGGGTCAACAAGTACGGAAATCGGGTACTTTGATGATCAGAAATGCATCGAAAAATTACATATTGACCATGGTAACCGGACTGCGTGCCCACACCTGAGACAAGAGGAAGAATCCAGATATTCCCTCATCGCCCCCTTTATTTCTAAATATCCTGAATTTGATGCTGTGTCAAGCCGAGGCGGACTGTTGAAACCGCTTCCCGGCGGGGTTTACCGAATCAACGACAGGATGATTGAAGCCTGTCGCCACGAAACCTACTCCACGCATGCGTCCAATCTGGGTGCATTGTTGGCGAAGCGGATCGCCGGGGAAATTCAATTACCTGCATTTATCGTAGACCCCGTAACCACAGACGAAATGCTGCCTGCCGCCAGAATATCCGGCGTTCCGGGAATTGAACGACAAAGCAGAAGTCATGCGCTCAATATCAAATATTGTATCCGAAAAACATCATCATCCATTGACCTCCCGGTGGAAGATTCACGATTTATTGCAGCACATCTGGGAAGCGGATTCTCCATCGCTGCCGTTTTGGGCGGACGGATTATCGATGTGAATGATGCATTGCTGGGGATGGGTCCCTTTTCCGTCGAACGGGCGGGGGCGCTTCCCATCAACGGTCTTCTTGAGATGGTATTCCATTCCGGTTTAAACGAGCAGGAGATCAAATACCTGCTTTCCCACAGGAGCGGTTTGATGGGATATTTGCGGACAAATGATCTCCGACAGGTCATAAAACAGGCGGATACTGACAAGTACGCAATGGTAATACTTGATGCGATGATCTACCAAATTGTAAAAGAAATTGGCGCTATGTTCGCTGTTTTAAAAGGACGCCTGCACGGAATCATTATTACCGGAGGTCTGGCAAGATCAGAGGAATTTTGCGAACGACTGCAGAATTTAGCCCCATTTATTTCACCATTTTTTATCTATCCCGGATCTTTTGAATTGGAAGCGCTGGCGGATGGTGCCTATCGGGCTTTAGCCGGTTTATGTACTATTATGGAGTATGAATGATCAGAAGTTATCAGGATTTGTTTACCGCAATTTCAACCCGAGGTCCGGTTACAATGGCGGTAGTAAATTCACGGAATCCGCACATCACCGATGCGATTGAGTATGCAGAATCCCGGGGGTGGATCAAAGCCATCAGGGTGTATCATGATGACCCCGCTGTTGCAGCACAAAGGGCGGTAGATCATGTGAAGTGCGGTGATGCCCGACTCCTGATGAAGGGGGATATCCCCTCATATGTCCTGCTGAAGGCGGTTCTCGATAAACAATCCGGTCTTCGGGGATCGTCGCGTATCAGTCATGTGGCGGTCGTCGAATCGCCAAAGTATCCCCGGTTAATGTTGTTTACGGATGGCGGGGTGAATGTCCAGATAAACAGCGATATTTTAGAATCCATCATCCGGAATGCCGTATCTTTATCCTGCCAATTGCAAAATGATCATCCTCATGTTGCGATGTTGTCGTTGACTGAAAAAGAAAGCAATGATTCATCAGAGGGCGAAATGATACGGGCGATGAAAGCGATATTTCTCCAGGATCAGCACATGCTGATTGAGGGTCCGGTTTCCCTGGATGTGGCGCTGTCGAGAGAGAGTGCACATGCAAAGAATCTGGATTCGAAAATATCAGGGAACACGGATATATTCGTAGGGCAAAATATCACAACCATTAATTTTATCGTAAAAAGTTTACTGCTACTTGGAAATGCCAAAGGCGGTGGAATTGTATTGGGCGGCAAAGTACCCATCGTATTGTTATCCAGGGCGGATTCGATGGAGACGAAAGTAAATTCAATCGCTTTGGGTGTAATCGTTGTATAATTAAATTCCAAAAAGAGGTTTTCATGGACATAAAACAAAGGAAAGTATTGGTTTTGGGTGGATGGGGTCTGGTAGGCATGGCGGTTATGCGGGAATTGGCGATTTATAAACCTAAAGAGATTATTGTATTATCGTTGACCAAAGAACAAGCGCAGGATGCCTGTCAGATTATTTCGAATGAATTTTCAAAAATCAAAATCACGCCAGTGTGGGGAAATATTTTTGTCAGAACCACTTTAAAAGATTTGAATCGTCAGGAAATTCTGAATACCCCCAAATATCGTTCTCAACTCATGGAAGATGTGATGGAAGCATTTGATGAAAAGAAATTAAAGGAATCGTTCCTGCACCAGGTAATTTCAAAGCACAAACCTCATATCATTATTGATTCTGTAAATTCTGCCACGGGTCTGGCTTATCAGGATATCTATGCCGGATACTATAATCTGAAGCAAGAACTTGCATCTTCGGTACCGACGGGAAAACTCACCGAAAAACTGGAGGAAGAAATTGAAAAAATGCTTGCAACGCTCTATATCCCGCAGATCATCCGGCATATTCAGATCCTTCATGCAAGCATGGTTCAAAATGGTACGGGCGTGTACATTAAGATCGGTACGACCGGGACAGGAGGGATGGGTCTGAATATTCCCTATACCCATAGTGAAGAAAAGCCAAGTCGCGTGCTTCTGAGCAAAACATCCCTTGCGGGAGCCCATACCCTGTTGTTGTTTCTCATGGGGCGGACACCCGATGGTCCCATTGTAAAAGAAATTAAACCGGCGGCTGCCATTGCCTGGAAGAAGGTCGGATATGGAGAAATTCATAAACATGGAAAACCGATCCGGTTATATGATTGTCCGGCAGACTGCGCTATATGGCTGGGTGAAACCTGGAAATATTCCGGTGATGAAAACTGGACGGAACTCGGAAAAAACCTGGAATCGATTTACATCGATACGGGTGAAAACGGCACTTTTTCACTCCCGGAATTTGAGACCATCACCACAGCCGGTCAAATGGAATTTGTCACGCCTGAAGAAATTGCAGCAAATACAGTCCTCGAAATATTAGGAGACAGCACCGGTTATGATATCATCAGTGCGCTGGATAATTCCATTATGAATCCCACCTATCGTGCAGGATACATGCGTAATTATGCGATTGAGGAAATGAAAACACTTCAGATCATCCACCGTACCGAAAGTGTTGCATTTGAAATATTAGGTCCGCCGCGGCTCTCCAAAATTTTGTACGAGGCGTATTTGTTAAAAAAAATTTGTGGAGATATGAGGTCAATCCTGCGTGTACCGGCCAAATCATTAGTGAAGGAAGCAGAAAAACTCATCGAATCGAATATTGATTTGAGATCAAATATTATTTCTATTGGGCTGCCAATCCTGATGTCAGATGGTTCAAGACTATTGCGGGGTCCGGTTGTAAAAGTGCCGGTAAAAATAGGACCGGATTCGATCACGATGTCACCGGAAGATATCGATCAATGGGCGGATGGCGGCTGGGTAGATCTCCGGCTGAAAAACATGGAATTATGGCGAGTGCGGATCAGCAAAATATTAGAGCAGATTGACAAAATTCCTTCCGACGATACCAGCTCAAGATATCACCACGGCAGTAATTACTGGAGAGACACAGAACCTCTGCAGATCGGTAAGGTGGCATCGTGGATTTTCATCAACGAAGATAAAGGAATGAGAATCAAGCGATGACAATATAACTATGGTAGTGTTTTTGAATAAAGACTGAATTCAGCCGTCTCATCAGGCGGCTGTTTTTTTTGAGTTAGTCGAGTGCTTGAGGAGAAGCCGTTTCGGAACTATACTATTTAATTTCGAATCCGATACAGAAATTTTAAAATATTAAGATTATTTTGGAGAATTATAAAATAATTAAGTAAAATGATAAATTTACCATAATAATTATTGTTTTAAGTGCAATTCTCATAATATTATTATGTGTGAATCCTTTTGACAAACCATTCGAATTAGATGAATTTGATATCCGCATTTTGAATATCCTTCAGGAGGATGGGAGGGCATCTGCCAGTTCCATTTCTGCTGAGATTGGAATGTCGGTTCCCGCTGTCGCTGAGCGGATTAAAAAACTGATCGATTCCGGCGTGATCCGCCGGTTTCAGGCGATTGTGGATCACAAGCGGGTGGGGTTGGATGTGAGTGCCATCATCACGCTCATATCTGAGTCATCCTCACATTACAGCAAGGTTACGGAAAACGCCAATAAAATGCCAGAAGTTATCAAGTGTTATTCAACCACCGGCAGAGGGTCTCATCTGTTGATTGTCAGAACAAAAAACACCGGAACTCTGGAAAAATTGCTTAGAACGATACAATCCTGGCCAGGGGTGGAACATACCGAAACACAGATCATCCTGTCGTCATATAAAGAATTTAGCACCGTGCCCATTACCCATATTTAAAGGAAGTACATGAAAAAAATCAAAGCAGAATACATCTGGATAGATGGTCATAAACCGACCGCAAAATTAAGAAGTAAAACCAAAGTGATTGACGGACCCGTTGATCAGATTGACCAAATTCCAATCTGGGGATTTGACGGTTCCAGCACCATGCAGGCGGTTGGACATAAAAGTGATTGTATGCTAAAACCGGTCAAATTCATTCCGGATCCAATTCGGGGGGACGATCATATATTGGTATTGTGTGAAGTCCTAAACTCGGATGAAACCGTTCATATCAGCAATTCACGTTCGCATTTAAGAGCGATTTATGAACGGTATAAACACCACGAACCCATTTTTGGGATCGAGCAGGAATATACTTTTTTCAGAGGACGTTCGCCCTTAGGGTGGCCCGATGGAGGGTATCCTGCGCCCCAGGGTCCTTTTTATTGTGGTGTCGGGGCAGATGAAGTATTTGGCCGAAATATCGTTGAATTGCATTTGAGCCGCTGTCTGGTTGCCGGAATCCATGTCTCCGGGATGAATGCAGAGGTTATGCCGGGTCAATGGGAGTTTCAGATCGGACCTATAGGACCTCTGGATGTGGCGGATGAAATTTGGCTCGCCCGTTGGCTATTGTACCGGACGGGAGAAGAATTTAAAGTGAGTGCGACGCTCCACCCGAAACCGGTTTTGGGCGACTGGAACGGTGCGGGTGCACATACCAATTTCAGCACTGTTGAAATGAGATCGGAGGGTGGGTTACAGGCGGTAATTGATGCCTGTGAGAAACTTCGTGTGAATCACGATGCCCACATCGCCGTATATGGTGCGCATAATAAAGAACGCCTTACCGGACTGCATGAGACCTGCACCATAACAGAATTTCGGTACGGGATCAGCGATAGGGGAGCGTCAGTGAGAATTCCCATGGCAACGGCGAATGAGGGGAAAGGTTATCTTGAAGACAGAAGACCCGCGGCGAATATGGATCCCTACCAAGCCTGTGCGATACTCATGGAAACTGTTTGCGGCAGTTGACGGATGTGTATAAAAAAGTCAGGTATAAACGGGCTTTTTTATACACATGACTTTGATCATTCGGGATATCCGATACGTTCAAAAGGATTCACAATGCTGGATATGAGATTGCGGGAGTGGGCGGCGATCCGTTTCAGATATCTGGAGTATAATGCCAAAGAAGCACCCTGATCCGTTGAAAGGTCTGTTATTTTTCCTGCGATGATATTATGGGTGATCTCATCACATAAACTGGAGACTTCTTTTTTATAGACCTCCATCAGTTCACGTGCCAAGGGAATATTCTGGGTTTTAAATGCTTTAATCCCGTTTTCAAATATGTATGTTGATTTTTTTTCAATCAGTTGGATTTGTTCCTCGATACTGCCCCCAATCAATTTGGTGGGATGATTCCGCGCCATATCGTAAATATTTTTTGTATAATCGCCTATTCTTTCAATGTCGATGACCACACTGACCAGAACCAATCCTGATCCCAGATCAGTTGTTCCGCTGATGGCAAGATGGGTCATTATCTTTCGTCTGACATCCCTCTCAAATTCATTGATCTTTTTATCCGTTTCATAAATATTATATGGAATCTCGACGGTTTCTTTCCTTCGAAGGGACTCCGTTGAAAATTTATACATCAGCAAATCTATATCCAGCATTTCATAGCACTCTTTCAATGCCTGGGTATACAAACTGTTTGCCTTAAATAGCTCAAATATCTGTTTAAACATATTATAATTCTCCAATCAGGATAATAGTTAATGGAATGATAATGAAAATGGTCAATAAATAATAGATCGGTACAAACCTGTTTTTTATGGAATATTCTGATAATCTTTCCGCCAGGAAAATCGGTATTTTCCTGATTTGTGGAATGGGATAAATTAACATAATTCCCAAAATATTAAATAATAAGTGGGCGAAAGCCGCCACAAGTGCAGTGGCATTTAACGTCAACGCTGCAATAATTGCTGTGGCAGTAGTACCGATATTGGCTCCTAGAGTATAGGGAAAAATTTGGATCAGGGTCAGGACACCGGAACCCGCAAGCGGGACGATAAGGGATGTTGTAATTGATGAGCTTTGGACCATAAAGGTCAGGATCAAACCGAAGATCATTGCCCGAATTGCCGTTTTAAAAATATATTTGTCAAAAAAGATTTCTACTTTAGATAAAACTAACCCTCTTAATATTTTAACGATAGAATATAGCATAAATAAAGTCAATGCTATACTAAATACCAAAAAAATAATACTGTGGTCAAATGCGATAAATTCAATTTTATTTGATCCCCATTTTACGGCTTGTTTTACCGGACTGTGAAAAACATGATCCGGAGTGATAGTTCCAAAAAGGATACTTCCCAGCAGGGTTGCGGCTTTCTCGATAAGATGGAAATAATATTCAACCGGAAACAAAATCGCAGTGGTCATCATGTTAAAAAAATCGTGTATTGTCGCCGCTGCAAATGCTCTTTTAAATTCATTTCCACGATTGATATGTCCGATAGAAACCAGCGTGTTGGTCACAGTTGTACCGATATTTGCACCCATGATCATTGGAATGGCACCGCCTAATGTCAGCGCTCCGCCGCTGACCATGCTCACAATCATTGCGGTGGTCGTTGACGAGCTTTGAAACAGCACGGTTGCGAACGTTCCGATAAACAATGCTAAAAAGGGATTGGCAGTCGTCGATAAAATGTGCTTTGCGAAACCAGTGCCTAACCCTTTAAATGCCTCACTCATTCCATTAATTCCGACGAGGAACAGATATAGACAGCCAGTAATAAGAAAAATATTGAATATTAAATTAATCGTATTTTTTTTCATAATTTCGGGTTTATCTTTTACTGAGAAAATTCTTCCTGAGTAAATGATTGTAACCAAATTTTGATTTGATCCCGAACATCTCTGTATGCTGAAAGTATTTCCGAGTCGGAACCGGTTACCTCCCAGGGGTCCGGAAATGAATGATGAATTATCATTTTACACCTCCCGGTAAATAATGGACATTGTTCTTTCGCATAATCACTAACCGTAACAACGACATCAAAATCATCCCGGATGTATTCATCGATGAAATGAGTCTTCTGATGTGAAATATCAATATACAGTTCTTTCATTACACGAATCGCATTCGGATTTACTGCGGATGAAGGATGAACACCTGCGCTAAAGGCATTCCAGCCAATGGTCCGTGCAAACCCTTCCGCCATTTGAGACCTGCACGAGTTTCCCGTACATATAAATAATATCTTTTTTTCCTTCACAATTCAGTAAGTTCCCGGGCTAAAATGAAGAACAAATTTATAACTGCAAAGGACCAGGATAAAATCACTATTGGATATGTCTGTTGAATTCCCCTGGCGGGATAATTGATTTATTATCAATTCTTTACCTGATCTTCCTTCTCATCTTTTGTTGTTTCGGTTGAAACACTATTCGTTAAATTAAGGGATGCGTAAACCCATCGGAATCAGTGCATGTTTAACAGGAATCAATTGCCGATATAACGGAGGAAATTGTAAAATATCAAACATATATACATTGTCAGACAACTTAATTCCTGTATGTCCTGAGGTGGCTGGAGGATTACCCACCCCGCGAATTCCTGCAGAATTATGTCAGCCTGCCAGTCAGGTTATTCAAACAAAACAAGGTATAAAGAATCAAGACGGGTTAGATATAACCGCTAAATTTATCATCGGGGCTAAAGCATCCCTTAAAGAACTGAAAACTGCGGGCTGTGAGTCTGTAATTCTGAAATCCGGAAGCCCATCTTGTGGAGTTGGTAATATCTACAACGGGAAATTTACGGGAGTATTAACGGAGGGTAACGGTATATTTGCCCACATGTGTATTGAAGATAATATCAGGGTAATCTCATCGGATGATGTTGATGAAATTCAGAAAATGATGTCCAAATGATACTGACAGGTAATATCATTCTGCTGCTGTTGGTCATTGCAGGTGCCATCGTGATGTTTGCGATAGAGTGGGTTCCAATGGAAGTTACCGCACTCGCTGCAACCGGAACATTGCTGTTGTTTAACGTGATCACACCGGAAGATGCAATCTCCGGATTCAGCAACAAAGCGGTAATAACGATAGGCGCTATGTTCATTCTGAGTCGTTCCCTGGTTAAAACCGGATTTCTGGAAGTCATGTCAGATAGATTATCCAAATCCGTTCATGGGAAAAAATGGCCAACCTTAATTATATTTTACCTTACTGTGTCGTTGATCTCCGGATTTATAAATAATACCGCAGCCGTAGCAATATTTATTCCCATGACCATGAACCTGTGTAAAAAGTTTCACATCAGTCCTACCCGATTGCTGATGCCCTTATCATATGCAGCAATCTTTGGTGGAACGTTAACTCTGATTGGTACTTCGACCAATTTGGTCGTCTCTTCCGTCATGGAGGAAGAAGGGATCAAAGCATTCAAAATGTTTGAGTTTACGAAGCTGGGACTGATCTTCCTGGCAGTGGGTTCGGTATATAACATGATCCTTGCCAGATGGTGGTTACCCAGCCGATCCATTTTGTCATCCCTGGCGACGAAATACCATTTAGGGAAGTATATCACCGAATTCAGAGTAGGGCTTGATTCGATACTGATCGGTAAAACTTATGGTGAGTTAGAAAGTATTGGTAAACTGAATGTTGATATCATCATGATCATTCGTGAAAATGTGCGTTACCGGTTTGATTTGAAAAAATTCCATTTTAGAGCCGGCGATCTTTTGTTGGTTCGCCTTGACGTTGAGGATATCCTCCGGTTTAAAGAAGAATTGGGATTGCTGTTACTATCAGACATCAAATTAACACAGCAGGAACTGTCTGGAAAAAACCACGTATTGGTTGAGACCATCATCGGTCAGAATTCATCTCTCATTGGAAAAACCCTCAAGGAGATCGATTTTAGACAAAGATTTTTTAGCTTCGTTCTGGCAATTCGACGACATGGTGAAAATCTGTTTCAAAAAATTGCCTATATTCGCTTGAAATTTTCCGACACCCTACTCATTATGATCCCCAAAGAGAAATTGGCTCGGCTCAGAGGAAGCAGTGATCTAATTGTCGCTGAAGAATTGGATATTAGTTTAAAGTATGAAAAATACTGGTGGCTGTCCGTGTTGGTGATTCCCATGGTGATGATCCTGGCGGCATTAAATATTTTTCCCCTTGTAAAAGGGGCTGTGCTGGGCACAATTCTACTTCTACTATTACGCTCACTGTCCATCGAGGATGCTTATGAAGCGATCAATTGGCCGGTAATTTTCATGATCGCAGCTCTGGTTCCTTTGGGGATCGCCCTTCGGTCAACCGGGACTGATGTGATTATAGGAAAGTCAATCATTTATATGGGCGAGTTGTTTATGACACCGGAATCGCCGAACTATACAGTCATGGTATCATTAATTTATCTGGTATCGTTTATCATGACAGCGTTTATTTCAAACACAGCTATCGCGATCGTTATGACTCCCATTGCAATTGCCCTCGCACATTCCCTTGGAATCGATCCCCGGCCATTTCTCGTCGGAGTGGCATTTGGTTCCTCAGCCAGTTTTATGACTCCGATGGGATATCAGACGAATTTAATGGTGTATGGTCCCGGTCAGTATCGATTTTGGGATTTTATAAAGGCAGGATTTCCATTGACTATCATTTTTTGGGGGATCGCCTCATATTTCATCCCCAAATTCTGGAGTTTTTAGCGGATACACCAACATCAGGTGTTCACTTATCGATAGGAAATCAACTTTTGAAGCACATCCATGGCAGCCCCCGAATCGATGGACTGCACCGCTTCTTTTATGCCATCCTCCAAAGCGTTTACCTTTCCACCTACCATGATTCCGGCCGCAGCATTCAGCAAAACGATGTCCCGGTGCGGACCCTTTTGACCGGATAAAATGTTCATAATAATTTCTGCATTTCGTCGGGGATCACCCCCCTGTAACATAGATAACGGTACCGTCGTGAATCCAAAATCAGATGGTGAAAAAACGGTAGATTCAATAGACCCGTTTTTCAATTGGGTAACTTTGGTAGAACTGGTGGTTGTGATTTCATCCATTCCGTCATGGCCATGAACCACAATAGCTTCTTCAGACCCTAATTTTTGGAGTACTTTAGCCAATTTAACGGTCAGGTAACCATCATAGACGCCCAATACCTGACGTTTGACTCCTGCAGGGTTCGCCAGAGGCGCTAGAAAATCAAATACTGTCCGAATACCTAATGATGTTCTCGCAACCTCGGCAAATTTCAATGCTGGATGCAGCGACGGGGTAAACATAAACCCTAAGCCGATTCTCTCAACACACTCTGAGACCGCCACTGGTTCCAGGGTGATATCCACATCCAGCTCAGACAAGACATCTGCTGATCCGGATTTAGAGGTCAATGACCTGGATCCGTGCTTTGCAACCTTCACCCCGGCGCCTGCGACAACAAAGGACGCCGACGTCGAAATGTTGAATGTTCCCCGCGCATCTCCTCCGGTACCGCACATATCAATGGCTTCACCGTATAAATGCACCGGTATCATTTTTCCCCGCATAGCCTGGGAAAAGCCGGCAATCTCTCCGGAAGATTCACCCTTAGAACGAAGTGCGACAAGAAATCCTGCAATCTGAGGAGCATTGAATTCGCCGGACATGATACGGTTCATGATCTCCCGGGCTTCATCCTGGGTCAGGCTTTGGTGGATCAGTAATTTATCGATAATCGTTTTCATAAAATCTTTCTAAATATTCTGAAGTTACACGAAATCGGTGTGTGAAACAATATCCAAATTTATCCCGAATAATATTGATTAAATTAGGCTGAAACAATGATAAATAATACATATAGTTTTAATCTAAATTTTTAGAAAATTTTCTATCATCTTCAATCCATATTCTGTAATAATTGATTCAGGATGGAATTGAAGCCCGAAGACGGGATGTTCAACATGTTCAATCCCCATGATAAGACCATCGTTGGTTTCAGCGATCACCCTCAAATCTCCGGGAATTGTTTCCCCCTCTGCAACGAATGAATGATACCGTGTCGCCTGCAGAGTTGTGGGTATGCCTATAAATAAGGCTGATCCTCGGCAATGAATCATGGAGCGCTTGCCGTGACAGATATTTGGCGACCGGATCAACCGACCGCCAAACGCCTCAATGATCGCCTGATGTCCGAGACATATTCCCAGGATTGGGCATTCACCGGTCATTGCACGAATGAGGTCAAGACAAATACCCGCTTTTGATGGAATTCCCGGTCCCGGGGATATGACGATTTTATCCGGATTCATCCTGATGATTCCGGAAACAGAGATTTCATCATTCATGACCACAGCAAAGTTGGGGTCTGTAATTCCGATGTATTGTACCAGATTATAGGTGAACGAATCATGGTTATCTATGATAACGATCATTAATCATTTCCATATTTAATACGTCATTTCGATAGGTTAGGAATATACCTATGATCACCGGGATTTCACGGCTTAATCATTCCGCGGATTGATCGTCAGGCGTATGGTTTATTGAAACATGGTTCAATCCGTTTTGTGTTCCCATCGTAATTTTACCTCGGCAAAGACACATAGTAAAATAGCAAAAACGGGGATTCTCCTGTCTGCTATTTGCATTTAAAAATTATGAAAAGTCAAAATATCATTTGAGGAAGTACGATGAATAAATACATCGTCGCATGGCTTGCTTCCGCCTGTGTTTTAATTATTTCGATGGTCATCATTGGAGGGATTACCCGTCTCACACAATCCGGGTTATCGATGGTGAAGTGGGAGCCAGTCACCGGGATCATTCCACCCCTAACCGAAGAAAAGTGGGAGGCTGAATTCCAATTGTATCAAAATTATCCAGAGTTCAGAAAAATTAATCCCTCAATGAATCTGAATGAGTTTAAATCCATTTATTTTTGGGAATATCTTCACCGCTTGATCGGCAGAGGGATCGGAATATTTTTTATCATTCCATTTATCATCTTCTATGTAAAAAAAAGGATATCCCCCTGGCTAATGAAACGGCTGAGGATCATGTTTTTAATCGGCATTATTCAGGGATTTATGGGATGGTTTATGGTCACCAGCGGTCTGGTAGACAATCCGCATGTGAGTCATTACCGGCTCGCAATCCATTTTTTACTGGCTGTGGGGTTAGTGGGATATATCTATTGGGTCATCCTCGATTTTACGGACACAGCCGGTCATAACCCTGATATGATCCTGAAAAAATGGGTTCGGCTGAGTGTTGTTTTTACAGGATTGATTGTACTGCAAATGTTCTGGGGTGCAATGATGGCAGGACTTAAAGCGGGGTATGCCTGGAATACATTTCCAGCCATGAATGGTCAATGGCTTCCCGAAGGGTTATTTGAGAAATCTCCATGGTGGATCAATTTTTTTCAAACGAACATGACGGTTCAGTTCATTCATCGTTCCACCGGTATGCTTCTGGCAGCAGCGGCGATTGGGTTATGGTTGATGTCACTTCGTGAATTACATGGTATTCAAAAAAGAGACGTATTCTATATTTTTACTTTGACCTTAATTCAGGTTATCGCTGGTATTTTTACGCTTATTTTATTTATACCCGTGTGGCTTGCAGTGCTCCATCAATTGCTGGCAGTCATCCTTTTCCTGACATCCCTTCGTATGATCCGGAATTTTCACATCATGTCTGGGTCTCGTGTTAGCAAACCTCACTGAGATCATACTCATCGCTGGCTCCGCCGGACTCTTTGCACTGCTGTGGACACCGGTAAGATTGGGTAAATGGATTCTACCCTCTGTTTTGGTAATTTCATTGGGCATAACAAACTATCATAATTATTTATATTATCCACATTACCTGGTTTAGTTCTGTAATATTACGGCCCTTTTGGCCTTGGTTTTGGTCGTGAAATTCTCGCAGCGTTTGTTTGATGTGGTTTTTTTACATTGCATGGACCGGAGATATATTTACATTTATAGTACCCAATTATCAAATATTGCCTCCGATAGAATTGTATCCTGAAGAATGGATGGCGTTTTAGCTAAAGCACAGCATACCGCTTATTTATACTGTCTTTTTTCTCAAGTGTAAAGGACATCGCTTACCCCGTCATGGTGTAATCACGGCGTTTACATGGATGGCCGTATATACGGTATTAATTGCCGGATTTGATTTTGTTTTCAGTCGGAATATCCTCGATTTGAGAGCGCTGACCGTAGAAATTGAGAAATGGTTTGGACCCTGGCCATGGTATATTGCAGTCAATATGGTCATCCTGGCGATGTGGTATCACCTCATACACAAAGTGGACAGTGGTTTGAATGCAATTCATAGCAGGGTATAGGGAATTTGGATTTCCACCGTCCCTATTGAGTTGCCAGGATTATTTTTCGATATTTTTGCGGATGTATTTAATTTCTTCTAATATCATTTTAAGCGTTTGTTCACCGGACTCTGAGTTTGTGGCAGCGCTGGTACCAGTACCGGTTTTTGGGTAAAGTGATTTTACTTTTTCCCGAAGTTCAGAATGGAGGGATTCAAAGTCAGTTAAACCGGAAAGTACGCCTTCATAACCGGATGCGGATTGGGATTGCCCTGCGGTTTGAATTTTTATTGATCCAATCCCCAACGCGCGGTCGTACAAAGACCGATAGAGCTGAAAATCTGTGATAGATCGAAACGGGATATTTTGTTCTACTTTTGTCAGGATACCTTTATTAATGGCGATACGATCCACCCGGATACTATATTTCAGGTTATTAATCCATAATTTTACTAATGGGACCGAAATAACCCACAACAGGATGAGAAGGGTAATAACGATGTACCAGAAAATCCGAATTGGAGAGGGATCTTCTCCAACAAGGGCTACCACTCTGTCAATGATATAAGCTGCCAGTATGATGATAATGGAAAAAGTTAATAAAATATATATCTGTTTAATAAATAATTTTCGATCAGGTTCAATAATTTTATACATCATTTTTCTCCTTTTTGTTTAGAAATCATTCCGGATAACAAACCAAATGAGTAATTTCAGATCCAGCGATGAACTCCCGAAATCTGAAAATATAACCACTGTGAGGAGAAACTTACCGAAGGAGAGTCATCTTCTTTGAATAGATTTTTTCTCCAACCATGACTTGGTAAGTGTAAAGACCGGAA
>Ga0100387_10001661_pt1 | contig 18931 bp, 20 predicted proteins | sample CryGeymeta201511_FD_81547 | JGI IMG/M metagenome (GOLD analysis project Ga0100387, IMG submission 81547) | Groundwater microbial communities from Crystal Geyser aquifers in Utah, USA - Crystal Geyser metaG 2015-11 | ecosystem: Environmental > Aquatic > Deep subsurface > Groundwater | place... | reverse complement strand
CCTCTGTACATTCTACCAGAAAACAAAGACCCAGTAGAGCTTTCTCTCATACTGGGGTCTAGGGAAACGCCCCGAATACCAAAGCGAAGCTTGGTATGGGGTAAAAATTTTTGCCCTTTTGCGAATTAAAATAGAGTCCGCCAGAGGCGGATAAACTGTTTCCGCTTTTCTCTGATTAAGAGAAACATCCGCCAATACGGCGGACAGGCGCCACAGAAAAATTTTCTTTTCCTTTTACCTGCCTGCCGGCAGGCAGGAAAGGAAAAATTGCGCGCGAAAAAATTAAAAATTGAAGGGAAAATCAGCCAAGTTTTAGCTGAAATATAGGGTGTGTATAATTTTCTTTACATGGCTCTTGACAAGAAATCCTACATCGCTTACAATAAAGGTGTAATAATTAATATCATTAAATATTTATGGCTAATAAACGAAAAGCAGATCAAGAGAAAATCAAAAAGATTTTAGAGAAGCGTGGTTATAAAGACGGTAAGCCGCTGTACGGGTATGAAGTGCATCACATTAAACCGCTCACAGAAGGCGGAAAAGATACACCTAAAAATCTTATGGTTATCAAAAAGACTAAACACAAACAAATACACGCTAACCGTAAAAAGCGAGGTAAAATATAATTATGCTTGGAAAATTTATACAACAACAGCGGGCTAAACACGATATGACGCAGGAATACCTTGCGTCAGAACTTGGCATGTCCCGCCCAACCTACATGCAAATTGAGCGTGGTGAGCGGGAACTTACTATTTCCGAGGCGAAAAAGCTCGCGGCTATTTTTGATATGCCCCTAGAAAGCTTCCTTGCTGCGAAAGAACCAAAACGTGATGTAGCAATAGAGAGAGGAACAGCGAAAAAATCGGACGACTTACAAATTCGTGTTACAGAAAAGAACCTTGATAAATTTAAGCAGGTTTTACTATATGTTTTAGGAAAAGTGGGTAGTAGGCCAAATGTAGGCGAGACAGTATTGCATAAATTGCTTTATTTTATTGACTTTGATTACTACGAAAAATTTGAGGAAAACTTGATGGGAGCGACTTACATCAAGAATCATCATGGCCCCACTTCTATCGAGCTTGGTTCCATAATAAAAGAAATGCAGGAGCAAGGAGAGTTGGAGGCCGTCAAAAGCCAGTATTTCAAATATTTACAAAAGAAGTATCTGCCGCGAAAACGCCCGAATCTTAATATTCTATCCGCGCGCGAAATTGAGCATATTGATGATGTGCTGGCGCGCCTTTCCGACAAGAACGCCGCAGAGATAGAAAAGTATTCGCACGAAGATATTCCGTGGAAATCCGCACAGGACGGCAAGCCGCTTTCTTACGAGAGCGTCTTTTATCGGGATGAAGGATACTCCGTGAGAAACTATGACGATGAACTTTGATGAGCTGCCGGAATTTCAAAAAGAACTCAAACCGCTTGCCAAAAAATACAAATCCCTCCCGGACGACCTACAAGAATTTTGCAATGTAGTTTCTGCTGTGCCGCTCGGCAACAGCAAGCATTTTAACGTCATTACTCAAACCGAGGTTTTATGTATTGTCAAAGCACGGTTGTTTTGCAGATACCTAAAAGGATCGTCGCTCCGTATCGTGTATTCTTATTTTGAGCAAAAACAGAGAATTGAGTTTATTGAACTATATTTTAAGGGTGATAAAGAAAACGAAGATCGCGACAGAATAAAGGAGTATCTACAAAACAACCAAAACTAACCCACCTACCACCCCTTTGATTTTGTAGCCCCGCAAAAAATTTCAGGGCAAAGTCCAAGCAGGCGAGCAAAAAGCAAGAGATGTTTAAGTAGAGGTGGCAAAGTTTTGTCAGGAATTAAAAATAGACAAACTTTTTTAAAATGAAATTTGAAGAATTTAGAAAACAACACGTACTAAGAATAAGATTTCTAAATCAGAAAGAGATTCTATTTTGAGAAAGATTTATGATTGATTTTTTATGTAATAATTTTGGAATAATATTAAATCTTGTTGGAACAATTTTCATTGCTATTTCTTTTGGGCCGTATCCAGATAAAAATAGTGCTCCGTATACTTCGGATAATAATGATAAAAAAAATTTATTGCTTATTTTAATTATCCTTGTATGTTTTATATAGGCTTAACTTTATTATTTATTGGTTTTATGTTGCAGCTAAATTTTTGATAAATCTATGTTCAAAATGAAATTACACAAAGGTTTTATAAATGAGCTAGCTAGATAGAGAAAGGCCAGTGTTTTTGATATTATAAAAAACTTAATATTTTAACCATTATAAAATTAATATGACCCAATATTATAAAATTCCCAGGCAAGCAAGTCACAACTACGGTGGTAAACAGTGGAAGCTTTCACGTTCAAAAATAAATTTGTTCATGGAGTGCCCTAAATGTTTTTATTTAGATAATAAATCGGGTATTAAAAGGCCACCAGGATTTCCATTTAATTTAAACAGCGCTGTTGATGCTCTTCTTAAAAAAGAATTTGATATTCATCGTGCTAAAAATAAAGTACACCCATTACTAAAATCTTATAAAGTAAATTTAGTTCCGTTTCAGCACGAGTTAATAGATGAGTGGCGTGAGAATTTTAAAGGAGTGCAGTTTTATCACAAAAAAACGGGAATGACTATTACTGGTGCAGTGGATGACATTTGGGTTGATAAAAAAGGATTATTATATGTGGTTGATTATAAAGCAACTAGTAAGAATGCTGATATAATAGAGTTAGATCAAGATTGGCAAATTAGTTATAAAAGACAGATGGAAGTTTATCAATGGCTTCTTAGACAAAATGGGTTTAAAGTCGCTGATACCGGTTATTTTGTTTATTGTAACGGCAAAACCGATAAAAAAGCTTTCGACGCTATGCTAGAATTTGACGTTACTCTAATTGCTTATAAAGGAGATGATGGTTGGATTGAAAAAGAGATTATGAATATTCATAAATGTTTAAATAGCAATACTATTCCAGAGTCTGGTGGGGATTGTGATTATTGTAAGTATTGCAAAGAAGTTAATAAATTATAAAAATTTTATCTTACCCTGTAGTGAGTGTAATAGTTTTAAAAAAAATAAATTTATAAAGCCGTTGGTTAATTTTTAGAATTATTTTGTATTATAAAAGTTCGGAAGCTGTTCCTATATGCGAGCACAATTATTTTATAAACTTATTTAATTTAGATAAGCCTTTTTAATATATAAGGCAATGATTTATAAATAGGATTTGCTTAGTTTAATGAATTATTAATAATATCAATATAAATTGATATTTATTTATACCTATAAAATTAGATTGTTGTTAAAAGCAAAAAAAAGAATTGTTTGAATAGTTAATTTTTTAAAATTATTAAAGTTTTAAAGGACTTTGGTTTGATTAATTCAAGAAAAGAAAGTACTAAGGTTATTTATAGTATTAATTCTCAGATAATAAATAAATATTATTTACTTTTATCTCATTTTATTAGTTATATTTTATTCTACCCTAGCTGGTTTTATTTTCGGCAATTTAGTTTAAGCGGAATTAGGACTATTAAGCAAAACTAAATTTTAAGGGTGTAACTTAGGAATAAATTTATTTTTTAAAATTGGTGTTATAACTAGTTTTTTGATATAATGATTTAACTAAAAATTTCCTTGCCATTGATGGAATTTAATAAACCTTAATTATTAATCATATAATTAAATACTCATTATTATTGTTATTACCAGTTATTTTAGTAACTGGTTGTATTAAAAAAAGTGAAGAGCCTGCTACTCATGATTCTAGTCCTGAGGTAACTTGAGTAAGGCAAGCGGGGGCAGTCCATGAGGTGGATGTAGATAATAGTGTTATGGAATATACAGTATGGTTCTGGTAAATTTTTTAAAGGTTTAGGTGATAACTTAATAGCTGATTTAATTACCTTTAAGATAACACTGATCGCTAAGAAATAATTGTTTAAATTATTAAAAAGAGGTATCGATCATACCTCTTTTTTAGTATTGATATTATCTCATAAATATTGTAAGATATGTCATATATAATACATATCCTATGTTAAATCAAATAGTTCAGAATTTCATTAGCTTAATTAAGAAATCTGACTTAAAAAGTTATTACATTGGTGAAAAACTATCTAGAATTAAAGTAGATAGTTTTACTAGTAAAATAGCTAAAATTTACGAGAAAATACGTAATGCTATTGATTATAAAGAAGAGCATTTACTTAGAAAGAATGCTATTGATCGTGTTATTTGGCGAAGACTGAATTTAAAGTTTTCTTCAGAGAATATTGGTACTAATTTAATTAAAGAATTGATTAGGGCAGGTTATCTTGAAAATAATTTGATACCAGCTTCTAAAGCTGAAGAAGTTGAGTGTATTATTGAGAAGTATCTTCAGTTAATGGAACTGGCTGGGGTTAAGAGAAGAAGTACTAAAGGCACTAAAATTTTTAAATGGTTAATTAGTATCTGTGCATGTGAAGTAGAAGAAACATTAGCTCCGCCTCTTGAGTCAAAAGCATTAGTTGAATTTGCTTACTTTAGTATTGGTAAAGAAGTTAAGATTATTGACAAGAAGCTAAATGATAATGAAAAGCAATTACAAGTTTTAATCGCTTTGAATAGAGCTTTAGTTAAGTCCGATAAAGCCATGCTTAATTACTATGTCTGGAAATATTATAATCGTAATTGGAGAAATGCTACTAAGAATGAAGTCATGGCTGTGGCCAAGAAATTGAATAACTTGCATAAAGTGATTGATGAACAATTAATGTATTATTTAAGTGAAAGATTACTTAGGTTATTTAAAAAGTATGCTATTGTTTTTCAAGTTTTAAAAGAAGTAATTATTGAAAATCGTAAAGAAGCTGAAGATATATTCAATAATCCAGAGGAGCTAGAATATTATGTGAGGACTACTTGTGAAAGAATATATAAAAAGGCTAAGACTAAATTAAGAAGAAGTATTGTCAGAGTTATTATCTATATTTTTATAACTAAAATGTTTTTAGTTTTACTTTTAGAGTTACCTTATGAAAAATATGTAGCTGAGAGTATTATGATGTTACCACTTATTGTTAATGCTTTATTCCCACCAATTTTAATGTTTTTAATTGGTGTTTTTATATGGGTACCTTCTAAGAAGAATACACAAAAAATTAATCATGTTGCCCAGATTTTAGTAAATAAAGGGCAGTTAAAGAGTAATGAAGGTATTGGTGGTGTAGTAAAAAGAAGTACAGTTAATTCAGTAATATTTGCTTTATTATATGTTATTTTATTTGGTTTAACTTTTGGGGTAATTATGATGGTTTTAACTAGGCTTGAATTTACTTGGATAAGTATTGTTATCTTCTTGTTATTTTTAAGTTTAGTAAGTTTTTTTGGTATTAAGCTAAGAATGGGTGTTAGAGAAATGGTAATTATTGATAAAAGAGAAACTTTAATTAGTTCACTTCTAAATTTAATCTCTTTACCTTTTTTAAGAGCTGGTTACTGGTTAAGTGTTAAATTTCAAAAAATTAATTTCTTTGTTTTTATTTTTGATTTTATTATTGAAGCGCCATTTAAAATATTTTTAGAAGTTATTGAAGATTGGATAGCTTACCTTAAAGAGAAAAAAGAAGAAATATATAATCAACAACAAGAATAAAAAAGAGCCCTGAAGTATCTCAGGGCTTTAAAGTTTAGTGCTCATTTTTCTTTTTGTCAACTTAGCTATTTTCTAGTATAATAGACATATGAAAAATTACGACGTTGTAACAATTGGTAGTGCTACTTTGGATATCATGTTTCATACTAAAGAAGCACAGATATTAAAGAATAAGGAGAAATATGGTACTCAGCTTCTTATGGCTTTTGAACTTGGTTCAAAGGTAGAAACTCATGATGTTTTATATACTGCAGGTGGTGGAGCAGCAAATACAGCTGTTAGTTTTGCTCGTTTAGGCTTTAAAACGGCCGCAATTACAGCTATGGGTAAAGGGGCTACGGGACAAATCGTTTTAGATAGATTTAAGCAAGAGAAAGTTGATTTATCATATGTGGTTAAATTAGAAGGTTACACAGGCATGTCTTTTGTTATAACGGGTGGTAAAAAAGGAGATCGAGTTATCTTTGTTCATAGATCGGTAAACAACAGATTAGAAGTCAGTAAAAAGTTATTAACTAGTTTTAAAACTAAGTGGCTTTATTTAAATTCACTTTCCGGTAAACCTTGGAAGAAGAATATTAAAAATATATTTGAAATTGTTAAAGAGAAAGGTATTAAAATTGCTTGGAATCCAGGTAGTACTCAGTTAGGGACTGGTTATTTATTCTTAAAGCCATATATAAAACAAAGTGAAGTTCTTTTATTAAATCGAGAAGAAGCAATTTCTTTGGTTAGAAGTAGTGGTAAAAATATTACTAATATCCCAAAATTATTTGAAATCATGTATCAGTGGGGTCCTAAGATTATTGCCATTACTTTAGGTGAAAATGGTGCTTATGTTTGTAATGAGAATAAAATATGTTTTGCTCAAGCTTTACCAGTAACCGGAGTAAATACAACTGGTGCTGGAGATGCTTTTGGTTCTAGTTTAGTGGCCGGTCTAGAAATGTATGGGGAGGTTAGACGAGCTTTAAAACTAGCTATGATTAGAAGTAATCATGTCGTCAGAGAAATTGGCGCTCAGGAAGGTTTATTAAGTTTAAATCAGTTAAAAAAATTTAAAATATGATAAAAGTACCCGTGGAGATTACAGCAAGACATTTACATATTTCTAAACATGATCTAGAAATATTATTTGGTAGAAATTATAAGTTAAAAGTTTTAAAAAGTATTAATCAACCAGGACAGTTTGCAGCTAAAGAAACTATTTCTTTGAAAGGTTCTAAAAATGTATTAAATAAGGTAAGGATAGTAGGTCCAATAAGAAAAGCTACACAAGTGGAAATAACCTTAACTGATAGTTATGTCTTAGGTATTAAGGTGCCATATAGGAAATCAGGGCAATTAAAAAATTCTGGTAAGTTAACTTTAATTGGACCCAGGGGTGAAGTTAATTTAAAACAAGGAGTGATTATACCGCTAAGACATTTACATCTAAGCCCTACAGAAGCTATTAATTTAAAATTAAAGGATAAACAAAAAGTTTCAGTTAAAGTGGGAAGTGAAAGACATGTTACTTTTCATAATGTAATTGTTAGAGTTCATAAAGATTTTAAATTATCTGTTCACTTAGATACTGATGAAGCAAATGCTGCCGGTCTTTTAACTTGTACTTACGGTGAATTAATCAAATAAATATGAAATATATTTTAGTTTTAAATTCGGGTAGTGAGACATTAAAGTGTCGTGTTTTTGAACGTAAAAAATTAGATGAAAAGTTTAATATCTTAGTAGAGAGAATTGGTTTAAAAAAATCATTTTTAACTTATTATATTAATAATAGAAGAAATCAAGTTAATTTTTCTTCTGGTATTAAAGATCATAAACAAGCTTTAAAAGAAGTAATTAAAATATTACCAGATGAAATATATAAGAATTTAGAAATTATTGGACATCGAATAGTACATGGTGGTGAAGATTTTGTTAAACCTACTCTTTTAAATAAGCAAATAATTAGTAAATTAGAGGTATATAATAAGTTTTCTCCGATTCATAATCCCATAAATATAAAATGCATTAAAGCGGCTATTTCGCATTTTCCTAGACTTAAACATATCGCTGTTTTTGATACATTATATTTTAAAGATTTAGCTGAACATATTTATCTTTACTCCATTCCTTTTAAATATTATGAATATGAAGGTATTCGTAAATATGGTTTTCATGGCCTGTCACATGAATATATGTATCAACAAGCTTGTTTGAAATTAAATAAAAGAAATTTAAATGTTATTTCTTGTCATTTAGGAAGCGGGGCTTCGATTACGGCAGTAGTTCAAGGTAAAGTTTTGGATACGACTATGGGTTTAACGCCTCTGGCTGGCTTAACCATGAGTACTAGGAGCGGTGATCTTGATCCTAGTATCCCTTTATACCTCATTAAGAATTTAAAAATGGAGGTTAGTGAGGTAGATAATGAATTAAACTTTAATTCAGGCTTAAAAGGATTATATGGTACTTCTGATTTAAGAGAAGTATTAATAGCTGGTGGTCAAAGAATACCTGGTTTTAAAGTTAATAAAAAGTATAGTAAACATAAAAAGGAATTAGCTAAATTAGTTATTAAAATGTATCTCTATAATATTCAAAGATATGTAGCTAGTTATGCTGGACTTCTTGGTAAAGTTGATGCTCTCATTTTTAGTGGTGGCGTTGGAGAAAGAAATCAATATATTAGAAATGAAATAATAAATAATGTTAATTTTATTATTAAACCTAAAGTATTAATTGTTAAAGCTAATGAAGAATTAGTTATTGCTGGAAAATGTAAGAATTATTAATTGAATTGATTCATTATTTACCCTATACTTATTATATGAAAAAATGTTATAAAATTTATTTTTCGATTTTAATCCTCCTTTTACTATTCGTAATACCTAAAATATCTTTAGCTATAGAATATGATTTACAGCTAATATCAGGTGATATTATTTTTTCTAAAGAGATGTTAATTGCTGGGGATAATGTTAGAATTTATGCTTCAGTTAGAAACGTTGGTACGGAAGATATAGTTGGTTATGTTAGTTTTTTTCAAGGTTCTGAATTAATAGGTAATTCTCAGCCCGTTTCTGTTTTACCAAGTAAAGTTGATGATGTTTTTGTTGATTTTACTGTCCCAGATGTTTACTCATTTAACATTGCAGCTAAGATCCAAGGTACAGAACCAGAGGATCAAAATAGTTCAAATAATGAGACACAAACCTCATTACTTTATCCAGAGCATGATTTTGATAATGATGGTCTTGTTGATAGCCAAGATAATGATGATGACAATGATGGTTTAAATGATAGTCAAGAAAATGATGATACTTGTCCATTTCGTTTAAAGGCTGATAGTGATAATGATGGCTATAATGATAGTACTGATCAGTTTCCATGTGATTCAAATGAATGGCAAGATACGGATAATGATGGTATAGGAAATAATAGTGATAATGATGATGACAATGATGGTTTAAGTGATAATCAAGAACAAGCTAAAGGTACTGATCCGCTTCGGGCTGATACCGATTCTGATGGTGTTAATGACGCTCAAGATGCTTATCCTTTAGATGCCTCTAAAAGCCAAGAAGAGGCACGTAATATATTTCAACCAGTCACTAATAATGATAATCCAGAACTTGAAGTTTTAGGTCCTGATTCAGAATCTGAATTGTTTGATCAAGGTTTAGGTGAAGTTTCGGGGTTAATTAACAATCAAGAAGTAGCTAATCTTGATTTAGATGATCAAAATGTAGTTCAAGTTGTGTCTGGTAACGAAGATGCATTAGAAATTAATTGGTTTTTAGTAATTGTTATCGTTATCATATTTTCTTTAGGTATTTTAATATATATTTTTAAAGATAAGTTATTTTCTCAAAGAAGAGAAGTCATTAAGGCTAAGCCAGTTAAACAAGTTAAGGTACAACCAGTTAAACCAACTAGAGCTCAAGCTTCAAATATTATTGATTTAAAGAATTATAAAAAGTAATTAATTTAAAATTGGGCAGTAATTTGAGCTCTTTTTTAATTAAATAGACAAAGAAATTTAAACAGTGTAAGATATTTATATGAAACAAAAATGGGTCATTAAGGATAAAATAAATAAAGAAGATCTTAATAAATTTCCGGAGATTAATCCGGTTATTTTACAGTTATTATATGATCGTGGTTTAAAGACTCAGGCAGAAATAGATGAATTCTTATTACCTGATTATTCTCAAGATATCCATGATCCTTTTTTATTCTCTGATATGCAAAAAGTAGTTAAGCGTATAAATAGAGCTAAAGAGAATAATGAAAAAATAGTAATCTATGGGGATTATGATGCTGATGGTGTTTGTGGAACTTCTATCCTAGCTCGTTTATTTAAAGAATTAGATATTCAGTTTGATGTCTATTTACCTCATCGAGAATTAGAAGGTTATGGTTTGAATGAAAAAGCTATTATTGAAATAGCCAAAGCTAAAGCTAAACTCATTATTACTGTAGATTGTGGTATTAGTAATGTTAAAGAAGTTGATTTAGCTAATAGTTTGGGTTTAGAGGTAATTATTACAGATCATCATGGTTTACCCGAAGTAGTACCTAAGGCTTTTGGCATAATTCATTCAGGGTTAGATACTAAGTATCCTTTCAAATATTTAGCTGGTGGGGGAGTTGCTTTTAAATTAGCTCAAGCTTTTTTAAAAGGTACTAAGTATGAAATATTAGAAAAATGGTTACTTGATCTAGTAGCCATTAGTACGGTAGCTGATATGGTACCATTAATTGGTGAGAATAGGACTTTAGTTAAATATGGTTTAATAGTTTTAAGTAAAACCAAGAATTTAGGTTTACAAAAATTAATTGAAATAACGGGGATTAATATTGATAAAATAGATACCTTTACAATTGGTTATCAAATAGCGCCACGTATTAATGCCGCTGGACGAATGGCTCATGCTAACAATGCCTATCAGTTATTAACCACGGATAATATTGAAGAAGCTATTACTATTGCTCACTCTTTAAATAAAAGTAATACTGAAAGACAAAGTTTAACTGATAAAATAGTTATGGAAGTTTTGGAACAAATTGGTTCAGTTAAAAAGGAATCAGTATTATATGCTAAAGGTAGTGATTGGCCGGCTGGTTTAATTGGTTTAGTTGCCTCTAAAATTGTTAGGCAGTATTTTAGACCGGTTTTAATCTTTAGTGAAGTTGACAATCTCTTAGTAGCTTCAGCTCGAAGTATTGAAGAATTTAATTTAATTGAAGCTTTAAATGAATTAAAAGATTATTTTGTTAAATATGGGGGTCATAAAGGAGCAGCTGGTTTTAGTATGGAACCAAATAAGTATGAAGATTTTAAAAAAGAGTTTACTAAATTAGTTAAAAAGAAATTAAAAGATATTGAACTTTTACCGAGAATAGATATTGATTTAGAAATTAAGTTAAATGAAATTAATTGGCCCATTATTGAATTATTACTTAGTTTTGAACCATATGGTCAGGGTAATTTAAGACCTAAATTTAGAATTAATGATTTAAAAATCGTAAACTTAGAAACTGTTGGTAATGATCAAAAACATTTACGCTTAATATTAAGTGATGGGGAATTAGAACGTAAGGTGATTGCTTTTGGTTTTGGTGAATGCAACCAAGAATTAGAGCTAGGTCAAAAAATAGATATTATTTGTGAGATAAGTATTAATCAGTGGAATGGTAACAAAGAAATACAATTATCATTAATTGATTTTAAAGTATGAGTGATCAAAGATTAAAAATTCAGGCTGATGGTGGTTCACGTGGTAATCCGGGTCCAGCAGCTTGTGGCGTGGTGATTAAAGATGAAAAAGGTAAAGTGCTTAGTAAACATTCTAAATATTTAGGTATAGCTACTAATAATCAAGCCGAGTACAATGGTATTATACTTGGTCTAGAAGAAGCTAAAAAGATTACTAAGGGAGAAATAGATTATTACTTAGATTCATTACTTGCTGTTAATCAGTTAAAGCAAACTTTTAAAGTTAAGAATAAAGAAATACAGACCTTATTCGTTAAAGTCTGGAATCTAAGTATTAACTTTAAGAAAGTTAGATATCACCATATACCACGTGAAGAGAATAAAGAAGCTGATTTAATGGTTAATTTAGAACTTGATAAGCATAAATAAATCATTGACAGAATAGGTGATTTTTTATTATAATTTAATAAACTATGACTACTAAGTGGGACGTAATCGGTCATCAGAATATAATTAAATATTTAGATAATTGCCTTAAAGGAAATAGGTTAGTTAACACCTATCTTTTTTATGGTAATCAACATTTAGGTAAGACTAAAGTAGCCTTACGATTTGCTAAAGAAATATTACAAAGTGAAGTAGTTAATAACCCTGATTTATTTGAATTAAAGTTAGAAGCAGGTAGTAAAGATATTACAATTGATGAAGTACGTGATTGGCAAAGATGGTTATCATTAAAATCATTCTCTGGTGGTTATAAAGTAGGTATAATCCATAATTTAGAAGCTTTAAATAGACAATCAGCTAATGCTTTGCTTAAAACCATTGAAGAGCCTTCAGCTAAAACTATTCTCATTTTAATCAGTTCTGCTTGGGAACAGTTATTACCGACTATAATATCACGTAGTCAAAAAATACATTTTTTGATTGTACCTAATAAAGAGTTAAAGAATGGATTAAAAGATAGATTAGCTGATAATCAAAAATTAGATCAAATAATTAATTTTTCACTAGGTAAACCAGGTTTAGCTTTAAGCTTAATTGAAGATAATGAGTTTTATAATGAATATGTTGAATTAAATAAGGGGATAGATAATTTAACTAAATCTAATCTAGCTACACGTTTTAAATACATTGAAGATTATTTAAATGGGAAAACTTTACAAGAAAATAATGTTTTAGCTTCTAATTTATTAAGACATTTAGAATTTAATCTAAGAAATAAATTATTAAATGAGTTAGATGATATTAAAACCTTAGAGGTTTTAATTAAATTACAGGAAACTAAATCATACTTAAAATATAATATTAAACCACAACTCATTTTAGAAAACTTATTTATAAATATATGAAAAAATTATCACTTATCCTTTTAATTCTAATCGTGCCTTTAATCTTATCTGGTTGTTTTATTAACATTAAAACTGCTGGTAACGCTGATGCGGGTGTTTTTAAATCAACTAATCGAGGCGAAGATTGGAAACAAACTACTTTAGTTTATAGAGTAGATCAATTAATTGAGAATTTTAATACCGTTGATACTACAGTTATGGTTATGGATCCTTTAGATAATAAAGCGATTTACTATGGGACAACTGATAAGGGTATTTACTTTACTTATAATGGTGGAGTGGGTTGGCAGAAAACTTTAACTGGCCTGGGTAAAATAAATGATATTGCAATTTCACCTAAAGAAAGTTGTATTATTTATACTGCAATTGGTAATCGTGTTTATAAAACATCAGATTGTAGTCGGCATTGGGAATATAAATTAATTGAATCTAATCCCATAGCTAGTAATATAATTAATACTTTAGCCGTTGATCCATACGAGAAAAACATAATTTATGCAGGAACTTCTGGTAAGGGTTTATTTATTAGTGAAGATAGTGGTTATTCTTGGAGAGCTATAGAACATTTTAATGATACGGTGGTTAAAGTGATGTTAAATCCTAACTTTGACGGCATGATTTATGTAGTAACTGCTAGTAAAGGTATATATAAGTCAATTGATGGTGGTCAAACTTGGAAGATGATAATTGATGATGAAACTATTAAAAAGTATAGTGGGATGCTTGAGTATCATAATATAATTTTTGATAAAAATTATGAAGATGGCTTATTATATGCCAATAAATATGGTTTATTTAGATCAATTGACGGGGGTCAGACTTGGACTAGTTTTGAGTTATTAACTAAGCCAGGTTCTAGATATATCTATGGTATAGCAGTTAATCCTTTGAATGAAAATGAAATCTATTATACCTTGTCAGATACTTTCTATCGATCAGAAGATGGTGGAGCTAATTGGATTACTAGGAAGTTACCTACTACTCGAGCTCCTAGATTTCTTTTAATTGATCCACTTATTCCAGAAACTTTGTATTTTGGAACTAAAAGAGTCGAATAATTAACTAATTAAATATATATATGACAGATTATATTCAAAATTTTAAACCCAATTTTGAAAAAGTTATTCATCATTTTAAAGATGAAATGGCTGGTTTAAGAATTGGTAGAGCCACACCATCTATACTTGAGAATATTAAAGTTGACGCTTATGAAACAGTAACACCTTTAATTCAATTAGCTGGTATTCAATCTCCTGAACCTAAAATATTAACTATTCAACCTTGGGATAAAACATTACTTAAAGTTATCGCTAAAGCTATTGAGAGTGCTAATTTAGGAGTTTCTACTTCTGTTGATGAACAATGTGTTAGAGTAAATTTTCCTTCCTTAACTGAAGAGAATAGATTAGAAATAGTAAAACAGTTACACAAGAAAACAGAAGAAGCTAGAGTTAGCGTTAGAAATCAAAGAGAAAAGATTAAAGAAGTTGTTATTAGAGAAGAAAAAGATAAATTAATTAGTGAAGATGAAAAGTATAAAAGAATTGATGAATTAGATAAATTAGTTAAAGATTATAATGAAGAAATAAAGAATTTAGCTGAGGCTAAAGAAAAAGAAATAATGACTGTTTAATAATTAATATTAAAAATAATGTTTATAACTATTCTTGTTTTAATTGTTGTTCTTGGTATTTTGATCCTAGTTCATGAATGGGGTCATTTTATAACTGCTAAAAAATCCGGAGTTAAAGTCGAAGAATTTGGTTTTGGTTATCCACCTAGAATATTTGGTAGAAAAGGTAAAGATGGAGTAATCTATTCTTTAAATTGGATACCAATTGGTGGTTTTGTTAAGATTAAGGGAGAAAATGGAGAAGAAAGAAATGATCCAGATAGCTTTGGTAATAAATCATTTTCTAAGCGAGCTTTAATTTTAAGCGCTGGCGTAATTATGAATGTAATACTTGCTTTCTTCATATTTTCTCTTGGCTATATGTTTGGTATGCCTCAAGCTATTGATGATGAATTAGAAAAAGATTTAAATGTTAAAAATATTAAAGTTCAAATTGAAGCTGTTTTAGAAACTTCACCAGCAGCTTTAGCTGGTCTTGAAGTTGGTGATTGGATTACTAAGATTGATGAAATGAATGTTGAGACCGTCAATGGGTTACAACAATATATTAAAGAACATAGTGAAGATCCTCAGATGTTAGTAATTAACAGAAATAATGAGATGTTGAGTATTGAAGTAACACCTGAAGTTATTGAGGGCTTTACTGAAGATAAAGCCATCGGTGTCTCTTTAGTAAAAACAGGCGTTGTTAGATATAATTTTTTTGAGAGTTGGTATCAAGGAGGTAAGATTACAATTAATTTATTAACTAGAATTGTTCAAGCTTTTTATGGTTTATTTAAGAATTTATTCATGGGTAATGGGCTAGCCATGGAAGTTTCAGGTCCAGTTGGGGTAGCAGTGATTGCTGGGCAAGTAGCTGATCGGGGTTTTATCTATTTATTACAATTTACGGCTATTTTGTCGCTTAATTTAGCTGTGCTTAACTTTTTACCATTTCCAGCTTTAGATGGTGGTAGATTCTTATTCCTTGTTATTGAGAAGATAAGGCGTAAACCAAATAATCAGAATATTGAAAATACGGTTCATGGTATTGGTTTTGCCTTACTAATGCTTTTAGTATTATTTGTTACCTATCGTGATGTAACTAGATTTGGGGGCGGTTTAATTGATTGGGTTAAAAACTTATTTTAATGAGATTTGAAGTTATTAAAAATAGATTAAGATATACTTTACCTGAAACTTTAAAAAAAGTAGGCTATTTTAATATTTTTGATAGACGGTCAAGAAAAGATAGCTATGTAAAAAGATTATCAGGTACAAGTCATTATCCTAGATTTCATATGTATATAACTGAAGACAATGAAAAATATATTTTTAATTTGCATTTAGATCAAAAAAAAGAAAGTTACCAAGGACAAAAAGCCCATAGTGCTGATTATGATGAACCGAGAGTTAAAGAAGAGATGGAAAGAATAATGAATAATATTTAAACAATATGAAACAATCAAAATTATTTGGTAAAACAATTAGAGAAGCTCCAAAAGATGAAGTCTCGGCTAATGCTATTTTATTATCTCGAGCTGGTTATATTGATAAATTGATTGCTGGAGTATATAACTATTTACCTTTAGGCGTAAAAGTATTGAATAAAATACAAAATATTGTTCGAGAAGAAATGAATAAAATTGAAGGTCAAGAAATATATTTATCAGCTTTGCAACCTAAAGAGTTATGGGAAACTACTGGTCGCTGGGAAAGTATGAAAGATATTATGTTTCAATTTGTTGGTCGAAGCGGCCAAGAGTTTGGACTTGGTACTACTCACGAAGAACCAGTTACTGAAATGGTTAGGAAAAGAGTTTCATCATATCGTGATTTACCTGTCTATTTGTATCAAATACAAAATAAGTTTAGAAATGAACCAAGAGCTAAGTCAGGTTTACTCAGAGGTCGTGAATTTAATATGAAAGATTTATATAGTTTTAGTGCTACACAAGAAGAATTAGATATATTTTATGAGCAGGCTATTAAAGCTTACTTAACTATTTTTAAACGTTGTGGTTTAGAAGCAATTGTCGTGGAAGCATCAGGTGGTACTTTTACTAAAGAATATTCAGATGAGTTCCAAGTATTAACTGAATATGGTGAAGATGAAATAGTAATGTGTTCTAAATGTGGTTTTGCGCAAAATACTGAAATTTGTCAGTTAAAAACAGGTGATAAGTGTCCTCAATGTAAAGCTAAAGTAAAACTTGAAAAATCCATAGAAGTTGGTAATATCTTTAAGCTAGGTAATAAGTATTCACATGATTTTGGGCTCAAATTTCAAGATCAAAAAGGTCAAGAACAAGAAGTTATCATGGGTTGTTATGGTATTGGTCCTTCTCGAGTTATGGGCACGGTAGCTGAAGTTATGCATGATCAAGAAGGTTTAATTTGGCCAAAGAGTTTATCCCCATTTAATATACATTTGCTTCTTTTATCAGAAGATGATAAGAAGAAGAAAATAACTGAAAAATTGTATAATGATTTAATTAATGATGGTTATGATGTCCTATATGATGATCGGCCAGTAAGTCCTGGGATTAAGTTAAAAGACGCTGACTTAATAGGTATTTCTTTACAGTTAATCATTGGTGATCGAACTAACGAAAAGATTGAGTATAAGATAAGAGAGAATAATAAAAAAGGAGAAACTAGTTTTAAAGAGATTAAGAAGTTGCTTTAATGTTTAATAATTTTTTAGGAAAATTTAGTACTGATATTGGTATAGATTTAGGTACGGCTAATATTTTAGTCTATGTTAGGGATAAGGGTATTGTAATTAATGAACCTTCAGTCGTAGCTATTAATAGTCGTAACGATCAAATTATTGCTATTGGTGAAGAAGCAAAAAAAATGATAGGTAAAACACCTAGTCATATTACTATATCTAAACCTTTAATCAATGGAGTAATTTCAGATTTTGAAGTAACTGAAAAAATGATTAAACACTATATTAATAAAGTTCATCAAGAACATTTTAATCTATTACCACGTCCACGTGTCGTTATTGGTATTCCATTAGATGTAACCGAAGTAGAACGTAAAGCCGTTGAAGATGCTTGTAAGTCTGGTGGCGCTCGCGAAGTTTATTTAGTGGAACAAACTATTGCTGCTACTATTGGAGCTCGTTTACCGATTCAAGAAGCTTCTGGCATTATTATTGTTGAAAGTGGAGCAGGCACAACTGAAATTGCCGTCATTTCTTTGGGTGGGGTTGTTACTTTTACTACTTTACCAATTGCTGGGATTGAATTAGATGAAAATATTATTCAATATGCTAGAGAGAATTTTAATTTGTTACTCGGTGAAAGAACCACTGAAACTTTAAAAATTAAAATTGGTACCGTGGCTGCTGATTCAGAAAAAGAAGAAACTACACTTAGGGGTCGTGATTTAATGACAGGACTTCCTAAAGAAGTTACTATTTCTAATCATCAAGTTAGAGAAGCTATCTTAAAATCAGTTAGGCAAATTGTTGAAGCTATACGTGATACTATTGAAAAAACTCCACCTGAATTAGTAGTTGATATTTATGAAAGAGGCATCTTGCTTAGTGGTGGTATGGCTATGCTTAGAGGTTTTGATAAATTAATTGCTCAAGAAATTAAAATACCTGTTCATATAATCGATGATCCTTTAACTTCGGTTGTCAGAGGTACGGGTATAATTTTAGAAGATTTAGAAAATTTAAAAGAAGTTTTACTTCCACCAACTTTTGAAAAATAAATATGGGTAAATTAAAAGGTAAATCTCTATTTTTAGTGGTAGCAGTTATAATCCTGCTGATTTTTTTTCATATTTTGGGACCCTTGTCACCAATTGAAAACTTTTTAATTAATCTTACTATACCTATTCAAAGATCTTTTTATAACCTTGGTCTGAGTTTAAATAAGATAACTCATTTAAACGAAATAAATAAAGAAAATGATAATTTAAGGAATAAATTATCTGAACTTAGCATTGATTATGTAAAATTATCTAGTTTAGAATCAGAGAATGATTATTTAAGATCAGAACTTGATTATTTAACCTTTAATAACTATCAATTTGTTTTAGCGGATATAATTGGTCGGACTGAAATAAATGATCAGGTTTTAATAATCAACAAAGGTAGTAGCCATGGTTTAGTAGAAGGTATGGCCGCTACAGTTTCTCGGGGTGTAATTATTGGTAAAGTAGTGAGTGTTGAGAAAGAAAGATCATTTATTGAATTATTAACTAGTGTTGAAAGTCAATTAGCAGTTAGTTTGGGTAATTTAAATGAAACCAATGGTTTAGTTATTGGGCAAGCTGGTAATTCGATGTTATTTGATTTAGTACCTCAAGATCAGAGTATCAATCAAAATGATTTAGTAGTAACTTCTGGTTTAGAAAAGCATATCCCCCGTGGTTTATTAATTGGTCAAGTAGCTGAAGTAATCTCACAAGTTGGTCAAATATTCAAACAAGCTAAAATAAGCGCACCTTTTAATTATCAAAATTTACAGACTTTAACAATAATTATTTATTAATTATGAAGTTAAAATATTTAATTTATATATTATTACTATTTTTAATCTATTTTATACAGATTAATTTTTTATATACTAATAACTTATTAGCTTCAAT
>Ga0100387_10001644_pt1 | contig 18989 bp, 18 predicted proteins | sample CryGeymeta201511_FD_81547 | JGI IMG/M metagenome (GOLD analysis project Ga0100387, IMG submission 81547) | Groundwater microbial communities from Crystal Geyser aquifers in Utah, USA - Crystal Geyser metaG 2015-11 | ecosystem: Environmental > Aquatic > Deep subsurface > Groundwater | place... | reverse complement strand
TACAATTGAAAATCATAACTTTGGTAAAAAGCTTTGAATTATCCACCCTTCTTTAAGCAAAGATACATTTTAGAGTTTATATTTATAGTAGGGTTAACAACCTGGGAAGGAGGAAAAAATGAGAAGCATTCCACAAAAAGAACCGAAAAAATGGCCTCAGCCAAAAGATGAATGGCCAGAACCAGATGATGGAAACTTCTGATTTTGACCAAAGTTTTTTGTGACCCAATATTCATATGGATATTCATATGGATTGCCGGGTCACTTTTTTATTAAGCGTGCCTTTATAAAAATTCTAAAATTTGCTATGGTAGTGTTATTGCCCCGATAGTTAAATGGATATAACTGCGGACTTCTAAGCCGTTATTCTAGGTTCGATTCCTAGTCGGGGCACCACGTAGCGAGACCTACCGAGAGGGGTTAATGCCTCACAAACATCGATAAGTTCAGCTAACAACAAAACCACTCAAATTGAGTGGTTTTGTTGTTTACCTTGGGTTAAATGACTTCAATCTTCCTTCTTGTTGGAGCATATTTAGAAAATAGAAACACCACAAACACAAATAACATGACAGCATAAAGTATGTAGTCAATGCTAATAAAATAAGTTAGTGCACCGACACCAAGGATAGACACGGCTTGTGCGAGTGACTGTACACTAGTATTTATACCCAGTTTCTCACCCCTGTCGTCATTGCCTGCGTGGTCGTCAATAATGTTTAGCATTGTCGGATATATTATTCCTATACTAAATGCTATAAAAGTCAGTGCGACATAAACTAGCATGATATTTCCCGTATTGCTGACGAACAACAAACCAGACAAAAAAATGATTGAAAAAAGTCTTAAAATTTTTAACTTATGCATCTTTCTATACAACCCTTGTAATACTATTTGGGCCAGCAAAATACATACACCAAAGCAAAAAAGTAATACATTAATTTCCGATAAAGTTAATGAGAGCTTTTTAATTAAGAAAGAAGATCCAAAAACCATGAATGATGAGAGAGCACTCGTAAAGAAAAACGATATCAAATAGAGGTATCTCAAGTCAGTATCAGTTAGGGATCTTTTAATATGCAAAAAAGAAAGGTGTAGGCTCATTTTCTTTTTTATTTTTCCAGTCAAAGTCTCTTTTGAGAAACTAATATACAGGAGTAGGCAAAGTGCATTTAGTATCAGAAGTAGGTACAGAGGTGTATAAAAATTAAAGCCCGAATTCAATTTTGTGTCTGTAAAGACCCCGCCAACTAGTGGTCCGACTATTAACCCCAAGCCAGATGCTGAAGCAATGATGCTAAAATTCTTTGCCTTTGTGATTTCATCTGAAATATCAGAAACTGACGCAAAAATGACTCCTAGACACCCCGCAGCAACACCAGCAAGAATCCTTCCTAAAAATAGGATGTAAATAATTTCATAACGAATTCCAATTATATACAGGACAAAAGACAAGAGTACCAACAAGACTGATATTGAGATGATCCGCTTCCTTCCATAGTAGTCAGATAGTTCACCTAAAATTGTTGCTGAAAAAAACTGGAAAATGGAGAATGTAGCAAAAAATACACCGTACAAGACGTAATTAATACTACTAAATTGCTCTTGAACGAGGCTGACATGAGAACCATCGCTGAATAGAAAAGAAAATATTGGAAGTAACACACCAAAACTAGCCTGATCTAACAGAACAATAAGGAAAAGTATCGATATATTTAGCTTTGTTTTCATCAAAGTATATTCCAATCACTAAATGTACCCTGAAACACTCTTTGTAACTGAAGGCGTTTTTGTTATTTTTTTAAGCTTCCGAACGCGTTGTTTTTTGCTTTTTCCATCTTTTCCGCAAAGTCGTTGTCACTTTCAGCATACGCGATTGTATCCAATTGTTCAAATGAGACATTGCATCGTAAGTATTGCTGTGCGTTCAGTAGGTTTTTGAATCGTTCATATGGCGAGGTATACGTCTCATACTTCTTTCGAATCTTCCCTCGCTTGTCGACGTAGTCAGTGGCATATGCACTCACTCGATGTAAATTCACGTAGCGATTGAAGTATTTTTCGTAAAACGTTTCGATGACCGGAGCATTCTTTTTCGGAATATGATTTCTGCCAATATGCTTCCTAATAACCGATCCGTTCTTTGATTCTGCAAGAGCGTTATCATTTGAATGTCTTGAACGAATCTTTGTTTGATCGATCAAGAGGCGTTCGAGCATGAAAGCAACCTGTCGGTTGATATACTCCGATCCGTTATCGGTATGGAAGTTCAAAATCACAAACGGAAACTGCTCAATCATTTTTTGGAGAAGTGGAATCATGAATTCATCCGTGATTGTGGGAATACATCCAACAATTTCCCACTGTGTGACCTCGTCAACAATGTTCACGTGGTACACGCCCTTTTCACCCTCAAAATCACCCTGATGGACTGAATCCACGTGAAGGAAGCCCGGTTGACCGTTGGGTGATGGTTTCCTCCGTTCACCGATATCTGCAGATGTCGGATTGATTTTTGCGTACCGCACGGCTTCTGAAGAAAGATACTGGTTCTTGTGTTTGCGAATGTTGTATAGGTGAGACACAGAAATACCAGAAATAATTTTATATTCCATTTTTCCAAAAATTAAGACTGCTCGTTTCAATAGTTCTTGTACTGCATTTCCGTTTGGGGTCTTGTGTGCGATATCAGTCTTGATGAGAAGTGCAATGTCTTTGGGTCCGTATGTCGGGATGGTTGCACCTCTCCTTTTTGATGGCACATACCGCAGACCTTTTTTCTTCCACGCTGCTATGAGACGTTTCATCTGTTGCTCCCCGTATCCCGTTACTTTCTGCAGACACGTTTTGACACTTCCTCGATCTTTATTGCACAGCGTTTTGTATGAAAGATGCGTCAGTGTGGATGCGACACAGTCGTACTTATCTTTGCGTGAAATCATCTCGAACTCTCGTTCCTTGTTTCCTGCAAGAAATGTCTGTACTTCGTGCATGTCTGCAAAGGTGACGTTTTTCATAATAATGTTCATACCGCCATCATTATGGAAAGAAGTCGTTCTGTCGCATACCCCATATTTCAGGGTACATTTGCGTTTGGATAAGACTATCAGATGATTTTAATGTATGGTTTGTGTATACTAGTTAAGTATGACAGAAATTACCCAATTTTATACTTCACCAGAACAAATACAGCAGATCGCAACGATAGGACACAATGTTCCGGGCTTTGTTTTGTGTATCGTCGCTATTTTATTCTTATTATCTGAACTTGGAAACTCCTCAAAGAGATTGTTTCCTGTATATACGGGATTACTAGTACTGATGCCTAATATTTTCTGGATATACGTTTTCTTTTCAAATGGGCTAACCAATTCGATAGCATTGGTAAAGATAATGTCAAATTATCCTGAAGTATACCTACATTCATTAACGTGGCTGACTAATACTGTCGGCGGCATTGGTGAATTTTTGTATAAAAAAGGAAAGTTGCAACACCCACTAGGTTTTTTGTTTTTTCCGATGATTTTTATTATTGATGGGTTTTTGAGCATATTACATCCTCACGGTGGTGCAGGGCATGGCGATATTTTTCATAATCTCTATGGATCAGTAATAGTTTTAGTTGGAATGACTATGATTATAGGCAGACTCTTGCAGGATAATCTAAAAAGATATTTTATTTATACATCTTGCATATTGATAATAATTGGAGGTTTTATGCTTATGGGTTATACGGAACCAAAAACATCTTTTATTTCTGCTTTTCCAACAGTGGAAGCTCCGAGTGCTCAATATTTCATACCAAAGAATAATTTCGCTGATGTGTATGTTGATACGAATGGTACTTATCCACGTTTCGTACAATTAAAGACTGGCGGGCACATCCGGTTCATTAAATTAGACGACTCCATTGTTGATATCGGATCTGGTCCACATCCTAAGCATGATAAGTACCCGCCACTCAATGTTGAATACCTTGAAAAAGGAGACGAGATTGAGGTTCAATTCAATAACGTTGGTGAGTATGGATACCATAATCATGGTGATGATGAGAATGTAAACTTTCAAGGAATTATCCGAGTAATGGAGTGAGAGACTCTATAGTTTTAACCTTTGCAAAAGATTGCCATAGAGGTATATCGAAATGATACTTAGCAACCACCAGATAAACCTCCGGTAGGCTGGCAGGTGTTTTGTGTACACGAACATGTATTCTAGGTGAGCCTCCGCACCCCTCATTGTTTTAAAGTTTGATGCACCTGAACTTAAATTCAGCAGTAGCTTGTTATCCATTGCGTACTTGATGATGTATATAATGATTCTTCTATACAATGCTTCGTGCTTATCCAGATCAGTATCATAACCAACAATCGGAGCTGTTATTACAGTACCCTCGCCAACCATCCCTACAACTCCAACAGTAATATTGTTTTGAGTATCGACAAGGAGTTTTAAAGTAATCAGTTCACTCAAATAGAGCTCTCGGAGATACTCTGCGGTGTACTGTATGTTATTTTGACTGTACTTATCAAGATATAGCTTATTGTAGAGTTTTTCTGCAATTTTGAAATCTTCAATACTTTCTTTATTGGGATCTTTAAAAAGATACCTCTGAGAATTAAGTAACCCTAAGTCAATATTTGTATTGTGATGATGTAATACCGTATCCCAATTTCTAAAAATATACACTTGTCTCGATACCAGCTTTATCCAACCACTTTCAAGTAAATTTTTGCACAGATTTTGATTTTGAACCTCGTTAACACTTCGAAGTAAAACTGCATGCCTTTTATATTTATAAACTATTTGCGTAGTTAAACGATTTATATTCAGAGATTCCCACTGTTTGCTAAAGAAATTTGTGGAGAATATATAGTTGTTCAGGAAAACGTTCGTGTCTATTTTGAATGCTTTAAACACAACCACGCACGCATTAATAAAAATGAGTAATACCGACCTTAGAATCCTATTTTTAATTTTTACTAGTTCGTCTTTTGAATAATCAAAAATCATTGTGTTAATTGAAACTGGATAGGAGTTTCTTCTGAACACTTCATCAGTAATTGTAAGTATGTATGTATGACCATCCAAGACAACGCGATCTAGTCTTGTGTGAAGACCTCTAAAGAGACTCTTAAGGGAGCTCGAGGAAAATATCGGGTATAACTTATAAGAAAAGTCTTCTTCAAATTTATCCATCATATTCAATATCAAATGTACTAGCAGTGGTGAAAGGTACTCTGTAATAGAGCATTCTTCCAAACATCTCTAGAAAAGTTAGAAGCTGGGCGTATAGAGGTATATCTTTTGCAACATTGAATGCTTTTTTGTAATCCTTTTTAAGTTCCTTAAATTGTCCACTCAACAAATACTGCAGACCAAACATAATATAAATACTTGCGCTCACGCGACAGCTTTCATGCGGTTTTGATTTATTAGAAATAAAAACACCATCTCTATATTCGATAGAGTCTGATATTAAATGTAGCCCACTTGTTGCTCTGGGGTTACATTCAAGTATATATAAGTCCGTACCGTCATCGATAAAATCAAAAGCTACTTGTCCGTTATAGTTTGTATCTTGGGCAAATTTTTCTATAAAACGATTACATTTTTCACTCTCAGTGTATTCAAAATAAGTCGAAGCCGCGCCATTCACTAAATATTTCGGTTTATATACAACATGACTTATTATCTCTCCATTCTGGATGATTGAGTAATTACACAAAGCATTGCCATTAATAAATTGTTGTTGTACCCAAGGGTATTCTTCCGAGATAGTTATTCCGTTGATATTGTTTTTATTGACATCTCTAACTATGTCCCTTCCAAATCTAGAAAAGACCGGCTTAAGCAGAGTATCTTTTTTGTTTAAATCTATTTGTTTAATAGTGCTAACTAATTCCATTTCAGGGACTCTCACATATTGATTCATTAAACTCTTAAAGAGAAATTTGTTATGTAGATTAAACAACAGCTTATTTTCAGGAATAAAAACTTTATGTTCTAAATCAGAATCTACCAAAGCCATACTAAGGAAAAAGATATCTTCACATGTTGGAATAGTCAGGTCGTGCTCTTTGACGATCGCACGTATCTCTTCCTTATACGTCTCAAATGAAAGTTTTGGGGGGCTAACTTTGACAAAGTGAACCCCCTGAGAGTATTTGGCTACAGGGAAATATAATGAATCAACAACAGTCACTGAGTGACCTGAGCGTTGCATAATTTTCACCCACTCTATGACAATTGGCGCTCGGGGGCTGGTAATGGCAATTTTCATATTAATAGAGAATTTTCTTAAAAAATCCGTTTCGGTTTAAGAAGACGAAATGTGTCCCTAATACATTTTTATGTGATTTTGAATTTCCATATTTTGTAAAAGTATATGGAACGACTGGATCAAGAAAGAACCCATACGTTTCCTGTCTTTCCAGCTTGATATCACTCTTATATGGCAACCTATCAATTATTTTACGAAACCACTTAAACTTAACTTGATGGGGTGAAGCAATGGTGATAATTCTGTCAATCTTACTATATAAGTCTTCGCGCAATGAATATGAAATAATTCCGCCAAATGAATAACCAATTATTGTGAACGTACCGTTCTCTTTCTCAAGGAAACAGTTAATCTGATTTATAAGATCGATATGTTTATCGGTCTGGTGCAACGCATAAAACATTGGGAAATATACAACTTCAATGCCCAATGAATGAAGGGTCTTAAGTACGAATCTGCTTCTTAGATTAAACGTATATATGCCTTGTATAAAAATTACTTTTTTCACGATGTGTTTAAAATCAACAAAAGATTTGACTGGCTTATATTTTAATACATTTACAGCTTTTTCTATAGACAATGCGTGATTCGAAGTCATTTGGTGGACTACATATCGTGTTATAAGTGGAGCTGTTTTTGAAAAAAACAGAGCATAGACCATTTCTAGAATAAATCCAATACTATATGCAACTCCAGTGGGTATATAGAGATTCCTAGCTTTTACAATATATTTTTGTTTTATGTGCTCAATGAGATTGACTATTTTTACAGGATTAGCGTCTGCGATATTGAAAATGTGATCACCACTACTTAATTGTGTATCAATGCAATTTTTAATCGCCAAACACAAATTGTCGATATGGGTAATCGATATATGATTATCCCCATTTCCTAAGACAAGAAACTTACCGAATCGATGTGCCTGTAAAAGTCTCGGGACAATTTTTTTGTCACCGTCACCGTATATCACGTGCGGTCGTAAGATGATTTTTGAACTTCTACTAATATGATTAAGAATTTCTTGTTCCGCCTCGTACTTAGTTCTACTATATGCATTCAAAAGATTTTTTCCAGCTGTAGATGTCTCAGCAATAAGAAACTCTTTATTTGCAGGATCATATACGCTTGCTGAACTAATATAGATTAAGGTGTCTATATCAGGGGATGCATCAAGTATATTTTTTGTCCCTTCAACATTTACTTTATGTGTGGCTTTATAACTAGCCCAATCATCGACAAGTCCTGCGCAGTGAACAACGTAGTCTGCACGAATATGAGACCCTTTATATGGCTCAGTAATATCCCACACAATAGCATCCTTTAAATTACTGGCGTTCTTTCGGACAACTGGTACTACACGGTAGCCAGCATGACTTAAAGATTTGCAAACAGCATTGCCGACAAACCCCTGCGCCCCTGTCACAATTATTGTTTTCATATAAGTTGTTGGGCTATCTCACGGAGTTTCACCTTATCGACCTTTCGACTTCGTCCAGATACAGGCAACACTCTACAGAAAATGTAATCGGGGAAAGCGTACGTGTCGATACTAAATTCGCTACTCTTAAGAGCATTTTGAATGTTCTTAATAAATATTGAATCCGACTCTATTGAATTTTTTTCAATAAATAAGACGATTCGTTCATCCTGTTTCGTATCATCGTATATTCCAATCATTGCACACGCATGCACTCCGGGGATCTTACTGATTGTACTTTCAAATAGTGTCGGATAAATATTATGATTACCTTTAATAATCATGTCTTTTTTTCTACCAGTCAGGATTAGACTTCCGTTACTAGTGATGAAACCCAGATCTCCAGTATAAAATGTCTGCAATGATTCATTTTCATGTAGATATCGTTGACACAAATTTTTACCTTTGACTACAATTTCTTGGTCACGGATATCCACGTCAATGCCCTTAAGTGGTCTGCCAAGATAATCCCCGACACCACCATATGCCAGCTTCTCCTCAAGAGTAGCTATTGTAATCGGCAATATTTCTGTTGAGCCATATAGACAAAAAAATTTTGTCTGATAGGAAACTATTTTTTGAAAGTTACTTAAAAAACCTATAAGAACAGGTGCTGATCCAAACATAATAGTCTTTACACTTTCTAGTAGAATGGTACCCGCTCGATTCTCCGTATATGCAATTAGCTCCTCACCTTCCTTGGGGAGTAAGAAAATATGTGAGGGATTAAATGTTTTGATAGAGGAATAGAAACGTTTTGGTTCAAACTCATTTTTAACCTCCATTACGGCTGAAGATCCTGTGAGGAGTGCAATGAGTGTGAAATGGAGTTGACTGGAGTAAAAAATATCATCTGGAGTGACTGTGACATTAGAGCAGATTAAATCAAGCATCGATCGTATTGAGCCGAAATCGTGCACTACACCTTTCGGGGAAGATGTTGTTCCAGATGTGAAGATTATCAACGCCTCAGATTCGTCTTCAATTTTTACTTCTTCTATTGTCTCTGTAGCAAAATTAGAGACTTTGGATAGTGCAATTGGTTGTGGGAGAGTGTTGTGAAGATCAGGAATCTCATAGTTAAGTACTCGCAATAATTTTGTAGCTATAGGAATTTTGCGAAGGAAATTCAGTTTTGGATCAATCACCGTCCATTTTGCACATGAATATTTAACTCTACTCAAAAAGTTTTCATTGCCCATTGCGGGATCTGCAATAACAACCGTTGCTCCCATGCGATACAAAGCAAAGAAAATGGCTACTCCACGAATAGTTGGTCTTTCTAGAAAAATGACACGGTCACCTTTTTGGACACCGAGGTGTTTCAGACTGGCAGCAAATCCGTTAACTAATAGAACGAATTCAGTAAACGTTGCGGACTTTCCGTCAGTTTGTATGAGTACTTTTTTGTCTGGGTATAAATTTGCCTGAGAAAGAATACTTTGCCATATAACATTAGAATAGAGTGTAATTGGTGAATGTGGTATGGATGATTTTTTCATTTGATCCTTTCGAATGACCTGTTCATAGTTAGGGTGATTTGTACCCATGACACGATCCCAAAAATTAAAATAATGACCAAATCCGTACCGTGATTCCTGATGGTGTAAATTATGATGTGTGGGTGAGTTGATCCACTTCCCAGGACCACGTGTAAATATCTTCAATGGAAATAACTCGTGTCCTAAGTGTCCAAGAACGTTTACTACAGCTTCAATTAAAAACCATGTCATTAGTGCGTACAAATGAACGGGCATAAGTAGCAAGATAAGAGGGATAAAAGTGGCATACACGCATGCCTCCAAAGGTCCAAAGGCATGAATGGCAAATGGTGTTGGATTCTTACTCAGGTGATGTGTTCTATGAAAAATTTTGTACACCTTAAAAGACGAGTGCATGAATCGATGTGTCCAATAAAAATAAGTATCATGCGCTAAAATCAAGAGAAATATACTCAATACAAAATAAATTATTCCGTAATCAGAAATTTCAAAATATAGTTTGAAAATACCACCATCGACACCGAGGATAATTCCAATGGCAAAGAATACCCAGATAACAGTGGATGAGAGCGACCATCCGATCTCACGCAAGATGTCTGATCGCGAAGGAATTTCTTCTTGAATTTTTTTAGATAACCACTCACTTCGCTTAAGTAGGTAGAAATACAAGAAACTGCTACCAGTCAATACAAAGTAGCCTCCAAAAGCGATCACTAAAAATCCGTAGAATATATAACTTAATTCTGAGTGCAGAACTATGGAGTTCACATAATTGAAAAAATTCATAGATTATTTATTTAATGGGTGTAAAGTTTTGAAACACTTCTCTTAAGGAAGCGCAACTTTTAAAGGCGTTCCAGTCTTTTGGTTCAACTCTATGTCTAGACTTTAATACAGCCACCACCTCACCAAGATCAATTGAATCTTTAATATACTGATATAAATCAGTTTCATCAGAAAGTTTTTGGATGTCGATAGTAAATATCTCCCCTAAAATTACCTTGAATTCATTTATTGAAAAGTCGTCAGACACGCCCTAATTATATGATATGGGCACCTACTACGCCAGTGTGACAAAAATAAGCAATATCAAAGACTTTTTGCGTATCTTTGTTCAAAACAAGAGCATTTTTGTTAGACATATCTGTAATTACGTATCTATCAATAGAGGTCTGAGCTGGATCGCCTTTTAGTGCAGCCTCTTTGATTGTCCAAAATAGTGTCGGTAAAGATTTTTTAGCTATTTTACCGAACGTGGTAAAAGATTCCTGTTTAGTTACTATGAAAGATAAAAATTCTTCGGTTCGCTGGCGAACTTCTTCCACATCGATGCCAACAGATACATCTTTGCTAAACGAAACCGCCACCCACTTTTTGCTGTGAGCAATTGAGCAATTATAAAAATCTCCGCTCAACGAAAAATATGGCTTATTATTCTTATAGGATATGGAAATTTCACTTGGCTCAACATTAAAAATTTCCTTACAAGTTAATTTGAATAAATATCGACCTGACAAGAAATCATGCTTTCGGCATTCAGGCAGAGACTCGAATAAGACTTTCTCGTCGTCATGTAAAAAGGAATCCTGTGTTTCGCACAAAAGACCATACAGTAGTTTCTTGGCATATCGGTGGATGATTCTTTTATTCGTCTTCATATTCTAACAGTGATAAGATATACCTATCTTTATGCATAAAAGTATTATATCTGCTTGTACCCATATCTTTCCTGAAAAGCTACTTTCTAGCAATGACCTTGAGTCGCTCGTCACTCAGAATTCGTCATATACGCCTACCCAAGGCATCATAGAAGCGACCACTGGCATCAAGGAACGTCATGTGAGCCTTGATGATGAATTCAACTCATCATTAGCAATACAAGCATGCCAGAAGCTATTCAGTCTAAATAATAACATTACACCAAATGATATTGATTTGCTGATTTTTGCCTCCGCAGGACAAGATATGTTGGAACCTGCAACTGCACATGTAGTTCAAGATTCAATCGGGACTCGATGCCCTGTACTTGATGTTACCAACGCTTGCAATAGTTTTATGAATGCTCTTGAAATTGCTGACACCTTTATTAAAGCGGGGCGATATCAAAGGATTCTTATTACGACTGGTGAGGTATCGACCAAGAGTGCTAAATTGACAATTGAAAACAAAGAGGATTTTAAGAAGAGTTTCCCAGGGTACACTTTTGGTGATATAGGAACTGCTGTACTAGTCGAAAAAAGTAAGGATCCGACACTAGGCATTCTTGACATGTGTTTCACTGCCGATAGTACACACTGGAGTGACGCTATGCTGGCAGGTGGAGGTTCACGATTTCGAAATGAGGGTGATTTGTATTTTCAAGGAAGTGGCAACGAACTTAAACTAGCTTTTGAATCAATCGGACCAAAATTCATTAAAGACTTTTTGGAGCGCAACCACCTCAAAATTGAAGAGATTAAACACGTATTTATTCATCAAGTGTCGGTGCCATATCTACATTCTTTTATGGATACGTGTGGCTTAACTGAAAATCAGGTTGAAGAGACCGTGTCCACGTGTGGGAATGTTGCGGCTGGCTCACTCCCGCTCGCATGGTCTCTCAGAGCCGACAGGGGTGAATTAAAATCTGGTGACGCTGTCCTTATGGTCGGTTTAGCGGGAGGTATTAGTCTTGGTGCAGTTTTACTCATAATCTAGTAAAGCAAGTACCTTGGCTCGATTGGGCTTAAGGGTGTGCGTACGTGGAAAATCGACACTCTGAACAAACATTACTCGCGAAAGCTTAATACCGAAAGGTAATTTTGCATTTACGTATTTTATGATCTTTTCTGCATCTATACTTTGATTTTGAGATTGAACAGCTAGACACTCCGCACGAACCTCACCAGAAACTCTACGCTCCACTACACAACTTGCTTCAATTTCATCGAGACTATCGATCATGCGCTCAAGGTCTTCACAGAAGCATTTCTCTCCATTATCAAAAATGATTAAGTTTTTATTTCTCCCTTTAATGATGATGTTTCCTGATGGAGTCATTCGTGCAATGTCACCAGTCCTTACTTCTGGTTGTCCGCCACAATCTGGCCAATATCCTAAAAAGATATTTTCTCCCCGTACTACTAATTCGTTGGTCTCACTTAAAGTCACATCTACCATTGGCAAAGGTCTGCCAACTTCACCTATCACGCGATTGGCAGAGAAACTTGCACTTATGATCGGTGAGCACTCAGAGAGTCCATATCCTACAAAGACCTGATACCCTAAACCTTGAAAAAAGTGATCTAGATCTTGATTAAGGGGTGACCCGCCAGAAACTAAAATACGCAGACTCGATCCAATTTGCGTATGAATGCGAGAAAACAATATTCTCCGAACAGCTCGTGGTAAATGTCTTGACAAGGCAACAAAAAGTGAGAACATTTTTCGGATATACAAGTTCTTTATCTTTCTCAAAATTGCCGAACGCAATAATTCAAGAACTCGCGGAATGAGCGGTATGAGAACTACATGATGAGCTTTAATAGCTTCGAGCAGATCGAATGAATTACTTACCTTCAAAAACACAATTTTTGAACCCATCGTAAGAGGTACCAAGAGACCTAGTGTCTGTTGGTAGGCGTGCGATAAAGGTAATACGCCCAGAACAACACTCGGTTTTGAATAGGGGTACACTGAGAGTATATGCTCCACATTCGCTAATAAGTTTTGTTGGCTTAAGACCACCCCTTTAGGTTCTGACCATGTACCAGATGTGAAAATGATTTCACACGGTCTATCAGGTTCACTCTTAATATCTAACGTATTAAGAGCTGAGTTATTGGATAGTTCGGCAAAAGACATGACTGGTATTTTCGTTTGTTCTTTGATTTTACTGTTTCCAGTAATAATAAGACTTGGTTCTGTAGAGCTCAGTACATTCTGGAAAAACAATTCACTGGTACGTTCATCAACAGGGACGGCTATGCCATCACACAATTGAATTGCAAAGAATGAAATTACCCAGTCAATTTGATTAATGTCATACAAGACAACCCTTTGACCTTTTGTAATTGACAGTCGGTTTGCTATATCTTTGGCACGTTTAATCAGATCAGAATATGAAAGCTCCTGATGTTGTTTGTGGTCACACAAGGCAACTGCATCACCATGTTTCTCAACAAAGGTTAGGAATTCTTTGAACGTTCTTGGTATCTCAATTATCATGATTGACTGATATGTATTGGATAGAATAATAGCTTAAATATTGATTTAGAGAAGCTCTGGCTTACTTAAGTAAACGGTTCCTGAAAGAGGACTTATGTATTAACCAATACATACTTGTTTATTGGCTAATTTGATTTTGCTTCTTAAGCACAATAGAAGCTCTCGCTTTTCAAGCACCAAACCATCTCGCAGTATGTATTTGGCATAGTTACGTATATCAACGTCCGCTACTTTTACTTTGGTTTCTTGTATCCCAAGCAGTCCAGATTAAAATTTCTTATGACGCTCTATCTCTATCTTGATTTTCTCTTTCATACCAATGCTGTCTAGGTCTATTTGGTCCACTAGTTCTTCTTCATTGATATACCCCGACTTGCAGTTCTTGTCATTATGCTTAGTACATCCGTAGTACACATATCTATGCACGTTGCCGTTTTGTTGGTGTTTGAACTTTTCGTCAGCAGTGATACTCGAGCCACAGAGTGCACAGGACATTAGTTTGGTGAAGGCGAATTCTTTTGCATCACCCTTAGTAACCTGCACTGCAATTTTTTCCTGCACTTGGTCAAACAATGACTTTGTAATCAGAGGCTGATGATTTCCTTGATACCAATGCACGCCACCTTGAGGATATTCAAAGGTCCCGTAATAGAAATGATTTCGTAAAATCATGTAGAGGTTTCCTAGATGGAGATGTTTGTCATTCTTAGTCTTGAACTTTATTTCGTCTCGAAGCCAGAAGTAGAGTTTGCGACCGCTATTATTTTCATAAGCAATCTTCTCAAACATTTTCTTTATGACGGGTCCTCTATGAGAATCAACAATGACTTGGCATTTCTTATCTGTTTGTTTGCTACCCAGATATCCTGTTGGCGGACTGCAAGGCCAGCAGTCCCATCTCGCATCTCGCTCGTAAACCTCGTTTGATATTTACAACCTTGTTGTCATTCTCAAGTTTTGATTGAGAACCCAGAATTATTAGTAGAAATTTCTCATTCGGACTGTTGGTGAATTTCTGACTGGAAGGTACCCCAAAATTGGCACACCTTTTCTAAAGTCAGTTAATAATACTAGAGTTACAAAGTAGCGACAAATTGCACCGGACTCATCTTGTGAGCTGAGTGTATACGGTATCGGTTATAGTAGTTAATTGTCTGGTAGATAGCAGCTACGAGTTCGCCGAGAGTAGCGAAGCGATTTGGGTCACCTAAGTCTAGTTTGAACCCTTTATAAAAGGATTCTTGATACCCATTCTCCCACGGACAGCCAGGGTTGCTCATGGACTGAAGGATACCAAGTTTCTGCACCAACGCTGCATAGTCCATACTTGCATACTCACTCCCTTGATCGGAATGTACTATCCGTGGTGGTGGACAGTATAAGACGGCGTTGGCGAGCGCATTTAACACGAGCTGAGTGCTATGCGTCGTTAAGACTGATACACCAACAATCTCCCGTGTGAAGACATCGAGTACCGTGGCCACATACACCCACCGTCCGTGGTACTTCAAGTACGTGAAGTCACTCGCATAGATATCACCTGGACCAAGTGGTGTCTCGGTGATGAGAAGATTTGGAAACACACTGTCTTTGGGCTTTGTATAGAGTTTAGGAGTTACTCTGCGATATGGCTTAATCCCAAATAACCTCATCACCCGCAAGACACGTTTCTTGTTTAGCTTCAAATGGAGAGCTAAGCGCTTGTGGCCATAGCTCGGGTGGTCACGAAGTGTGGCCTCAATCGATTGTTTGGTGACCCAGTCCTTCGCTGGCTGTCTGTGTTTATAGTACTGGTGGGTTCTCGAGAAACCTATTACCAAACCATTAAGAGCCCTTTTTTAGCGTCCATGGACATCTTGATGGTGAGGTCACCGATGATCTGCTTTAGTTGTTTGTTTTCTTTCTTTACTTTGTTATGTTCAAGGATACTCACCGTACCGCGGGCTTTAGTACTGAGCCAGTTGTATATGGTTTTATCACTGATGCCGTATTGAGTGGAGGCCTCAGTGACGCTGATACCATCCTGTATCTTTTTAATGACTTCATCTTTGATTTCCTTTGCAATTCGAAAGCCTTGTTTTGCCATATGTGGTTTCTAAATGATAATACTTTATAAACGGTGTGCAAAGAAAGGGGTACCTTTCACCCAGTCTTGGTTTCAATGAGCTTCTGCAGTGCTTTGTACTCAGCAGGTTTTAGCTTTAGTCCGCGGTGACCTTCTTTGATATCTTTGATTTTTACCTCAGCCCAATAATCGAACGCGTCGTGTACCTCGTCGAACAATTCTTGTAATAGTTTTTCGCTTCTTAGTGACATATTTATGTGTGTTGTTGCGCTTTCGCGCATGAGTAAGTTTTCGAGAACTTGAGAAAAGCTTACACCAAAACACTGTTGAAGAATATGACTATATATAGAAGTTTAGTCAGGCCGGGATTGAAGGTGTAAAGCGCAGAATGTAGTATTAACCTATGCAACATCTCAAGGAAAAACAGTACTACATCGACCTCTACGACAAGTTCACTGTCGATAAGTGTCGAAACGTCATCCGCTTTCACGCTGAGATTGATGACTCCATTTTTAGAAAGCAAAGGAGAAACCAACGCTTGAAGAAGTAGCTCGTCTAAAGTACGCTATTAAAGTAATGTACCTATACTTCACTACTGCTGAGGAATAGCTGAGATTTCAGCCAGAGTATTGACATCATCTATTTTAGTCAGTATTGTATGAAAAGACACTCAAATGTTTGCACTCGGAGGTGTACCAATGATCATCGAAATTGAAGGCATTGACGGAGCAGGTAAAACTATGCAAGCTCGTCTGCTCAAACAGTCACTTGAAGAAAAGGGGCACAAGGTACTCATTGTTAAAGACTTAGAGAGCACAGAAATCGGACGAAAAATTAAAGAGATGTTTGTGTCCGACACACCACGTACTAAAGCAGTAGAGCTATTCGGCTTTCTTTGTTGTAAAGCCCACCTCTTCTCAGAGGTGGTGGGAGCTGCGGTGCGTGATGGTAATTATGTGCTCTGCGATCGTGGCTTTGGCTCTCTTATAAGTTATTTTGAAGCTCATGGTTTTGAAAGAAAGCTACTTGAAGACATGGCCAGTATCGCCGTCCCGAATCTACGTCCTTCATTGACCATCCTTCTTGATCTGCCAGTCAAAGAAGCCATCCGAAGAAACATGTCAAAACAAACTTTCTCCAAGTTTGACAACATGGGTGCGCGATTCTTCGAAAAGCAACGTCAAGTCTACCAGACACTCAGCCAACAAAAAGACTGGCGGGTTGTTGACGCACAAATGTCTATCGACCGAATTCATGAAGAAATCATGAAGCTGATTGGTCCGTAAAAATCAAAAGGCCATCCCTCGGGATGGCCTTTCTTATTTAAGCTCTGATTATTTCAGACTTAAACCACTGTTCCTGAAAATGGGTTTTTGTTCGAATTTCTTCATCTGAAATACCTGTCTGGTCAGGTGTGACTACAACTAATTTATCATCGTCATCGTCGGTGCGGTGAATAATAGCTATACAAACACCCTTAAAGTTTTCCAGCGGTTCATCAATACCAATAACATATGCATCTAGTTCTTCCCCGTCAGGAGATTTTGTATCTGGTATAAAACCATAATTTAGCTCATATTCCCATCCATGCTTTGGATGTTTTGAATGAAGAGGCCTATCCATCTTAACTGTTACCGTCTTCCCTAAAAATTCACGTGAATCTGTATGTTCTATTTCCATAATTACTATTTTATTATTAAAAAGTCTACCTATTATATAAGAAAAGGCTAAGCTCAGGAAGCTTAGCCTTTGTAACCCGATAGGGTCACAGTTAAAGTGCTGGGTCGACGATGAGAGTACAGAGATAGTCACGATGGACCAATACTGCATCTTGTTTTGTTTTTGTTGTTTGTGCGCACTGCCCAGGCGAACCGAAATCACGCAGGCAGTACGGATCTTTTGCATCTTCGATAGGCTTAGGATCTTCTCCGTAAGCCGACCAAAGATAGGAACGTGATCCACAGCCACCCCGACACTGCTCAAGAAACTCACAACCGCGACATTCCGCAATCGTCTCAGGGCTTTCACGCCTTCTACGAAATGTCTCGAACTCGGGACTTGCGATGATGTCAGAAAGCTCATCAGTGAGAAGATTCCCCACCTTATACTTATGAGCGTAGACACACGGGCTGACCGGCATTCTGCCGTCAGGGGTAATTGAATGAATACGAAAGGATTTCGTACCACACGGACACCCGCGGGAAGCTTCTCCTGACATGGCTGAGCCCAGAGGTTCACCCATTTCAATCACCTTACATTTCGAGAACAGCCTGTGTGAAACACGGTAGAAAGTCTCCACATCTGGTACCATCTCCATGTGTTCTGGCTCCGTTGGTTTCATAAAGTTAATCCGGATCAGGGTCTCTTGCTGACGCGCGAGATCGATCAGAGCATCAATATGTTTGTCCGACAGATTCCAGTTCATGCCGCACATGATGATTGTGCGATCGATGCCATAGTCTCGAGCGATACCAATCGCCTTATGAGCCAGTTTGTAAAGTGAAGCACCACGATTCTTGTTGTGCTCCTCTTCGAACGGACTATCGAGACTGATATCAACATCGTTCAGAAGTGGCATATCATCCGAGTACATCTTCTCGAGGTACGTGAGTGTCACACCTGCCGTAGTTAGACCGACAACAATGCCTGCCTCATGCAGAGAACGAATGATGTGTGGCAGAACTGTCTTTCTTGGATCAAGACCACTCGTGAAGAGTGGCTCATTACCTCCGAGATTTACAGTCCGAACACCCACAGACACCAGTTGCTGCACAATGCGGTCAACGTCCTTAATTTCGAGATTTCGTCCACGGTTCCGCACGATAGTTGAGTAACAGTGCGGGCATCGGTATGGACAATCGTTTCCGAGCGTCCAACCAATATTTTCAATTTGAGATTGATACATCTCACTTCTCCTTTTATGATCCTCCTTAGAGGAATGGGTTTACAACGCCGTCATATTCGAGACCATATTCAACGTATATTGTAGCAATTTCTTGCTCAATCTGAATATAACAATGTCCCGACTCGCAGATTGCTTCGTTTAGTACCTTAACATCGTGAATATCTGTATCGCTCCTGGAGACATGTTGTAAAACATGCCTAAAGAAACGAACATCCAGTTCTCGCAGTTTGAGGCATAAACAATGAACTCTCTTATATCCCTCACCTGGCAACACCTTCGGTGCAGTGATTGAATCAATGACCCAATCAAATACTCGAGAATGTGATCTGTGCCACATCTTCAACAGGACATAGACTCTTTTAGACAACTTATCTTGAACTTCATAATGGTAGTTCTGCGTTTTACCATCAGACTCAAGTAATTTCTTCCGTTGCAACTTGCGTGTAAACGGAGTGCCCTCAGCCGCAAACATCTCGGTAAAGATGCCTTTGTAGACAGCCCAGGACTCCTCTTCGAGGAATTCGAGGTTTTCCCAAAGCTCAGCCATGGTC
>Ga0100387_10001627_pt1 | contig 19118 bp, 16 predicted proteins | sample CryGeymeta201511_FD_81547 | JGI IMG/M metagenome (GOLD analysis project Ga0100387, IMG submission 81547) | Groundwater microbial communities from Crystal Geyser aquifers in Utah, USA - Crystal Geyser metaG 2015-11 | ecosystem: Environmental > Aquatic > Deep subsurface > Groundwater | place... | reverse complement strand
TCCTGCGTCGAGGCGCCCCGCTCGCAAGGCGCGAGGAGCGAGCATACCGGGGGTATGTGAGCGACGAGCAACGCAGCGAGCGGGGATGGATCGGCGCAGGAAGGCCAGTTTATTTCGCGCCGGGCGCCTAGTTCTCGGACTGACCGAGGTCGGGCGGGCGCTCCGAGTCCGTCTGCTGCGCCACGGGGCCTCGCGGCTGGGCAGCCGCCGGCGCTTGCGGAGCCGCGGGCTGAAGCTCTGCAGGCAGCCAGTGGCCCGCCGGGAACTCCACGAAGAGGAAGGTGTAACCGCCCGGTCCCGGCTGCGTGTAGACGCGCGGCGTAGCCTGGGCGCGAAGGTCGAAGGCGAAGACCAGGTCGTGACGGCCTCGGCGCTCGACGCGAGCCCGCGTGACGGGCGTGTCGAAGAAGCGCGTCTCCAGCGGCCTGGTGGTGTTGCGCAGATGCGTGCGCGTGTTCTGCAACGTCACCTCGAAGCCGCCGTCGGTGGCCCGGGTCTGGAACTGAACGGTCTGGGAGAGTTGCAGGAAGAAGCGGGATCCACCGTTGGGCATCGCCTCGAAGCCTGGCCAGGTGACCAACCGGCTGTGCGCGCGGCGCACGCGCGCTTCGGCGGGAGGGGATCCCGACTCGGGCGTCACGCCCTGATAGGCGGTCGCGTCGGGGGCAGCGGCCACGGGCGCGTCCTGACCGAAGGCCACCGACGTGGCTAGGGCCAGAGGAAGGAGGCTCGAGACGAAATATCGGGTCACGTCCGAATCGTAGTGCCTGGGACGGGGCGACTGCAAAGAAGTGCGGAGAGCAGCGGCGTCCGACCCGTCCCGTTCAGGCGCAGCGGAAGCCACGCACGACCCTCAGAGTCCCCTTGGCGTGGCCTTGGCCAATCGCGACCAGGCTGCCGTCCGGTCCCAGCAAGGCGAGGGGCTGCTCGCCGACCCGCACCGCCTTGGACGTGTAGTCCGCGGCGCGCACGAGCCGTCCGTGGAAGGCGTCGTTGGCCCCGGCGGCGCTCAGCTCCACCTGAGGCAGATGCGCGACGGCGTCCGCGAGGGAGAGCAGGGACGAGGCCAGGCGTTCGGGACCATCGGTCGCCAGCAAGGCGTCCAAGGGGACGGCGTCACGCAGCTCGAGCGCGCCGCTCGCCTCACGCCTCAAGGCCTCGAGGTGGCCGCGGGTACCGAGCGCGAGCCCCAGGTCGCGGGCCAGAGAGCGCACGTAGTAGCCCTTGGCGACACCGACCCGGAGCGTGACGAGCCCATCCGCGTAGGTGAGCCCATCGAACCAGCGCATGCGAACGGCGCGAATCGGCGCCTCGACCGCTTCGCCGCGCCGATAGCGCTCGTGCAGCGCGCGCCCGTTCACCTTCAACGCGCTGACCACGGGAGCGCGTTGCTGCTGCGGCCCGAGGAACGACTCCACGACGCGACGCACGCCGCCCACGTCGAGCGCCGGCACAGGAGCGCGCTCCACGACCTCGCCCTCCGCATCCAGAGTGTCGGTCTCGCTGCCCAGCCGAATCGCGGCGCGGTAGACCTTGTCGTCCGCCGTCAGATAGGAGGCCAGCTTCGTGCCCTCGCCCAGGAGCACGACCAACACCCCCGTGGCCATGGGATCGAGCGTCCCCGCGTGGCCGACGCTGCGCTGTCCAGCGACGCGGCGGACGCGGGCGACGACGTCGTGAGACGACAAGCCACCGGGCTTGTCCACCACCAGTACGCCGTTCATCGCGACAGCAAGGGCAGAACCTCAGCCCGCAGACGCTCGACCGTGGCTTCCAGCGAGAGGGTCGACAGCGCGCCCGCCGCGGCAGGATGCCCTCCCCCGCCAAAGGCCAACGCCACTTGCGAGACGTCGAGGTGCCCGTTGGAGCGCAGGCTCAGCTTGGTCGCCGCTCGTCCCTCCTGCGCCGGCCACTCCCAGAAGAGCGCGGAGACCTCCACGCCTTGGAGCATTCGCCCGTAGTTGACCAGGCCATCGACCATGTCGTCGGCGGCGCCCGTCGCGCGCATCAGCTCGCGGGAGACGCGCAAGATCGCGAGTCGTCCGTCGAACTCCAGACTCAGCCCTTGGACGAGCGCGCCCAGGAGCCGAAGTCGACCTAGCGGCCAGTCCTCGAACAGGTGCCGTGACACGGTCCAGGCGTCCGCGCCTGCGTCCAGCAGCTCGGCCCCGAGCCGCATGGTCGCGGCGCTGGTGCCCAGGTAGCGGAAGCCCCCCGTGTCGGCCGCCAAGGCCGCGTAGAGCGGGGTCGCGGCGTCCCTCGGCAGTGGGTGCACGTCGAGCTCGCGAGCCAGGCGCACGACCAGCACGGCGGTGGCGCTCGCCGCGGGATCACGCAGCGCCAGGTCCCCGAAATCCGTGTGGGTCGCGTGGTGATCGAGCACGACCAACGCCCCTCGGCGATCCGCGCCAGGCATTCCGTCGGGCAGCAGCTCGGGGCTCGCCGTGTCGAGGACGAAGGTGGCGTCGAAGCGAGCGTCCGGCGCGAGCTCGTGCGCGAGGTGGCCCGCCTGTGCCAGGAAGGTCAACGAGCGAGGTGGCCCGCTGGGCACGAAGAGCGTCGCCCGCTTGCCCAGGGCTCGCAGGATCGAAGCCAGTCCCAGAGACGAGCCGAGCGCGTCCGCGTCAGGGCGCCGATGAGGTACGACGAGGAAGTCCTCGCCCTCGCGAACCAGACGCGCGACCTCGGCCAGACTCAAGCATCCTCCTCGGGATCGGGAGGTGTCGGCGGCGCGGGCTCGGCCCCTGGCGCGATCTCCATCAGCAGCTCCTCCATCCGCATCCCCGAGTCCACGACGTCGTCCCAATGGAACGTGAGCTCGGGCGTGCGCCTCAAGCCCAGGCGACCGCCCAGCGCTCTGCGCAGATGACCGCGCGCGCTCTCGAGGGCCGCGAGCAACGCCTGCTGACGCTCGCTACGCACACCGGGCCCAGCCGGGACGACGGGCTCATCGCTGCCCTCGTGACGCGCCCGAATCGCATGCCGAGGGTCGAGGCCATCGTCGAGTAGCCGCACGTAGATGCGCGCAAGCGAGAGGTCCGCAGTCACGCGAACGGCGGAAACGACCACGCCCCGTGCCCGCGGATCGCGAACCGCACCGCGAAGGAACATCTCCGACACCTCGGCGCGGATTCGCTCCGCGACACGGTCGGCGCGCTTGGCTTCGCGTTGCATCATGAATCCATGTCCCGTCTGGAGATCCGCGGCGAGGCTCGCCGCCAGGCGTCACTCGTCTTCGAGCGTCGCCTGGACCTCTTCAATTTCGTAGAGTTCGATCACGTCGCGCTCCTTCATGTCGTTGTAGCCGGAGAGGCCGATGCCGCATTCGTAGCCAGCGGCCACCTCGCGGACATCCTCCTTGAAGCGTCGCAGCGAGCTGAGGCCACCCTCCCACACGACGATGCCGTCGCGCACGAGGCGGGCCTTGCCTGCGCGTGTGATCTTGCCCTCGGTCACGAAGCTGCCGGCGATGGTCCCACCCTTGGGGATGGGGAACGTCTGCCGAACCTCGGCCTTGCCGAGCTCCTTCTCCACCAGCTTTGGAGCGAGCAAGCCGGCCATGGCGGCCTTCACCTCGTCGATGGCCTCGTAGATCACGCTGTAGGTGCGGATCTCGATGCCCTCCTTCTTCGCCGTACGACCCGCCTTGCCTTGCGGGCGCACGTTGAAGCCGAGGACGATGGCGCCGGAGGCGCTGGCCAACATCACGTCGTTCTCCGTGATGGCGCCGACGCCGGTGTGGATGACGCGCACCTTGACCTTGTCGGTCGAGAGGTCGACGAGCGACTTCTGAAGCGCTTCGACCGAACCCTGAACGTCGGCCTTCACCACCAGCTCGAGCTCCCGCTGCTCCCCCTGTTGGATGAGCTGCTGGAGTTGATCGAGACCGCGAGCGACGGTCGGGGCGAACAAGCCCTGACCCGCCGCGCCACGCCGGCCCTCGGCCACGGTCTGCGCCTTCTTGGCGTCCGTGACCTGGTAGACGCTGTCGCCAGCGGCCGGCAGATCGCTCAGACCCAGCACCTCGACCGGAGTCGCGGGCAGCGCTTCCTTCACCTGCTTGCCGCGGTCGTCCGTCATCGCGCGGACACGCCCCCAGGCGCCTCCAGCCACGATGAAGTCACCGGTGCGTAGCGTTCCGTCACGCACGAGCACGTTGGCCACCGGACCACGACCGCGGTCGAGGTAGGCCTCGAGCACGACGCCCGCTGCCGGGATGTTCGGGTTGGCGGTCAGCTCGAGCACCTCGGCCTGAAGCACGACGGCGTTGAGCAGCTCGTCGACGCCTCGTCCCGTGACGGCGCTGCACTCGATGTACATCGTGTCGCCACCCCAGACCTCGGGCGTCAACCCGAGCGCCGCGAGCTCGTTCATCACCTTCTCGGAGTTGGCGTCCGGGCGATCGATCTTGTTGACCGCGACCACCATGGGCACGCCGGCTGCCTTGGAGTGGTTCACGGCCTCCAGGGTCTGCGGCATGACGCCGTCGTCGGCGGCCACCACCAGGATGACGATGTCGGTCGTCTGGGCGCCACGAGCACGCATGGCCGTGAAGGCCTCATGTCCGGGCGTGTCGAGGAAGACGACCGTGCCCCGAGCCGTGTCGACACGATAGGCGCCGATGTGCTGGGTGATGCCGCCAGCCTCGCCCGAGGCGACGTCCTCCTTGCGGATGCGGTCGAGCAAGGAGGTCTTGCCGTGGTCGACGTGACCCATGACCGTGACGATGGGCGGGCGATGCGCGCGCAAGTCGTCGTCGTCCTCGAACTCGCCTCGCGCGTCTCCGACGATCTCGTCTTCGGTGCGCGCCACGTTCTCGAGCTCGTAGCCGAACTCCTCCGCGAGCAGGGCGGCCGTGTCGGCGTCCAGCGTGCTGTTGATGTGCACGCCCGAGACGCCCATCTGCATCAGCTTCATCAAGACCTCGACGGCCTTCAGGCTCATGCGTCCCGCCAACTCCTGGAGTTGGATCTGATCCTCGATACGGATCAAGCGCTTCTTCGCGCTCGGAACCGTGATCTCGGTCGCCTTGCCCTTCTTGCCGTGGGCCAGGCGCTTCTTGCCGCGCTGTGCCGGTCGACGTCCGGGCGGACCGAGCCCCGCACCGCTGCGAATCTCACGACGCTTGCGTGGACCGCCCTGCTGGTTGGTGTGCTCGTTGACGATGCGCAGGCGCTCCTCGTCGGAGAGCGGGATGGCGCCCGGCACCTCGGTCTTGCCGCGGCGCGTGACGCCGGGAGCGAGATAGGGCTGGGAGAATCGATCGTCCGCGGGCGGAGCCGCCGAGGCCGATGCGACCTGATAGCCGCTCTCTTCTGCGCGCGGGGCCGGCTCAGCGGCAACCTCTGGCTCGGGCTCTCGCACGACCGGGGGCTTCGCTGTGGGCATGGCCGCCGCGACGGGGACCTGCACCTCGGGAGCGGGCTCGGCCGCGGGAGGAGGCGCCAGCGCCGGGCGCGCGACCACGGGCTCGGCCGCGATGGGCTCGGGCGCGACAGCCAGCTTGGGCTCCTCGACCTTCACGGGCTTGGGAGCCTTGGGCTTGGCCACGCGCGCCTTGGGAGGCGCCACAAGAGGGCGCGCGACCACGGGCTCGGGCACGACGACCGCGGCGACCGGCTTCGGCTTCGCGCGTCGGCGGACCACCGTGGGACGGATGTGCTCCTCCACGACGGCGCCTGCGCGCGCCTTGTCGATCGAGCGCTTCAGTCGGCTGACCTCGAGAGGATCCAACACACTCATGCGGTTGCGCACCTGGATGCCCAACCCGGCCATGCGCTGCATGAGCTCGCGGTGGTCGAGACCCAACTCTCGGGCCACTTCATAGACCCGTACCTTGCTCATGCGTCCTCCGCGAATCGATTCATGCCGTCCAACGATGCGATGCTGTCAGTCGCGTCGCGGAGAGCCTCCGCCATGCCCTCGTCCCGGACGCCCATGATGGCGACCTCCGCGCGACCGAAGAACTTCCCCAATTGGGCGCGCTCGCCCCAAACCACTGCGGCGATGTTCGCCGCCTCTGCCAACGCCAAGAGCTCCGCCTTGCGACCGCGTGCGTCCTCGGCGATGGCCAGCAGGTGAACGCTTCGCGCGCCGATGGCGTCTGCGACGGCGTCCGTCCCGATCACCAGATGACCCGCACGGCGAGCCGCGAGCAGGAGCCCGGCCACACGCGCTTCGTACTGGGCGCGCAGGCTCTCGATCAGGGTCTCGACCCCGGCCGACGCGCCAAGCGCCCGCGTGAGCCCGCCGCGGCGCACGGCCGCTTCGACGCACTTCAGGTTCGGATGCACGGACGCGCCACGCCCAGGCAGCCGGCGCCGAAGATCCACCACCACGCTGCCGCCATCGGGCTCGCGAACGACACGGGCCAACGCGTCGCGCCGGTCGTGCTGCCGACAGCCGACGCACATCCGCGTCGCCGTCTGGCGCTCACTTGCCGTCTGATTGTCGTCGAGAGCCAAGAATCAGCCTTCCTGCTCCGCCTCGGGCACGCCAGCGGACGCGTCCGCGGGGGCCTCGGGGGTCGTGTCGTCGTCGGAGACGGCAGCGTCTGCTTCCGCTGCCTTGGCGGCGTCGACGTCCGCCTCGGCCTTCAAGGTGCTCGAGGACTTGCGAATCGCGGCGGCCACGGGCGGCCAATCCTGCTCCAGGAAGCGCTTGGCGCCTTCGCAGAGGGCGCGAGCCTTGGCCTGATCGACGCGCGCACGGGCCGCCAGACGATCCGCGTCGGGCTCCTTCAGCAGCGCCTCGGGCGAGCCGTAGCCGGCCTTCTCGAGCAGGTCGAGCAGGCGCTCCGTCACACCCGGAACCCAGGAGAGTCGCTCCCGATCGCTGGGCATGTCGACGCGCGAACGTGCAGCCGCGAGCCGCTCCAGGCGGTCCTCCTCGGCGGCCGCGGTGGCGCGCTCGCGCACCCAGGCGACGCGTTCCTCGCCGATGCCTTCGATCTCGGCAAGCTCCTCGGAGCTGGCCTCGACCACCTCGTCGAGACCACGGAAGCCCATGCGGTAGAGGTCCTTCGCCACGCCCTCTTCGCCGTCGATGCGGGCCAGGCGACGAAGCGCCTCGTCCTCGAGCTGACGAAAGCGAGACTCGCTGACGATGTCGAGTCGCCAGCCCGTGAGCTGCGACGCGAGGCGAACGTTCTGTCCGCGGCGACCGATGGCCAAGGAGAGCTTGGCGTCCGGCACCACGAGCTCCATCGTCGCGTGACTCTCGTCGATCACGACGCGCACGACCTCGGCGGGGGCGATGGCGTTGCACACGAAGCGGGCCGGATCGCGATCGAAGGGCACGATGTCGATCTTCTCGCCTCGCAGCTCCTGAACCACGGCCTGGACTCGCGAGCCCTTCATGCCGACGCAGGCGCCCACCGGATCGACGTCCTGATCACGGCTGCTGACCGCGATCTTCGAGCGAGCGCCAGGCTCACGGCCGGCGGCGACGATGCGCACGATGCCCTCGTAGATCTCGGGGACCTCCATCTCGAAGAGCTTCACGAGCAGACCCACATCCGTGCGCGAGAGCACGATCTGCGGACCACGCGCTTCGCGGTCGATCTTCTTGAGCAGCGCGACGATGCGGTCGCCGGGACGATAGCTCTCACGCGGCGTCTGCTCGCGTGACGGGAGGATGGCCTCCACGCCCTGACCGAGGTCAACGATGATGCTCGAGCCGCGCTCGAAGCGACGGACGACGCCGGTGATGATCTCGCCCAGGCGATCCTTGAAGTCGTTGAAGACTCGCTCGCGCTCGGCATCCCGGACGCGCTGGATGATGACCTGCTTGGCGGTCTGGGCCGCGATGCGACCAAAGCCGTTTCGGGCCTGCTGAATCCCCAGCAGCTCACCGAATTCCTTGTCCTGCTGACGCGCCCGCTCCGCGTCTCCAGGCATGTAGAAGATCTGAAAACCCAGCTCTTCGCCTTCGTCCGCCTCGAGCCCGTGACGCGCGGCGTCCTCGAGCGAGACCTCGGCGTCGGGGTTGTCCACCTCTTGGACCACCGTCATGTACTGGAACAAGTCGACAGCACCGCTCTCGACGTTGAAGCGTGCCTCGAGCTCGCGGTCAACACCGAAGGTTCGCTTGGCCGCCGTGAGGATGGCCTGCTCGGTCGCCTCGACCAGGATCTTGGCGTCGATGCCCTTCTCTTGGCTGACCTGCTCGATGACGTGATGTAGTGAAAGCGTGCCCTGCGGCATGGGATTCGCCTTTGCTAGAGAGAAAGCTTGCTAGAGAGAAAGCTCGAGGAATGCACAGAGAGTGGGAAAAGAAACAGGATCAGAAGAGACAGGATCGGAAGAGAGCGACAACGAGAGGGCGTTCCCCGAGGGGTTCGCGCAGAGTTCACGCCTCATCGACGAGATGAGCGCGGCTGATGAGATCGAAGGGGATGGCGATCGGGCTGCCATCCAGGTCGAGCTGGACTTCGTCGTCGACCAGCCCCAGGAGTTTGCCTTGAAAGCGACGCTGAGCGGCCACCGGCATCTGCGTCCGCACCATGACTTGGCGCCCCGTGAAGCGCTCGAAGTCGTCGCGCCGAACGAGGGGGCGCTCCGGACCGGGCGAGCTGACCTCGAGTCGATACGCACCGCTCAGCAGATCATCGCGCACGTCGAGCGCGGCCGATGCGTCCCGGCTGACAGCCGTGCAATCCTCGAGCGTGATGCCGCTACCTTCGCCACCGTCGGGGCGCGGGCGATCGAGGATGATCCTCAGGATGGCTCCCGCGGGCTCTCGCAGCTTGCGCACGTCGACCAGCTCCACGCCGTGGGCGTGGCAGATGGGTGCGAGCAACTCTTCGAGGGGCGTTCCGAGGGCGGTGTCCATGATATTTCTAATAATTTCGGCAACGTTTTGCCGATCCGAGGCTCGCGGTAGAGACAAAAAAGGGCGGGCCGAGAGACCCACCCGAACGGTCAACCGACGAGTTGGACGGCTCTACTAGCACAGCGCATCCGGGCCAGCAAGTGGCTTCAAGCCAGGGCCGGAGCGGCGTCGGGCGAGACCGCCGTGACGAGAAAACGGGCGCGCGGGAGGCGGGGCGCACGGCCCAGCGCTCAGCTCTCGAGCTTCGCCAGGCCGGTGAGCTCGTCGTGGTAGCGGTCCGCGTAATAGGTGAGCACATCCACCGCGTCGCGGAACTCCGAGGTATCGAGCTCGGCCGTCGGGTACTCCACCGACAGCACCACGTCGAGGTCGTCGTCGATGGAGAACTTGGCCATCAACAGGCCGTGGTTCAGTTCGAGCAACCTGCGGTAGAGGCGCGCGCTCGCGGCCTTGGACTCGGGCGAGGTCGTGAAGGGCACGACGGCGAAGCTGATGAATCCCTCGCGATCGAGGTGGATCAGGAACGGGAAGGAACCCGCCATGCCGCACGCCCGACTGCGCCAGGTGGTCTCGGCGATGCGCTCGCACGGCCACTCTCTGGCGTTCAGGAGGGCCTCGACGGTGGCGGGATCGATGTGGAGATGCTTCATGGGGTCGCGGGTCTCATCGGGCAGCGGGCACTACGGGCGGCCTCGCTCGCGCCATCGGAAGGGGCGCGGTTCGGCGCGCGCCGGAGAGACCGACAACGTGAGCGTCATCAAGGCCAGCCCGAGCGCGATCCGAAGAGCCATCGGGAGAAAGTAGAGCATGGGCCCACACTTCTCTCAACTAGGCCGTGCGCCCGCGGGCCCGACATGGTGCCACGTCCGGCTGCACACGCTGCACATCTCCAGCAGGCGCAGCAAGGGTACGTTGACTTCATATCTGGGCCTCTGATAACTGATTCACCGCTCGCGCCCATCGATGGCGCATTGGAGGGCGGTATGAGGACCATGGTTCGATTGGGGCGGGGGATTGGTTTCGAAGGCAGCGCGGGCTTCGTCAGCGCGCTCACGGCGACGCTCGTCGCCATGGCGGTCGGCGGTTGCGGAGAGAGCCGCCAGGGCGCGTGGGACACCACGCCCACGGCCTCCAACGGCGCCGTCGAGCAGAGCTCCACTTCGCACCACGACGAGCTCGTGGCCGCGGGCGAGGCCGCCTGGGCGCAGCGCGACGAGCTCGCGCAGGTCGACACGGCGATCCAGCAGTTTCAGGCAGCCGTCGAGGCCGAGCCGGGCGACCACGAGTCGTGGGTGAAGCTCTCGCGGGCGCTCTACTTCAAGTCCGATTGTCATCTGCGCTTCCAGGACGGCGCCGACGAGCAGTTCTTGGCCAGCTTCGAGCAGGGCACGCAGGCGGCGGAGCACGCCCTGGTCGCGCTGAGCGCGGACTTCGGCGAGCGCATGCGCGCGGGGACGCGCATCGAGGAGGCGGTGGACACGTTGGACGCCTCGGCCGTGCCGGCGCTCTACTGGCGCTCGAGCAACCTGGGCAAGTGGGCCTCGGCCAAGGGCTTCGCCACGCTGCTCTCCTACAAGGACGAGATCCGCGCGATCATGCAGCGCTGCCTGGACCTCGACCCGACCTACAACCACTACGGCCCGGACCGCTACTTCGGCGTGTTCTACGGGCGCGCGCCCTCCTTCGCCGGCGGTGACCTCGAGCAGAGCCGAGAGCACTTCGAGACCTCGATGGAGCACGAGCCCAACTACTTCGCCACCCACGTGCTGATGGCGCAGGACTACGCGATCAAGGCTCAGGATCGCGCGCTCTTCGATCAGCAGCTGCAGTGGGTGCTGAGCCATGATCCCGAGTCCCTGCCCGAGCTCGCGCCCGAGAACCGCTGCGAGCAGCGCAAGGCCCGTGAGCTGCTCGAGAACGCGGACGAGCACTTCGAGTAGTCGGGCGCGAGCGCACGGTCGCTCGCCCCGCCGCCAACCCTCTGGGCGGCGTCCACTGAATACCTCCCCCTACGCCTCGTCTGGTCGAGGTAGCCCCGTGGAGCGGACATGAACCTGAAGAAGCATCTTCCCCTGTATCTGGTGGCGCTCTCTGCCGCGATCTGCGCGCTCGTGCTGAGCCTCGGCGGAGGCGTGGACGCCCAGGAGCGCATCGTCATGAAGGTGGCGACGGTCGCGCCCGAAGGCACGCCCTGGGAGCAGCAGCTCCGACGCTTCAAGCATTACGTCGAAGAGGGCACGGGCGGACGCGTGCAGGTGAAGATGTTCATGGGTGGCTCCCTCGGTGGCGAGAAGGCCCTCGTCCGACGCACGGCCCAGGGCAGCATCCAGGTCTTCGCGGGCTCGACCGCGGCGCTCGGTTCGCTCGTCCAGGAGATGAACGTCGTCGAGTCGCCTTATCTCTTCGCCGGCGGCGCCGCCGCGGACACCGCTCTCGACAACGAGGCGGTCAAGGCGCAGGTGCGGACGCTGGTGGCGCGCCGAGGCTTCACCTTCGGCTTCTGGGCGGAGAATGGCTTCCGCTCCTGGTTCACGAAGGATCGCCCGATCCGCACACCGTCGGACCTCTCGGGCCTGCGCATGCGCTCTCAGGAGGCGCTCGTGCACCTCGAGACCTACCGCGCCCTGGGCGCGAGCCCCGTGCCCATCGACGTGACCAACGTGCTGACGAGCTTGCAGACGGGCGTCGTGGACGGCTTCGACAACACGCCCCTCTTTGCCTTCGCGACCAGCTGGTACCAGGCGGCGCATCACCTCGCGCTGAGTCGTCACGCCTATCAGCCCGGCATCATCGTCTACTCGAAGCGTTGGTTCGACGGGCTCCCGGCCGACATCCAGGAGGTCCTGCGCAATGTGCCTCAGGACATGGTGCAGGAAGGACGCACCAACGTGCGGCGCATGGACCCGATCCTGATCCGCAACCTCGAGCGCTATGGGCTCGAAGTCCACGAGCCCTCCAGCGCCGAGCGCGCGAGCTTCGCCGCGGCGACCCACACCGTGGCCGATCGTGTGGCGACGAAGGTCGGCCCCGGCGGCCGCGACCTGCTCCGCGCCATTCGCGCCGCGCACTAACTTCTGGAGAGTCTGTCCGCAGACCCTGCCCCGCGGCGGGCGGCCGCAGCGGGCCACATCACGCCTCGGCGGGACGAAGGGTGCGTGCCGTTCACGTCCACGCGTCGCGCTGTACGCGGCCCGACGAGCGTGGCCCTACTGGCCGACGCGTCGCGCGGTCGGGGTGGCTAGGCGCCAGCCGCCATCTGCGCCGCGGGCAGGTGCCCGGGGACACGCAGGCGATCGCCGTAGCGCGAGATGAGCTTCTCCGCGATCTGATGCGCGAGGGGGGTGTCGACGTCGATCCAGGTCGCGTCGCCCACGTCCGCCACCCGCATCTTGCCGGCCGCGGCCAGCGCCCCGACGCCCTGCGAGAGCGAGACGCCCTCGGGTCCATCCGCGCGGTCGAGCGCCTCGATCAGCGCCGGCGTGATGCGGAAGACGCCCGTGTCGATCACGTCGTAGTCCGTGAGCTCCTTGCCGATGCCCACGACCCGATCGCCTTCGATGCGCACCTTCGTGGCGTCCTCGAGGTCGAAGCAACGATCGATGCGGCGATCCACGCCCAGCACGGCCTCGTCGTCCGCGAGCGGATAGGCGGCCACGCGGCTGAAGAGCTCGTCGCTCCAGAGGTGATCGCTCATCATCAGATAGGTCGGCCCGGTCACAAGCTCGCGTGCCTTGAGCAGCGAGGTGCCGTTGGGCTTGTCGTATTCGTCGTTCTGGATGAAGCGCAGCGTCAGGCGGAAGTGATAGCGCTCGAGTCCACGGATCAGCTCCTCACCGAGGTAGCCGACCACGATCCCGACCTCGTCGACGCCCGCGCGCTCGAGGCTCCGTAGCACACGCACGATCAGCGGAACGCCACCGACCCGCTTCAGCGGCTTCGGAAAGTCGAAGCCCTTCACGAGTCGTGTGCCCTTGCCCGCTGCCAGTATGATTGCTCGGTTCATCTCAGCTCCGGTCACTCGAAGGTCGTCTCTTGGTCCACGAGCCCAGTCATTCGTTGCAGGAAATCCACACGAGTGAATGGGAGCAACGGAGGGAGGGCAAGAATTCGGAGAATCCGAGCCGACCGGCCGTCTTCGTAGCTGCAAAGCAGGATCCGTGCCGAGGCCGTGTCCTCGTTTGGGGCCGGTCCCCGGGCGCCTTCGAACTCCATGGAGTGCGGGAAATGGCGGGCAATCCGAGATCGAGCCCGCCTCGCGGCTCGACCCATGTCACGCGCAGCCACACGGGAGCGTGCCGCCCGGCAACACTTCTGGCCACTGGTGTATCCAGTCCACCACGACCTTCCGGCAAACTCCGCAGCAAAATTCCGGCCGGGCAGCCGGCACGATGTTTGCGAGTGACTTTTGCAACGCTCGGTCCTAGGGAGCGACGTGAAATCGACGCGGGCATGTGCTACGCCCGCCCATCGCCGCCTCGCTGACGGCAAAAAATCGACGCGGTGAAGGCCGCAGGAGTGCGCTCATGAAGAAGCCCGTGAAAATCCCCAAGGCCGAAGGCCGTTTGGGCGTTCTACTGCCCGGCATGGGAGCCGTCGGCACCACGTTCATCGCGGGCTGCCTGCTCGCGCGCAAAGGCCTGGCGGAGCCCATCGGTTCCCTGACCCAGATGGGCACGATCCGCCTGGGCAAGCGCACCGATGGACGCAGCCCGAAGATCTCCGAGCTCGTCTCCCTGGCGAAGCTCGACGATCTCGTCTTCGGCGGCTGGGACCTCTTCCCCGTGAGCGCCTACGAGGCCGCCAAGGAGGCGGACGTGCTCAAGCGCGAGCATCTCGACGCCATCAAGGACGAGCTCGAGGCCATTCGCCCCATGCCCGCGGTCTTCTTCCCCGAGTTCGTGAAGCGCTTGCGCGGCGAGAACGTGAAGACCCAGACCAACAAGATGGAGCTGGCCGAAGCGGTTCGTCAGGACATCCGCGACTTCATCGAGAACAACGGCCTCGATCGTGCCGTCGCCGTCTGGTGTGGCTCGACCGAGGTCTATCGTGAGCCCACCGAGGTCCACGCGAGCCTCTCGGCCTTCGAGCAGGGCCTGCGCGACAGCAGCCCCGACATCAGCCCCTCGCAGGTCTACGCCTGGGCGTGTCTGAAGGAGGGCGTGCCCTACACCAACGGCGCTCCTCATCTGACGACGGAAGCGGACGCCCTGCTGGAGCTGGCGCGTGAGACGCGCACGCCCGTCTGCGGCAAGGACTTCAAGACGGGCCAGACCCTGATGAAGACGCTGATCGCCCCCGGCCTGCGCGCACGCATGATCGGCATCCAGGGTTGGTTCTCGACCAACATCCTCGGCAATCGCGACGGCGAAGTCCTCGACGATCCCGACAGCTTCAAGTCCAAAGAGGTCAGCAAGCTCGGAGTCTTGGAGACGATCCTTCAGCCGGAGCTTCATCCGAAGCTCTATGGCAACATGTACCACAAGGTCCGCATCAACTATTACCCGCCGCGCGGAGACCAGAAGGAGGGCTGGGACAACATCGACATCTTCGGTTGGCTCGGCTATCCGATGCAGATCAAGGTCGACTTCCTGTGTCGCGACTCCATCTTGGCGGCGCCGCTGGTGCTCGACCTCGCGCTCTTCATGGACCTGGCCAAGCGCGCGGAGATGAGCGGCATCCAGGAGTGGCTGTCCTTCTACTTCAAGGCGCCCATGACGGCGCCCGGGCTGTACCCGGAGAACGATCTCTTCGTACAGTTGATGAAGATGAAGAACATGCTTCGCTGGATGAACAACGAAGACCTCATCACGCACCTCGGCCACGAATACTACGACTGAGCTCGAGCCCCGAGCCTGTCGCTCATATCGAGACGCCCCGTGGATCGAAGGATCCCGGGGCGTTTCGTTTGCGACCGCTTCCTGTCCGACTGGTGGGACTGGTGGGACTAGTGGGGCGTCTCGCCGCGAATGCGCACCACGGTCGCTTGCTGGTCCGCCGCCGGATAGACGCCATGCCAGCCCTGGGGCTTCGGTGGACTGGCCCAGCCGAAGATCTGGCGCGCGTCGGGAGGCGACATGTTGATGCAGCCGTGGCTCTTGGGACGCCCGAACGCGTTGTGCCAGAAGGCCGAGTGCAAGGCGTAGGCGAGCTGGAAGTACATGACGTAGGGGACGTCATCGATGGAGTACGGGCCGTCGATGGCGTTGTCGCCGTCCATCGTGTGCGTGAGGTGCTTGGACGAGATCGTGAACACGCCCGTCGGGGTGCGGTGGTCACGCGAGGGGTCGTCCTCGCGCTCGATACGACCGCTGGAGATCAGCGTGGTGAAGACGGGAACTGTGCCCTCGTAGGCGACGAGCACCTGCCGCGACAGATCGACGTCGATCCACTTTTGACCAGCGGCGACCTCGGAGGGAGGCTCCGAGCGCTCCGCGAGCACGACGTCGGAGTCCCGGTAGAGATGGCCTTCGGGATCGCGGAAGTAGGTGTGACCGCCCTGTTCGACCCGGCCCGCGACGCGAAAGGCGTAGTGATAGCCTGGCGCTCCTCGTCCACGATGAACCCGTCCGTTGACGGTCTCGGCGTAGAAGCCGGTCCGACTCGAGAGCACCCAGCCCACGGGCAAGCGCCAGGCGTCGTCCGTCGCGACCGCGGCGTCCCGAGCCGCGTCCGGGCCCGCGTCGGCTCGGGCAGGAGCCCCCGCCGTGGGCTCCCGTGGCGGCGCGAGATCGACGCCGTGAAAGTCGCTTCCCTCACGCACGACCACCGCGTTGTAGGGCACGAAGCCGTTGGATTGGGTGCGCCAGTAGCGGCGCGCGCCGCGACGGAAGTCGCGATCGAGGCTGACGAAGAATCCGCGCGCCACCCAGCGCATCACGACGCTGTCCGAGTCCGCGCTCAGCCCCTCGAGGGTCTCCACGCCGGCGTCGGTCGGTTCGGTCGAGTCGTCGTCCGCCGAGGGCGTGGCGAGCCCGTCGCCGGATGCGCTCGGCGCGGTGTCGCCGGCGGCGGTGTGGGCCACCGCGCTGTTGCCAGCGGAACCACCGTCACCGGCCGTCTCCGCGCCACCGGGACCCGCATCGGGCGGGGCCTGGCCTGGGATGTGATAGCCCTCGAACTCGGCGGCCTCCTCGTCGCTGGGCATGCGCCGATACATGGGGACACGCCGGCGGATGAGCCCGTATTCGTAGGGCAAGGGCCGATCGAAGCGTGGTTGGCGCGCGCGGATGGCCGGCAGACGCCTGCCCTCGAAGGCGATCACGTCGCGCCCGTTGCACACGAAGCCGCCCACGGTGAGCTCGTACCAACCGCCACGGCAGCCTTCGAAACCCAGGGGCTCACCCGACGTCGCGGTGAAGACCGAGCCCGCGCGCAGGTAGCCGACGCGAGTGGCGTCGGGGCTCGCGCCGTTGCGCACGTTGACCACGAAGCGCTTGGTGAAGATGCGCTTGGGCGGCAGCGTGGGATCCGGATGCACGGTGTCGCGCCGTGCGTCGCGAGCGTCACGCTGCGGCGGGCTCGCGTCTCGGGCGGGCGCGGGAGCGGGGTCAGCGCTACCGCAGCCGACGAGCGCGAGCAGTCCGAGGCCGAGCGGCCACAGAAGGCGTCCGCGAGTCGGACGGTGAATCCCCCGCGAATCCTGAACCGAGTCCGTGGGCAGGTGTGCTGGGCGTAGCGCGAGCGGCTGCATCGGGTTCTGATTTCATGCGCCTTCCGCCACGTCAACCCGCGCCTGGCCAAGTTCGCGCGTCGAATGGTAGGAGCCCGCGGGCGTCACGCCCTGTCGCGAGTACTCTAGGACTTCCCTTCTTCCATGACCTCCGCACCCAAGCCGCACTCGAAAGCCATGGATGGCGAGCCCCATGATTCGTGGCGGCGCCTCGACTCGCGCCGAGCCGCCTGGGCCGCCGGTCTGTCCCTGCTGGCGCACGTGCTGGGAGTCTTCACCCTCTCGGCCGTGGCCGCGCGGCCGCAGATCGACATCCGCTTCGAGCTGCCAGCGGAGGTCGAGTTCGGGATGACGGACGGCATGAGCGCCGACTCGGCCCAAGGGCCCCTGTCGCAGCCCGAGGTCGCCCCCATGCCCAACGCGGGCGGAGATGGCGTCGAGGGCGCGGGAATGGACGCAGGGACGCCCCACGACGCGGGACAGCCCCAGGACGCGGGCAGACGGCGCAGGCACCACGACGCCGGAGCGCCCGACGACGCCGGGAGGCCTGGCGACGCGAGCGCCCACGCAGCGGGAGACGCGGCGATGGCGGACGCGGGGCGACGGGACGCGGGGGCCGCCACGGGTGACGGCGGTCAGGGTCGGGATGGCGGACCCGGTGGACCAGGAGGAGCGGACGGCGCCGGCCGGATTCCGCCGGGCGCGCAGCTGGCGATCCGCCTGAACATGGAGCGCATCCGCCAGTCGCCCCTGGCGCCCGAGGTCCGGCGCCTGCTGGTGGCGATCCCCGACTGGCACGCGCTGCTCGACGGATCGGGCATCGATCCCATGGCGGATCTGGACCGTCTGCTCTTGGCGTCGCCGAACCTGCAGCGAGAGCGGCTCGTGCTCGCGGGACGACATCATCGCGATCAGGCCTACGCCGAAGCCGCCGCCGAGCGCCTGGCCACGAGCCAGCACACGACCACCGCCTTCCACGCGCGGGACGGCGTGCGTGTCGCGCCGTGGCGCAACCCGGACAGCACGGCCCGCGTGGTGGCGCTGCTGGGCGATCACCACTTCATCATCTGCCGCCCGGAGGATCTGCCGCGCGTGCTGGCCCTGATGCACGTACGCGCCGAGGACCAGCGGCTCGACGCGGGCGTCCCCGCCATGGCCGCCGCGGACGCCCTGCTGGCCATGGGCGACGACGAGGTGATGAGCTTCGAGATCGAAGGCGCGCGCCGCTTCGTCCGCGCGGGGCGTGTGGACGCGATGCCTCTGAGCGGTCGACTCTCGGTGCGTGAGACCGCGGGCGACACGGTGCAGCTCGCGGGGCAGGCTCGCTTCGAGGACGCGGCCCAGGCCCGCAGCGCCAAGGAATTCTGGGCAGCGCAGCTCGCCCAGCTCGCGCGCAGCCCGATGGTGTCTCTGGTCGGGCTGTCCACGCCTTTGCGCAGGCTGACCTTGCGGGTCGAGGCCGAGCAGGTCTACTTCGAGACGTCTCTGGGCGCGGGGCAGGTGCGCCTCTTGCTCGGCTACCTCGAGGGCATGCTGGTTCAGTACCGTCGTGACCGCGAGCCACGGAACCAGGGCACGCCGGGGCCCAGCACGCGCGCTCCGACGGCGCCTGCCGCGCATCCCGACGCGGGCGCAGGCCGCTAGCAGGCTGCCGGGTCGCGGGGCCCCGAGCCACCGGCGCGTCCCAACACCGGCGCGTCCCAACACCGGCGCGTCCCAACACCGGCGCGTCCCAACACCGGCGCGTCCCAGAATGCAGAAAGGGCACGCCCCCGAAGGTGCGCGCCCTCTCTGAGCTGGCGTTCGGCACCACCCGCAGGTGGGACCGAACTAGAGGCTCAGTTCACGAGGTCCTTGAGCTTCTTCAGCGGCGTCGCCCGCACCTTCTTGGAGGCCGGCTTCGCGTCCCGCATCACGTCCTGGCCCGTGAAGGGGTTCTTCGCCATGCCGGCCTTGCGGGCCGGCACCTTCTTGACCTTGAGCTTGAGAAGATCCGGGATGACGAACTCCCCCGGACCGCGCTTCCCCAGCTCCTTCTTGATCAGATCACGGAGTCCTTCGAAGACTGCGCCGACTTCCTTCTTGGTCAGCTGCGTCTTGTCAGAGATCTCGCCGATGATCTGGGCCTTCGTCATCCGCTTGGTGGTTGGCATGGTCACCGTCCTGTTCCGCTATCGCCTGCGGTATCGTGGAAAAAGGCCTGAAATTAGCGCCCCCCGCAGACAAGAGACGTCTATGCCCGCACTCTCGGGCCATGACAAGAGCTTTTTTGGGCAAATGTGCACGAAAATCGCCAGAGGTCGCGGCCCCACCAACCGGCGGGGACGCCTGCCGGGCGCGTCACGGCTGGCGAACTCGGGCGCGACGAATCGGGCGCGAAGACGCCGTGGGTCCTGCCCCAAAGCGCGCCGCAAAACCCGCAAATGCACGCGAAACGTCGTGGATCTACCTGATATTGCAGGATTTGGCGCATTTACGAGCTGGCGCCGAATCGGGCCCGAGGCGCCCCCCCGCGGCCCCGCGAGGCACGTTTTAGGCCCCGCTAGGAGCGCGCCGCGGCGCACAGCACGCGCGTCTTTTCGAGCATCACGCGCTCCTCTTCGGCGTCGCGATGGTC
>Ga0100387_10001623_pt1 | contig 19137 bp, 19 predicted proteins | sample CryGeymeta201511_FD_81547 | JGI IMG/M metagenome (GOLD analysis project Ga0100387, IMG submission 81547) | Groundwater microbial communities from Crystal Geyser aquifers in Utah, USA - Crystal Geyser metaG 2015-11 | ecosystem: Environmental > Aquatic > Deep subsurface > Groundwater | place... | reverse complement strand
GTTGCGTTCAGCCGGGATCTTGATGCTATCGACAACCAGCTCACCGCTGGTGATCATTTCAAGGCAATTGATACAGCGGATCAAGGTCGATTTGCCCGAACCGGAGGGGCCGATAATCACCAGCACCTCACCTTCGGCGATCGTCAGATCGATATTATGCAGGACTTCTGTGGTTCCAAATGATTTGCAGATATTTTTCAGCTCAATAATGTTGGCCATTGGGGGATTCAACTTTCTGTTGAGAACCTTGGATCGGGCAGGCAAGACGGTTCAGTAGATCTTCATGCGTTGTTCCAACTTCCGCAGACTCACGGCAAGAACGGTTGTCATGGCCAGATACATAACGGCCACCGTGAGCCAGATTTCCAATGCTCTGAAATTACTTGCCATAATCTCCTGCCCCTGACGCGTCAACTCACCAACACCAATGACAATAAAGAGCGAGGTATCTTTAAGGCTGATAATAAATTGATTACCGAGCGGCGGAATCATGCGCCGAAATGCGATGGGGCCGATAATATAAAAAATCAGCTGGAAGCGATTGATTCCCAAAGACATGCCGGCCTCGAGCAGTCCCTTGTTCACCGAAAGAACCGAACCGCGGACGATCTCGGCAATATAGGCCCCGGCATTGATCATAATGGTAATAACCGCTGCGGTTACGGCCTCAATGCGAAAACGTTCAATGTCGGTCAGGGCTTTGACCAGCATCGGGAAGGCAAAATAGAGAAACATCGCTTGGACAATAATCGGGGTGCCACGAACTGTTTCGACATAGCCGGCGGAAATTTTTCGGATAAGTGCACTGAAGGGCAGGTACAGACCATGGGGCTTTTCGCCCAGAGACTCGGTGCCGGCGATACGACCCAGACCGGCCAGAATACCAAAAATCATTCCACCGAAGATCCCCAGCAGGGTGATGATCCAGGTCAGTTTAGCACCGGCCAATAAGGCCGGGATCGACTCAAGAATAACAGAAAACTCAAAGTCCATAAGACGGATGCTTTCGCACAAAGGTGCACAGAAAAACCAGGGGTGATTTTAACCAGCCACAGAGTGGGAGAGCCGCAGAGAAAAGACAAGGGCTTAGGGCTTGAAAGCAGACCTTAACGTTTGCGTTTCTCTGCGACTCTCCGTTAAATCGCATTTTGTCCTTCTCTGGTCCTTGCAAGAGCGCGCAACAGAGCTTTTGACCGTCCCGCAAGAGTTGCCAAGCCGAAAAGGAAACGATTTATTCCGGATCGGCATCAAACCATTTGCGGTAAAGGGCGGCATAGGCACCGTCTTCCATCATCTCAAGCAAAGCGATGTTGGCTTTATCGCGCAGTTTGCTCCCCTGCGGAAAGGCAATGCCGTACTGAGCGGCTTTGACATCGGGGCCGACCGCTTTCACCCGGCCGTTACCGGCGGTTTTGATGTAATAGAGGACATTCGGGGTGTCGTGCATGGCCGCGTCTGCGCCACCGGTTACCACTTCCATATAGGCCTGATCAATGTTCGGGAACTTGACAACCTTTTTGGCGCCGAGGGTTTCGACATATTCAACAGTTGCCGTTCCCAGTTTGACGGCAACAACCTTCCCTTTCAGGTCCGCCGGGGTTTTAATATCGGTGTTGTCTGCCGGCACCATCATCTTCAGTCCGGCACGGAAATAAGGGTGAGAAAAATCGATCACCTTTTCCCGTGAAGATTTGATAAAAATTGCCGCCAGGGCCGCATCCAGATTGCCGGTGGTCAGGCCGGGAATCAGACCGTTGAAATCCATCGGCTTGAGCTCATACTCAACCCCGATGCGCTTGGCTATTTCCGTCCAAAGATCGACATCGAAACCGGTGTAGTTACCGTCTTTGCCTTTGTATTCGAAAGGCACGAAAGAGGTATCGACACCAACAAACAATTTCTCCGCACAGGCGGCCCCCGCACTAAAAATCATCATTCCCGTTAGAAAGAGCACCAGCAGTTTCTTCATCGTTTTCCTCCTCTTTTGCGTTTCGCCCCGTAAGAAATCGGGACATGCCTTCCTCGTTACCAAGGATCAATCCCCTCAAGATTCGCAGTCCAAGTGGTTCGAAAGAAGATGGGGGATGAACAGCGATTCTGTCCGTGGATATTTAAATCCGTGACAGGTTTTGAGTTACCCCAATAGCGCATAAGGTTTGTTCACAAATGGTTTTAGTACTAACTAATATAGTAGCCGTGCGTGCCTATTGTCAAATTTGATGCCGGCGCTGTAGGAGTCGCCTTTCATGCGCGATTTTCGCGGCTGGAAGCCGCTCCCACAAAAAATTGCAACAGTTGAGCCTTGTGCAAAAGTTCCTTTACGTCATTCCCGAAGTGATTTTAGTCGGGAATCCAGTTTTCTAAATGACGGAAAATGTGGTTACAATTTCTTTTTCCTTGGAGGTGTCTCTTCATTGGCCAATCAAATATTACAGATTTTTCTGGCTATCTTCCGGGCTAAGTCACACAGAATCAGGGCATAGTTTTTTTCAAATTCCACCAAAGTTTGGTCGAGAATTGTTGTCGTAAAAGAAATTGCGCCCAGGGGCGTATTGTTGCCTCTGCGTAATATTGGCGCGGCTATGGCGATAAGCCCCTTGATGTATTCTTCGTTGTTGGTGGCATAGCCTTTTTTTCTGATTTCTGCCAGTTCCCGGTAAAGAATATTTTTGTCGATGATGGTGTTTTCCGCCATTTTTTTGAAGGATTGGCGTTCCACCAAATCTTCCTGCTCCGCTGCGTCAAGACATGAAAGCACAGCCTTACCCATTGCGGTGCAGTAAAAAAATTCACTGACGGTTTCCTGTTTATAGGTCAGGGTATTGGAATCTTCTTTCTTGTAAAGCTGAACCAAATTAAATCGATGAAAAAGCGAGACATCAATACTGATCCTGTATTTGTAGTGGGCTTCATCAACCAGGGGCTCGACAACCTTGTTGATATCAAACCCCCTGAGCAAACGATTGCCCAGGGCGATAGCCATGGGCCCAAGACTCAATAATTTGGTTTTGGGGTCTTTCTTGAAGTATCCGAGCTCAAGGAAGGTATTTACCAGCCGATATGCCGTGGTTAAATTGACCTCCACCTTTTCGGCAATGGCGGTCAGGGTCCAGCTGGAATGATCCTCGTCAAAAAGAGCCAACACCCTCAAGCCCTTTTCCAACGTTTTTGCAAAATAGTCTGAGGTCTGCTTCTTCATTGAGCAATTACCTTTCGAGAAAACCACCCGCTTGCTTCCTTCTACGGAAGGGGTTTGGGGGGGCGCAAATGACAGAACGCAATTTTATTGACATTCTAAAAATATTGATGATTATAGTAAAATACTAAAATAGGAATCTACTTACTATAATAGTAAGTTTAAGTGTGCCACTTTTCAAGAAAAAAACTGAAAAAGCAGGAACCCGATATTCCGGCAGCCCCATGATGAGCCACAATCCCGGAACAAGCCAGTAGTGAAAAATGGTGTTGTGCTCTCCAGGCTAGGAACAGGCAACAAGGTGAGATGGGATGACTAACAAGCCGTGCAAAACAAACTATCTGTTTTATCAAAGCCGTAAAAACATGCCGTTTATTGATTATGCCGAAGGCGTGTATATGTATGACACGGAGGGGAAAGAGTACCTTGATGGCTGTTCAAGCGCCATCAACTGCAATATCGGGCATGGCTGTACGCGCATTTTGCAGGCCATAGCCGAACAATCACGTCATACGTTTTTCGCCTATCGCACTCAGTTTGAAAATGAACCGGCTCATCGTCTGGCTTCAAAACTGGCGGAAATTTCGGCTTTCGGTCTGAATCGATCTTTTTTCGTTTCCAGCGGTTCGGAAGCGGTTGAAGCCGCCATAAAACTGGTGCGCCAATATTTTTATAACAAGGGCGAGCGTTCGCGCTACCAACTGATCAGCAGAGTTCCTTCCTACCACGGGTCAACCCTGGGAGCGCTATCATTGACCTCTTCGGCGCAACTGGAAGTCCCCTATCGACCAATGCTGATGACCCACCCCAAGATACCGGCGCCCTATTGTTATCGGTGTCCGTTTAATCAAAAAAAATATCCGGCCTGCGGACTCAAATGCGCATGGATTCTGGAGCGAGTGATCCAGGAACAAGATCCGGAACGTATTTGCGCCTTTATTTTTGAACCCGTCGGTGGCGCAAGTACCGGTGCCATTGTTGCCCCTGATGAATATTTTGAAGTTATCCAGTCTATCTGCAAAAAGTACGGGGTGCTGATTATTCTCGACGAAGTCATGACGGGTTTTGGCCGAACCGGGGCGATGTTTGCTTATGAACACTGGAACATCGATGCGGATATTCTGGTGATGTCAAAAGGCATGTCGTCCGGCTATTACCCCATGGGGGGAATTCTGGTTAAAGAGGCGATCGTCGAAGAAATGCTCGACAAGGGGACTTTTGCCCATGGGCACACCCTGGCCGGTAATCCCATGGGGTGCGCGGTGACCCTGGAAGTTCTGAATGTCATCCTTGAAGAAGGCCTGGTGCAAAATACTCTGAAAATGGGGCAGATTTTAAAAACCGGCCTGATGAAATTGAAAAAACACTACGATATCATTGGCGATGTACGCGGCAAGGGGCTGCTTATGGCCATTGAACTGGTCATGGATCGCAAAACAAAAGAACCTTTCCCACCGGAACTCAACGTTAATCAAATTCTCGCGGACCACGCCTTCGCCGGCGGGCTGATTATTTACCCTCGACGCCCCATTAACGGCTTGTCGGGCGACCATGTGATGATCGCGCCCCCTTTAACGATTAACCACAGGGAAGTGGATAAGCTTTTAGCCTTGCTGGATAAAGCCCTTGCGCAGACGACGATTCAATTAGGCCCCCTGTCCTATTCCGGACAATAAATCAAAAGGAGAATATGGATGAAAACTCTTGTGATTGCGATGACACTGTTCCTGTGCGCTGCCTTGATTTCACCCGTCAATGCCGAAGGTCTGGCCGACATTAAGGCCAAGGGTGAGATGACTTTTGCCTTAACCGGCCAGTATCCACCCTTCAACTTTGTGGATGAAAACAATCAGGTCACCGGTTTTGATGTGGAAATCGGCAAGGAGATTGCCAAACGGATCGGCGTCAAAGGGCAACCGGTCACCACGGCATGGGACGGCATTATTGCGGGTCTTTTGGCAAAAAAATACGATCTAATTTGCGGCAGCATGGCGATCACGCCTAAGCGTCTTGAGACTATCGATTTTTCCGACCCCTACTACCGGAGCGGGGCGCAGGTCTTTTCTCAAAAAACCTCAAACATCAAATCGGTCAATGACCTAAAGGGCAAAAAAGTCGGGGTCACCCTGGGGACAACCTATGAAGAATGGGTGCGCAAAAATATCGCGGGTGCCGACATTCGAACCTACAAGGGCGTGCCCGACATGGTGCTTGAGGCCGCCAATGGGCGCATCAGCGCTTTTGTGACGGATAAAATTGTCGGGGCCCTGGCGATTAAGGAAAAAGGGGCGCCGCTGAAACTGGTCGGGGATCTTCTCTATGAAGAAAAGATGGGTATCGCTCTCAATCAGGGCAATGAGCAACTGAAAACGGCCATTAACCAAGCGTTAAAGGCCATGAAGGCTGATGGCACCTATCGCGACATCAGCATGAAATGGCTGGGTATTGATGTGCGCTGATGAGCTTTTTCGCAAAGGTCGAATGCGATCCCTGGTGACGGCGTTCGACCTTATCTTTCCGGGGGCTGTCACTTCATAATCGAGAGCGAGGCCGAAAATGTTAGATTGGGGAACGATTGTTCACTATTTTCCTTTTTTGCTGAAAGCTACGCTTCTAACATTAAAAATTTCCCTGATTTCTCTGCTCTTCGGCTTTCTCTTCGGGCTGGTTGCCGCGCTATTGAAGTTGTCTCCTAATGGTCTGCTGCGACTGATCGGGGGATTTTACGTCTGGATTATTCGTTCCACCCCGCTGCTGGTTCAGTTGTTTCTCATCTATTTCGGATTACCGCAGCTGGGAATCGATCTCGGTCCCTTCATGTCAGGGGTGCTGGCCTTGGCCCTGAATACCGGCGCCTACAATGCCGAAACCATCCGGGGCGGAATCATCTCCGTCCCCTCAGGGCAACTGGAAGCGGCTCGCAGCCTGGGAATGGGTCCGGCTCTGGCCATGCGGCGGATTGTCCTGCCGCAAGCCATAAGGGTGGCTATTCCGGCTTTGGGCAATAACTTTGTCATCCTGATCAAAGACACCTCACTGGTTTCTACGATTACCCTGGTTGAATTGACCCTCACGGCTCAACGTCTGATCGGATCGACCTACAAGCCTTTTGAAATGTACCTGATGGCAGCCTTTCTGTACGCGATTCTGACCACCACGACCAGTGTTCTGTTGGGAAAACTGGAAACCCGAATCGCGGTTGAACGGAGGTAACCATGTCAAGTCCTGATGCCGAATCCATGCAGATGATCGAAATTCACAATCTGAAAAAAAACTTCGGCGACAACGAGGTGCTTAAAAATATCCATTTCAACGTCAAAAAATCGGAAGTCGTCGCCATTATTGGACCCAGCGGTTCGGGTAAGAGTACTCTGCTGCGCTGTGTCAATCACCTTGAAGAACCGACTTCGGGCGAAATTTATGTCGAGGGGGTATTGCTGAATGATAAATCACTTAAGGGGCGCGCATTTCAACGGCATTTGAACCAAATTCGCACAAAAGTCGGCATGGTTTTTCAGCAGTTTAATCTCTTTCCTCACATGACCGCGCTGGAAAACGTCATGGAAGCACCGGTCAATGTGTTGAAAGAAACGAAAGCGGATGCCGAAAAAACCGCCCGCGAGCTTCTCGATAAGGTCGGCATTGCGGAAAAAGCCGACAGCTATCCGGGCACGCTGTCGGGGGGGCAAAAACAGCGCGTCGCCATTGCCCGGGCTCTGGCCATGAATCCGGATGTGATGCTCTTCGATGAAGCGACTTCGGCCCTCGATCCGGAACTGGTCGGCGAGGTTCTAAGGGTGATGGAAAATCTGGCGAAAGAAGGCATGACCATGCTGGTTGTAACCCATGAGATGGGGTTTGCGGATCGGGTTGCAGATCGCGTGGTTTTCATGGCCGACGGCTATATCGTCGAAGAAGGAACGCCTGCGGAGCTGTTCAGAAATCCGAAAAATGAGAGAACCCAAAAATTCCTTGCGGATGTTGCCCATGCTGACGTCTAAGGTCTGCTCCTGCACCGCCGCCTGCGCTGGAATCAAAGATGGGGCACGGCTTCTCGTCGGTGGTTTCGGTCAGCCGGGCACGCCCAACACCCTGATTCGCCAGCTTCTCGCGCAGGGGTCGAAAAATCTGACTCTGGTCAAAAATGACGCCAATGAGCCCGGCCTGGGGGTATCAACCCTTATTGAGGCCGGGCGCGTTAAAAAAATGATCGCCTCGCACATTGGCCTTAACCCGCTGGCGGTGTCAATGATGCATGAAGGCCGACTTGAGATTGAGGTTTATCCCCAGGGGATTCTGGCTGAAAAAATTCGGGCCGGTGGGGCGGGGTTGGGGGGCATCTTGACCGATATCGGCCTGCACCTGGTCACAGAAGGCGAGCAGACCGTTGAACTTGAGGGCCTGAGCTATAAAATCGAACCGGCCTTGCGTGGCCATGTCGCTCTTATTCATGCGGCCATGGCCGACGAAGTCGGCAATCTGGTTTTCACCAAGACCGCTTCTAACTTCAACCCTGTCATGGCCATGGCCGCCGATCTGGTGATTGTTGAGACCGAGCAACTTGTCCCGGTCGGAAAGATTGACCCTGACCAGGTTCATCTGGCGGGGGCTTTTGTTGATCGCTTGGTTCTCATTGAAGAATTAACCCCGGACTACGGAGTGCTGAAACACCATGCCCTACAAAAGCAGAATCGCACAACGAGCCGCACGGGAAATTGCAGCAGGGCAGATTATTAATCTGGGGATTGGAATTCCCACCCTGATCATGGATTACCTGCCGAAAGATCACCCGGTTTTCGTCCATTCCGAAAATGGGATCTGGGGGATGGGCGCGCGTGCGCCTGCGGGCAAGGAAGACCGGAATCTGATCGATGCTGGGGCGTCTTATGCGACAATCGTCCCCGGCGCCGCATTTTTCGACAGTCTGACCTCATTTTCCATCATTCGCGGTGGACGTATCGATATCACCTTCCTCGGTGCTCTAGAAGTTTCGCAAGCCGGCGACCTGGCCAACTGGATCATTCCGGGCAAGATGACCCCCGGCATTGGTGGCGGCATGGAACTGGCGCAAAAATCGCGCAAAGTCGTCGTCTTAACGACTCATGTCACCAAAACCGGGGCCGCTAAATTATTGAAAAGCTGTACCCTGCCCCTCACCGCTCCGGCCTGCGTCGCTATGATCATCACCGATCTGGCGGTGATTGAAGTGACTGATGCCGGGTTGGTTCTGAAGGAACTGGCACAAGGCGTTTCATTAGACCGGGTCATCAAAAGCACCGCCGCTCCCTTGATTATCCCCGCGGGGGTTCTGCCGACATTTTAAGCTTCCCAGAAGGAGAATTCATGTCACTGACGCGGCAGCAAGAGAAAATTCTGGCAACGGTTGAAAGCCTGCGTGAAGACATCCTTGATTTGACCATGGATTTGGTTAAACAACCAAGCACCGTCGAGCACCAGGCCGGTGCGGTTGCGGTTATGGCAGCGCATCTTGAAGCTCTGGGTTATCCCCCGGTACGCATTCCCGTCGACAAACAAAAACTTGCGGCACATCCCGGCTATGCGCCGGTTCCCTTTAGTTATGCGGGGAGTGACAACCTGGTGGCGGTACGGCCGGCGGATGGCAAAGACGGGCGCAGCGCCTTGTTCAATGGCCACCTGGATGTTGTCAGCGCGACCCCGGAAGCTGCCTGGAGCCGCGATCCCTATGAGCCGGTCATCAGTGACGGCTGGCTGTATGGGCGCGGCAGCGGCGATATGAAATCCGGCGTTGCCGCCATGACCTACGCCGTCAAGAGCATTGATATCGCGGGCTTCGGTTTAAATGCCCCCGTCACCATTGAAACCGTGGTGGATGAGGAATGCTGCGGCAACGGCGCCCTCAGTTGCCTGCTGGCCGGCTATGATGCCGATGCCGTACTCATTCCTGAGCCTTTCGGCCCAACCCTGAATACCGCCCAGGTTGGTGTGCTCTGGTTCAAAATTCAGGTTAAAGGCCTGCCGGTGCATGTCCTTTCAGCGCCGGCTGGAACCAATGCGATAGAAAAAAGTTTTCCCCTTATTCAGGCGCTACGGAAAGTGGAAGAACAGCTGAACACGGAAAATATCCCCGCCAAGTACCGGGATATTCCCCATCCTCTGAACCTGAATGTCGGAATTTTTTCCGCCGGCGACTGGCCATCAACCGTGCCGGCCCAAGCCGAAATTCACTGCCGCCTGTCCTATTTTCCGGGAACCAGCTTCACGGAAATTGCCGCACGCATAGCGGCGGTTATCGCCCAAGCCGCCGCCGAGGACGACTGGCTGCGGGAATTTCCGCCGACGGTGTCCTTCTACGGCTTCCGCTCAGACGGCCATATCGCTTCGGTTCAACAGCCGGCCTTGCAAACCCTCGGCAACTGTCACCGCGCCCTGAGAGGCGAATTCCCCCAGGAATATATTTCGACCTGCACCACGGACTTGCGCGCCTTTCATCATTTCGGTCGCAGTCAAAATACCTGTTTCGGGCCCATTGCCCGCTCGATCCATGGTGTTGATGAGAGTGTGAATATCGACAGTGTCATTCATACCGCAAAAGTCTACGCACTCTTCCTCGCCCAATGGTGCCGACTGAGCGAATAAGGAGTTTTTATGCGCCAGGTTGTTATTGGCCGTTACGGACGCACGCCCTTCAGTCGCGCGCGTCCCAAACAGCCCGAGCTCGATCCCTTGTCCGAGTTTACTGCAGAAGAGCTGTTGGCTTCGATTCTACCGCGATTACTCCAAGAGGCCCAGGTTGCCACCAACGAGGTAGACGACTTTGTTGTCGGCTGTGCCCTGGGGGTGGGAGAGCAATGGACATTTGGCGGGCGTACCAGTTCGCTGCTCTCGGGCATGGCCACCTCGGTACCGGCCCGCTTTATCGATATGCAGTGCGGGTCGGGCATGGCGGCCATTCAGACGGGTTTTATGGAGATTGCCACTGGCCAGGCCGACATTGTGATTGCCTGCGGCATGGAGCACATGACCCGAGTACCGGTGGGGCCGAAGTTGTTTGAAACCGGCTGTCTGGCGGTCAATTCAAAATTGTACCGCCCAACGGACGACGGGGATATGGTCACTGGATTGAATATGGGGTTAACCGCTGAACTCCTTGCCGAACAAGGCGGCTACACCCGCCGCCGGCTGGATGAATATGCGGTAGAATCTCACCGTCGCGCCGGGGCGGCACAGGATCGGGGGTTTTTACAGGGAGAAATTCTACCGGTGCATTTTGACTGCGTGGGAGAATCTCCCCGCCTTGCGGTCGATCAGAGCATTCGTCGGGAAACCTGTCTTGCAGATTTGGCTCAGCTCAAAAGCCCTTTCAAGCAAGAGGGGGTCATCACGGCGGGGAACAGCTCTCCCCTGAATGCCGGTGCCGCCGCCATGGTGCTAATGGCCGAAGATGTGGCTAAAGCCAGAGGCATTGCGCCCCTGGCTCGGCTGGTCTCTTGCGGCCTGGCCGGAGTCAGGCCGGAAATGATGGGCACCGGCCCGGTGCCCGCGACCCAGAAAGCCCTGCATCATGCCGGACTCAGAGTTCAGGATATGGATTTCTGGGAAATTAACGAGGCCTTCAGTGTTGTTGTTCTCAACGCCGCCACGCAACTTGGCATAGATCTGAACCAGGTTAACGTCAACGGTGGTGCCCTGGCCATCGGCCACCCCTTGGGTGCAACCGGCATCCGTCTTGTCGGCACCCTGGCCCGTACCCTCCAACTTCAGGACAAGCAGCGTGGTTGTGCAACTGCCTGCGTCGGTGGCGGTCAGGGCATCGCCATGGTGATTGAAACCTGTTGATTCGCGCAACAGGAGCTCTTTAACTCTGAAGTAACGAAGTAACAAACAAATAAGAGGATATTATGAAAAATTCTGAACTAAGCGCCCGTCGCGCAGCCGCACTTCCGCGGGGCATTGCCTCAGCAACGCCGGTTTACGTAAACAAGGCGCAAAATGCTGAAATTTGGGATGTCGAGGGCAAACGCTATTTCGATTTTGCCGCGGGGATCGCGGTCTGCAACACCGGCCATCGCCACCCCAAGGTGATGGCTGCGGTGGCGGCGCAAAGCGATGCCTTTGTTCATACGGCATTTCAAGTGCTGCCCTATGAAATCTACATAACTTTGGCCGAACGCCTGAACCGGCTGGCTCCCATATCTCAGGCCAAAACGATTCTGATGTCCACCGGTGCCGAAGCGGTGGAGAATGCGGTCAAGATCGCCCGTTACCATACAGGACGGCCGGCGGTAATCTCTTTTGTCGGGGCTTTCCACGGGCGTTCTCTGCTGACCATGGGGCTGACGGGTAAGGTTGTTCCCTATAAAGCCGGCTTCGGCCCCTTCCCCGCGTCCCTTTACCGCATTCCTTTTCCCGTCGCCCATCATGGCATCAGCCCTCAGGAGAGTCTGGATGCTCTGGCGCGCCTGTTTAAAGCCGATGTTGAACCCGCCCAGGTTGCCGCCATTATCATTGAACCGGTTCAGGGAGAAGGCGGGTTTTACATTGCTCCGCCGGAATTTATGCAGGCCCTGAGAAAGGTCTGTGATCAGCATGGTATTTTGCTCATCTGCGATGAAGTGCAGAGCGGGTTTGCCCGCACCGGCAAACTCTTTGCCACCGAGTATGCCGAAATCGAGCCTGACCTGATGACGATCGCCAAGGCGCTGGCCGGAGGCTTTCCCCTTTCAGGTGTGATCGGCAAGGCTAAGATTATGGATTCTCCCGAACCGGGCGGCCTTGGGGGAACCTACGGCGGCAGTCCCCTGGGCTGTGCGGCGGCCCATGCCGTGCTCGACGTTATTGAGGAGGAGGAACTCTGCGCACGCAGCCTGCGCATTGGTGCTCAGATGCTGGAGCGTTTACAGCGAATAAAATCGGCAGGGAAGGGCCCGCCCATTGGCGACATCCGCGGCCTGGGAGCCATGGTCGCTTTTGAACTGGTTAAGCCCGGCCCCAGCTACCAGCCGGATCCGGACAAGGTAAAACAGCTGACCGCAAAAGCCCTGGAGCAGGGTCTGGTGCTGCTTTCCTGCGGAATTTACGCCAACGCCATCCGCCTGCTGGCGCCCTTAACCATTCCTGATCACCATCTCAATGAAGGTTTAAACATTCTGGAACGCGCACTGGCCGAAGTTGCATGACCCTGCGGCTACGGCCCGAAAATCCATAGCTGAAGACTGACGAAACTTCGGCGTTATGCCAAAAATTTCGTCATTTTGCAGTGGGTTTCCCGCAGCGGAAGAATGGCGACAACCGACAGGATCGCGCAAGCGAACAGCCAGAAAAAGGCCTGGGAATAAGCAGCGCCACTGTAAACGGGGACGCCCGCCGCCAGGGTTCCGTCCCAGTTGCGATCGAGAATCACACCCAGCAGGGGTTGCAAGATGGCGGCAAAGCCGAGGATCGACATATTCACCACCCCGCCGACGGTTCCCGCCACCGCCGGGTGATTGGCCTCACGCGCAAAGGCGAAACCGATGATCAGCCCGCCCGAAGTAAAGCCGATGGCGGCGAACAGAGGGTAAAGCAAAAACTGCGGAAGATCGACGAACAGAAAAACTCCCCACAGCAGGGCTGTCGCAATATTGGCGAATAGATAGGGTGGCTTGCGGCGCTGAATACGGTCGGACAAGGCGCCGAGGGTCGGGCCACCGATCGCCCAGGCCAGCAGCATGGTCGAGGTTAAAAGCGCGGCCTGGGAGCGTTCCAACCCGTAAATCTGCGTCAAATAGGGCACCCCCCAAAGACCGGCGAAGGTCAGCAAGGGGGCCGAGGAAAAGCCCGCCGCCAAAAACAACAACCAGGTGTCGCGTACGGCCACGACCTTTTTCAGCGCCTTGCCCGGCGAAATTCCCTGCTGCGGGGTCGCGGTGGCGTGGGCAAAAGATTTGTAGCCGCGTTCACTCGGATCATCGCGCACCACCAACCAGATCAAAATGGCGCCGGCAAAGGTAACCAGGCCGCTGACCAGCATGGAGGCACGCCAGCCGAAGAGGGTGATGGCTTCCGCCAGGGGAACTCCGGCCAGAATCCCGCCGAAGTTGCCGAGAAGTAGAGCGACTCCGGTAATGGTGGCAAAACGATTGGTCGGAAACCAGTGACCAGCCAGTTTCATGCAGGCAACAAACGCCACCGCCACCGACCCACCAACCAGAAAACGCCCCAGATAAGCGAGCCAAATACTTGGCGCCAGAGCAAACAGAACAATGCCAACCGATGCGACCAGCGCAGCCGCGGCGCTCAAACGGCGCGGCCCAATCGCGTCGGCCAGCAAACCACTCGGAATCTGCATGGCGGCATAGGCATAAAAGTAGGTCGCGGATAAATTGCCGAGAACCGCCGCGCCTATACCAAAATCGGTCATCAACTCATTCACCATTACCGCTGGGGCAACGCGCTGAAAAAAGCCGACCAGATAAAGATTAGCCACCAGCCCCCACATGATCCAACCGACCAGGGGCGAAGCGTAACGGTTAGAGATTTTTTCAGAAGACATAAAAACTCCGGGGCAGTGATCCGACAAAAAAGGTCAGCAATCCAGGGTAGATTTGACCGGCGATTAAGCATTACCCTGTGGCAAACGTTTTCTTCGTCGGCGGAGACTAAAGTAGCAGGTTAGGCTGAGCGAATCGGCAAGAACTAGCATAATGCCGGTAGCCTCGTCTACAATCCTCGGCAAAAAAGCGCCCGTCCAGGGGACGGCAGGAAAGAAACGATGAATGCCCCAGGGATTCGACAAACGGATGGTGTGCTTTTTGAAAAATCCTGCGCTGCTCCACAAAGGGAGGGCCAATGAAAATTATTGATTCCGTCGCCGCGGTATTTTTTTGCCAGAGCGAGGTTTTCATGGTGCGTCGCCAGGCGTATCTCGCCGCTTTTCCAGGCTATGATGCTTTCCCCGGCGGTAAAATTGAGCAGAGCGACAGCAGTGACAAGTATCCCAGCCCCCTGCTCAATCAGCTCGATGGGCGGCAAGTGCACGCCCTGGTGCGCGAAATACGCGAGGAACTGGGTTACGATCTGCCCACGGCGATCGCCCAGGGACAGGTCAGCACCATCAAGCTTGTGGCCCGAGCTCAGGCTCCGGCTTTGATACCGGTGCGTTTTCGGCTGTTTTTCTATCGTATCGAGGTTAAAACCCGGCCCGTCTTCCATGTGGATGCAGGCGAAATTGCCGCCGGCACCTGGGCCAGACCACAGCAGCTCCTGGCACAGTTTACGGCTGGAGATGCGCTGATGGTACCGCCCCTGCGCTGGTTTCTCGAAGAATTGCAGCGCGATCCCCTGGCGGATGATTACGGCGATCTATCGCCACAGTTCGATGAAGACTTGTCTGTGCCGCGCCTCGAACAAGTCAGCGGCCTGCAGATTTTGCCGGTACCAAGTAACAGTATTCCGCCATCTTTGCGCACGAACGCCTTTTTTCTCGGCGATCCGGGCGCACCCCAGGTGCTGGTCGATCCCTCCCCCGCCTCGCTCAAGGTTCTCGAAAAACTGCTGCGAACCCTGCAAACCGACCGGGTCGACGCAATTTTTCTGACCCATCATCACCCCGACCATCACCAGCACGCCCCCGAGCTTGCGCGGCGGTTGCAGGTGCCCATTTGGCTGAGCGCCGATAGTTACGCACGCATTTTAGTCGGCCATGGCGACGCTTATTTTGCCGGAATCGCGCTGAAATTCATGGGCGAAGGCGACATTCTGACCAGCTGGAAAGGCGAAGCCATACACATTTACGCCCTGCCGGGCCACGATGCCGGCCAGCTGGGGCTGGCCCCCATCTCTCTGCGCTGGTTCATTGTTGGTGATCTGATTCAGGGGCTGGGAACCGTGGTGATTGCCGCCCCGGAGGGCGACATGGCAAGCTATTTTGCCACCTTGGAGCGGGTTATCGCCCTCGATCCGGCAGTTATCGCACCCTCCCACGGCATGCCCATGCGCGGCACCTATCGCTTGAGTAACACCCTCGAACACCGACGTCAGCGCGAAGAAGACATTCTCGCCCTGACCCGCGCCGGTAAAACCCGAAGCGAAATCCTTGATGACCTTTACCACAGCATCGACCCGCGGCTGCGCCCTTTTGCCTTGGCGAATATTGATGCGCATCTGGTGAAATTGAGACAGGAAGGCTTGCTGCCGCAAAAATAAAATCTACCGCGCCATCTGGCGGTTTCTGAATTCGAGTGTCGGGGGAGGGCCAAAATACATGCTAAAAATTCATCTGTCCTCTTTTGCTCGTCCCCTATTTGCGATCGCAGCAAAGACGCCGGGCTGAATTTCTTTAAAAACCTCTAAACCTTCTGCGAAAAGCTGCCGAAAAGGGTCTGGCAGGGACATTGTTCATGGGATTAGCCACCGAGCAAATCGACAGCCGCCCTAAGCAGCAGGAGACCGGTTTTTATGCGCGCTACCCAAACCACGACATATCGCAGTCTGCAATCTTTCCTTGACCGCACTTCGGACAGAATGCAGACCCTGCAATTACAGGCAGCCACCGGCAAACGCATCAATCGCCCCTCGGACGACCCGACGGCCATCAGCCCGGTGTTGAGTGCGCGCACCCAGATTATGTCATCAAACCGCTATGTCGAGACCATCGATTCCGGAATGGATCGCATCAACAATATGGACGGCTACCTTGACAGCGTGCAGAACACTCTGGTGCGCCTGAAGGAAATCGGCGTTGCAACAATTAATGGTGCTCTTAGCCCCCAGGATATGCGGACCTACGCCGACGAGGTCCATCAGTTGCGCGAATCTCTGCTCAGCGACGGCAATGCCCAGGTCGACGGGAAATACCTGTTTGCCGGCTTCAGTGAAAAAAACCGGCCCTTTGTGGCGAATCCCGGCTACGATGCAACCCTGTATAATCCGGCTGATCCGGCGACCTATCCGGTGACCTACCAGGGCGACAACGGCAACCTGCAATTTGAAATAGCCCCCAACGAGCGGATCAATCTGAACATTACCGGCAGTTCGTTGTTTCTCGGCGATAACGACAACGATGGCATCACCGACCCCGGCGCGGTCGATATTTTTACCCTGTTGACAACCATGGAAAATGTCCTGCGCGCTAACAACCAGGCCACAGGCTCCGCTGTGCCCGGCGCGACGGCAGTTACCACGGTTCCCTTTGATGCGATGCTGCCAACCGCCGAAGTCCAGACCCTTGATCTTTCCGCCACCACGCTAGCTGGAGGGCAGTCGCTGATTCTGAATATCGATGGTACGGATTTTACCTATACCAACACCAGCGGGGCCTATCTGACGGGTGTCGATTTGACCGCTGCCATTGCCGCCGAGCTGGCCGTGGCAAATTATACCCTCAGCGATACGGGCGCCGGCGTGCTGCGTCTGGCGCAAAATGTCGGCAGCGAGTCAGATATCGCCCCGATCACCACCACCATGGAGACACCCGCTCCGACCTTGCAGGCTCTGCTTGATCCCATGGAGAAGGCCGCCAACCAGGTGCGGGCTCAGCGCAGCCTTAAGGGGAATATCGGCAAACGCCTGGAAACTGCACGCGACCACATGGAACAGATTAAAATCGACATGGAGGCCTTTCGTTCACGCTTTGAAGATGCTGATATTCTCGAAACCATCACCAGTCTGCAACAACAGCAGCAAAGCTTTGAAGCGGCCCTCAATGTGACCGGCAAGGTGTCACAACTGTCGATACTCGATTACATATAGGGCGGGAGCTGAAACAATTCGGGAAAAGTTCAACACATCACCGTGCGCGGAGGTCGCACGGACAACCCAGGCCAGGGAGGGCAAAATGCTGGTACTCACACGCAAGACAGGCGAAGGCATCATCATCGGCGATGATATTCGGATCACGGTTGTTGAACTCAAAGGTGGTGGGGTGCGCATTGGCATTGACGCGCCGCGCGAGATGAAAGTGCACCGCCAGGAAGTTTACGAACGTATTAAACAGGAGAACAAGGAGGCTACACAATGGGACTTTGCCGATCTGAACACAGTGAGCAGTATACTGAATACCGGAAGGAAAAAATCATGAAAAAGGTTCAGTCGCGCTTTGGAGAAATTGAATACGATCCCGAAAGCACCTTGCATTTTCCTGAAGGGTTAATCGGCTTTGAAAATCTGCACCATTTCGTGGTGATGCCCAATGAAAAAGATGGTCCGCTCTTCTGGATTCAAAGCACCGAAGATCCGCTGGTGGCTTTTATTCTGACGGACCCCACCGGTTTCTATTACGACTACCGGGTTGTTCCCGATGGTAACGAACGGCGGAAACTGGGCATTGGTGAAACGGATGAATGCCATGTGGTCAGCGTGGTGAGTGTATCACCCGAACGCCAGATTACCCTCAACCTGGCGGCGCCTATTTTGTTCGCGCCAGCCACAAACAGGGCGTTGCAGGTGATTCTCGAAGGCACTAATTTCAGCCCGCGCACCCCCTTACCCACGGTCGAACCGGCTCAGGCCACGGCAACTTCAGAGTAAAAATTCAACCCGACAGAGAATAAACCTTCGGCGACAGACAGGCATCGGGTCGCCGAAGGTTTGCCGAAAATTCTGCCCGCAACCCGAGCGCGACGGCCAGGCGTCGGGCACATAATCCCCCCCTTACCAAAAACATCCAACATCGTTAGAATGAACCCTTGAAAGAAGAATCCAAGAGGGTTTCATGGGTCGTAAATTTTTACGCAAGCTTCTGTTTCTTGCTTTACTGGCGGGTTTTCTACTTTTGATCCTGGCCAACTGTTCCAATCATCAAGACTGGCATACGGCCAGCCGCGCATCCGCCGGACTGGCTCCCGATCCGGCCCTGACCGCTGAAGCGGTGCTGCTGGTCTATGGCGCACCGGCCTGGAGCTGGCGCGGCTGGTTTGCCATCCATACCTGGATTGCCGCCAAGCCACAGGGCGCACGGGAATACACCGTTTATGAAGTCATCGGCTGGCAACTCAGGCGCACCGGCAGCGTAGTGCGCATTAGCCGGGATCTGCCCGACCGTTACTGGTATGGTGAAAAGCCGCGTCTGCTCAAGGAACATCGCGGCGGCAAAACGGAAGAATTGATCCATGCCGTCGACCAGGCGGCGCGCAATTATCCCTGGTTTGATCAATACGCAGTTTTTCCCGGCCCCAACAGCAACACCTTTACTGCCTGGATTGGCTTGCAGGTTCCCGAACTTAAACTTGAGCTGCCCTTTTCGGCCATCGGCAGCGGTTATGCCAAAGGGAACGACTGAGGGGCAAACAAATTTCTGATCAGCGAATCTTCCGCTGATAATTGACCCCTTGAATTCTGGCCTCGTTCCTCCCCTTGGGTTAAGGGGAGGCTGGGAGGGGTTACGCCTGGCAGGAACTGCCATCTGTTTATAAACTCACAGCGAAAGCTAACTCCCCCCGGCTCCCTCTTAATCTAAGCGGGGGTGAAAAGATCTGTTTTCAACTCAACTTTCAGAATGACACGTGAGGGGAGGCCAGCAGCGGAAGATGAGGGCTTCAGGAACAACTTTAATGGCATCACAAAAACTCACCAACTGCTGCGCTCGGTGTAAACAGTCGCAATAGTCTCACGGCTTAAAAGCGCTGCCCAAAAGTTAAAACTGGAGGGGGGAAATATCTTGTTGCTCGGCACAAGCTGTGCTTTACCGCAAGTTCGCCGATACGAATTCGAGGAACATCGGCGGGGGATGGAGAGGACGCCGTAAGGCCTTGGGATGGAGTGGGAGCATGCTGGAAACATTCAAACCATTACAAAAGCCGTTTAGCCCGCATATCAGTCGGGTTTAACGGCTTTTTTGTTTTAAAGTCGATCCAGCGGACTGACCACCGTTCCTACATCTTTGCACATCACGTGGGTATAAATTTCGGTGGTTTTCACGTCGGCGTGCCCCATCAGTTCCTGCACCATGCGGATATTCACCCCGTTTTCGAGCAGGTGGGTGG
>Ga0100387_10001552_pt1 | contig 19507 bp, 16 predicted proteins | sample CryGeymeta201511_FD_81547 | JGI IMG/M metagenome (GOLD analysis project Ga0100387, IMG submission 81547) | Groundwater microbial communities from Crystal Geyser aquifers in Utah, USA - Crystal Geyser metaG 2015-11 | ecosystem: Environmental > Aquatic > Deep subsurface > Groundwater | place... | reverse complement strand
GCCATTAAACAATGGAATATTAATTACAATAACTTAGAACATATTGCTCTAGACGGATTAACGCCAAATGAAGCGTTAAAAAAGGTGCCAAAAGTCCGTGCCTAAAACATTTACTTGAAATATGTCTTAAAAAATGTTATCTTTTTTATATTGTAAAATTATGTTAAATAAGACCTTAGAGAAAACATTACTTTGGATTATCTACCTTGGTTCGTTAGCTATTGTTTTTGTACCTTTAATTATTGTACCATACTCATATTTTCCATATATAATGATTAAAATGATTATTTTGAGAACAATAATTGAAGTTGTCTTTTTAAGTTGGTTAGTTCTAATGTTGTATAAACCAGAGTATCGACCTCAAAGAACTAGCCTTTTTTATTTAGTCAGTGGTTTTCTAGTAGTTTGGTTATTAGCTACTTTATTTAGTTCTAGTTTTATAAAAAGTTTTTGGGGCAATTATGAAAGAATGGGTGGTTTTTTCAATTACTTACATTACTATTTATGGTTTATTGTTTTAATTGGTGTTTTAAAAAATATTAAACATTGGTATCGTTTATTACTTGGATCATTAATAGCTAGTGTTTTAATTTGTTTATATTCCTTAGTTCAAAGACTTGGTTTAGGTATTACTTTTCAATCAGGCTTAGCCAGGGTAAATGGAACGATTGGTAATGCTGCTTATTTAGCTGCTTATACTTTAATACACGCTTTTATTGCTTTATATTTTTATATTAAATCGAATAAATTATATTTAAAAATATTATATTTTTTATCTTTCTTGTTACTCCTTTTAGTCATGTTTATGACTAGTACTCGTGGCGCAGCTCTCGGTTTCTTTATTTCAATAGTCTTATTTTTTATCTTTTCATTAATTTTTAAATTTTATAAAGAAAAAAAAGCTAGGTTACTAGTAATATTTTCTGGGTTAATTATTCTATTTAGTCTATTTATCCTGTTATTTAATAACTCTTCAATTATTACCGAGAATTCAGTTTTAAAAAGATTTCATAATGTTTCATTTACTGATAATACTATTCAAACACGTTTAATATCTTGGAAAGCCGGAACTCAAGCTTTTCATAATAATCTAATATTTGGAGTTGGTCCAGAGAATTATAATGTAGCATTTAATCAATATTTTACTCCTGATTTTTATCTATATACTGGTAGCGAGGTTTGGTTTGATAGAGCCCATAATACTCTAGTCGATATGATGGCTATGCTCGGAATATTTGGCATACTTGGTTATTTAAGTTTATTTGCTTTTATTCTATATATTATTTATCAATTTTACAAAAAACAAGGCTTTGCAATGAATATGGTTATTTTATCCTTACTCTTTATAGCTTACTTTGTTCAAAACATATTTGTTTTTGATTCGATGAATACTTTTATCATTTTTTTTATGTTACTGGCCTTTGTTGATTTCTTAGATAGGTTAAATAAAAATAAAGTTAAAAGTGAAGAAAAGGTTACTAAGTTTAGTAAAATACCTCCTGTAATATTTTTAGTTTTAATAATTATAATATTTATTAGTTCAGTCTTTGGTATCCAACTTAAACAAGTTAAAGCTAATCGTTTTACTTATGATGGATTTTTAGCTCAAAATAATCCATTAAATACTAGTAATCCAAAAGAAGGCTTTAATGAGTTTTATAATAATTTAAAAAATGCGATTGAGATTGCTATTAATCCTATTGATCCCATTAATATCTTAACCCAGGGTATGTCAGATATGGTAGCTAAGTATAGTGAATTAATTGATCATGATTTTTTAAACAATGCTTACTTAGATACAATAAAGTTAGGAGAGAAAGCCATAGAACTTGATCCTAAAAATGTTTACAATTATCTTTTACTTAGTAAGATATATAATTCGTATGCTGAATTTAGTCGCGATTCATTATATTTAAATAAAAATATTGATTTGTTAACTGAAGCAAAAAAATTAAGTCCTTCTCGTGTTAGATTATATTGGTCCGAAGCTCAAACCTATTTAATAGCTGGCGAATATGATAAAGCTATAGATTTAATGAATCAGAGTATTGATTTAGTCGAAGGCATAGCTGATTCTCATTGGTCTTTATATTTAATATATTCTAATCTTGGTAGATTTGAAGAAGCAAAAGTTTCTGCTGAAAAAGCTGTTAAATATGATATGTATTTAACTAAACCTGGGGATATAAAAAATTTAGTTGCTTTGTTACAAGATAGTGCTGAAAATAAAGTTTTAGAAAAATTATATCACCGTGCAGTAGGAGTAAGTCCAGAAGTATTTGGTTATTATGAAAGAGCTTTTCCTGTTTATATGGATTTAGTACCTAAATATAAAGAAGAAAATCCAGAATACAAAGAACGTGGCTTGTATATTTTTAATATAGGTTTAAATAAATTGCCTGAAGAAAATAAAGAACAAATCCTTTATTGGATAAGTCAATTAGAATCTCTTTAATGTATGAAAAGTAAAAAAATAATTATACTCTTAATAATAGTTTCTTTTTTTTGTACTTCAAATCTTTTAGCTTATGATGTTATTCCTAATGATCCAGAGTTAGAAACTTTATATTATTTAGGTAATATTTATGCTTTAGAAGCTTGGGAGATTAATGAGAAAAGCCCAGAGGTAGTAGTAGCTGTTATTGATACGGGCGTTGATATCTATAATCCAGATTTAGAAGGTAACTTATGGATTAATGTTGATGAAATTAAAGCTGATGGCGTAGATAATGATCATAATGGTTACATTGATGATTATTATGGTTGGGATTTTATTATTAATTCTCCAGATCCACGGCCTAAGTTTCATACTTTAAAAAATAAAATAGGTATAATACACGGTACGATTGTAGCTGGGGTTATTGGTGCTCGGGGAAATAATAATTTTGGAGTAACTGGTTTAACTTGGGAAACTAAGATTATGTCCCTTCGGGCTTTAGACGCTGTTGGCTCTGGAGATATGTCTTATGCTATTCAAGCTATCTATTATGCTGTAAATAATGGCGCAGATATTATTAATTTAAGTGTTGTTGGAGATTCATATCACGAAGACTTGGAAAAAGCTATTAAATATGCTTATGATCATAATGTGGTTATTGTAGCAGCTGCAGGAAATAATGCTGATGAAGAAGCTCAAATGGATTTAGATCTTTCACCTAAGTATCCAGTTTGTATTGATTCTAATCGTAATTATGTACTTGGTGTTGGTTCTGTTGATCCTGATGATGTGAAATCATATTTTTCATATTATGGTTCAGGGTGTATTGATTTAATGGCACCTGGAGAATATATATATAATTTAAGAGTCTATGAACCTATTTTGTCTGATTATCAAGAATATTTTGGTGGCTATTACTCTGGGACTTCTATGTCAGCGCCCCTTGTTACTGGTACAGCTGCTCTCATTAAAGGCATGAGACCTGAACTTCTAAATTATGAAATATATGATTTAATTAAAAATAATACGGATAATATTGATAATATAAATTTAAACTATAAGAATAAATTAGGAACTGGCAGGTTAAATACATATAAAGCCTTACTGGCTGCTCAAGATTTTCAATCAGAAGTTATGACTGTTTTATTAGCACCTAAAATGGGGTATTTACCAGAGATTAGAACATTAAATAATGAAGGTCAGATTATAAATAGCTTTTTAGCTTACTCGGATAATTTTTTTGGTGGCGTTAATATAGCTTTAGCTGATATTGATCATAATGGGATTAAAGAGATAATTACTGGCGCCAGGACTTCTGGTGGACCACATGTTAGAGTATTTAATGAGAATGGTGAATTATTAAAACAATTTTTTGCTTATCAGCAGTCATTTAGTGGCGGAGTTTTAGTTGAGGCTGGAGATATTGATAATGATGGAGAGATTGAAATAATTACTGCTCCTCAAATAAATGGTGAACCTTTAATTAAAATATTTAATTTAAATTTAGAATTAGAACAAGAGTTCTATGCTTTTAATAAATTACATAGACAAGAACTAAATTTAACACTTAGTGATGTTAATGGTGATAAAATTCCAGAGATCGTAGTTAATTCAGGAGAAATAGTAAAAATATTTACGGCTACGGGTAAATTAATTAATACTTTTAATGTAGACGTTAAGAATTTATCTAATGATGTCAGAGTAGTTGCTAGTGATCTTTACAGCGATCCTCGAACTGAATTTGTTGTCATAGCCGGTAATACTGATGAAGCAGAAGTTAAAATATTTGGGCCTAGTGGTAATTTAGAGTATAGTTTTCAAGCTTTTAATGAATATGATTTAAATGACTTAGATATAGCGGTTGGTAATTTTAATAGTGGGCCAAGTAAAGAGATTTTGGTAATTAACAAGAATGTTATGAGAATATTTAATTTTGATGGTGAATTACTTGATGAATTTTATGTTGATTATCATAATCAAGGAGTAAATATTATATATTAATGAATATTGCCAAAAACCATATATTTAGGGTATAATATAGTTTGCTTTAATAGATTTTTACATAATTAATATTTAAAAATATGAATAAGAAAAAAAATATAATTGTCTTTGGGGGAGCTGGTTTTGTAGGCAGTCATTTATGTGAAGAGTTAGTAAAAAATAATCAGGTTTTCTGTGTTGATAATTTTAAAACATCTTCCATGGAGAATATTAGGTATTTGTTACAAAATCATAATTTTGTTTTTATTAAACATGATATTAACGAAGTACTTGATTTAGAGAGACAACCTGAGCTTAAAAGATTTAATATTAAAGTTTCGGGTATTTCTGAAGTATATAACTTAGCTTGTCCAACTAGTGCTAAGAATTTTGATGAATTTGTTCTTGATACTGTACTTAGTAATTCACAAGGTATTAAGAATATTTTAGATTTAGTTTTAAAATATGAAACTAAGTTATTACATGTTTCTTCAGCTGTGGTTTATGGATCACGTCAAAGTAAAGAAGCAGTTAATGAAGAGAACTTAGGTCAAGTTGATTTTTTAAGTCCAAGAGCTTGTTATGATGAAGGTAAAAGATTTGCTGAAACTTTGATTACAACTTATGGTAGGTATCATAAAAAGGACTTTAAAATTGCTCGATTATTTAGAACCTATGGTCCTCGAATGATGTTAAGAGACGGACAAATGGTTCCTGATTTCATATTAGATGCTTTAGATGATAAAGATTTAATAATCTTTGGTGATAAAAGATTTGAAACTTCCTTACTTTATGTAAGTGATGCAGTATCTGGATTAACTAAACTCATGGAATTAGAAGTGGGCGGAGCTTTTAATCTTGGTGATGCGGAAGCTATCTCTTTAACTAAAGTTGCGGAAACAATAATTAAAATGGCAGAATCTAAGTCTAAAATAGTTTACAAAGATCCTTTGATATTTATGACGGCTCTTTGTATTCCAGATATTTCTAAAGCTAAAGATGAATTAGGTTGGTTTCCACTTACTAAGCTAGAAGATGGCTTATATAAAACTTTAGAATATACTAAAGCTAATAAACAATTACTATCTTCTTAAATATTTAATATAATAATTATGAATAAATATATTTTTACTTCTGAATCAGTTACTGAAGGTCACCCTGATAAAGTATGTGATCAAATATCGGATTCAATTTTAGATGAATTACTTAAACAAGATCCAGAGTCTCATGCTGGCATTGAAGTTTTAGTAACTACTGGTTTAGTAATCGTGGCTGGAGAAATCAGAACTAAAGGATACGTTGATATAGCTGCTACAGCTAGAGCGGTTATTAAAGAAATTGGTTATGATAATGGTCAAATTGGATTTTCTAGTGATGATGTAGGAGTAATTGTCGCTATTGATGAACAGTCTCCAGATATTGCTCAAGGTGTTGATTCTGGTAAAGGCAAATTTAAAGAGCAAGGAGCAGGGGATCAGGGTTTAATGTTTGGTTTTGCTTGCCACGAAACTCCTGAATTTATGCCATTACCCATTATCTTAGCCCATAAAATGAGTAAGAGACTGGCTCAAGTCAGAAAAAACAAAACTTTAAAATATTTAAGACCTGATGGTAAAACTGAAGTAGCTGTGGAATACATTAATGGTAAGCCTACTCGTATTGATATCGTAGTTGTAGCCGCTCAACACGATGAAAATGTTAGTGAAAAGAAAGTAGAAAGAGATATTATTAAGCATGTTATAAAACCAATATGTCATAAATACCTTGATGCTAAAACTAAATTCTTTGTTAATGCTACGGGTAAATTTGTTAAAGGTGGACCACCAGCTGATGCTGGTTTAACAGGTAGAAAAATTATTGTTGATACTTATGGTGGACAGGGTAGTCATGGTGGTGGCTGTTTTTCTGGTAAGGATCCATCCAAAGTAGATCGTAGCGCATCATATATGGCTAGATACATTGCTAAAAATATTGTGGCTGCTGGTTTAGTAGATAAATGTGAAATTCAGCTCTCTTATGTTATTGGTCGGGCTTTACCAGTTAGTGTGATGATCAATAGTTTTGGCACGGGAAAAGTAAGCGATCAAAAATTAGAGGTGATTGTTAAAAAACATTTTCCCCTAAAACCTGCTGAAATTGTTAGACATTTAAAATTAAAACGTCCTATTTACAAAGTTACGGCTGCTTATGGTCATTTTGGTAGAAATGAATTTAGTTGGGAGAAAACTGATAAGGTAAATGTTTTAAAGAAATATTTATGAAAATCTTAGTTACCGGTGGAGCTGGTTTTATTGGTTCTCACTTGGTAGATAAATTAATAAGTTTGAAGCATAAAGTTGTAGTCATTGATAACTTGTCTTGTGGTAGGAGAGAATTTGTAAATAAAAATGCTAAATTTATTAAAATAGATATACGTAGTCATAAACTATTTGAGGTATTTAAGAAAGAGAGACCTCAAGTAGTTTTTCATTTAGCAGCTCAAAAAAGCGTACCTTTTTCTTTAAAGAATCCAACGCTTGATGCAGATATAAATATCAATGGTTCTTTAAATGTAATTGAATCTTCAATGAGTGTTAAAGTTAATAAATTTATTTTTATCTCAACGGGTGGAGCAATTTACGGCGAAACTAATATTTTACCTACGCCAGAAACTGCTGAAGAAAAACCCGATTCTCCCTATGGTAATGCTAAGTTAACAATTGATAACTATTTAAAAAATTATTACGCTCCTGTTAGAAATTTGGACTATACTTCTCTAAGACTTGCTAACGTCTATGGTTCGCGTCAAGATCCCTATGGTGAAGCTGGAGTTATTGCTATCTTTGTTTCTAATCTTTTAAAGAACAAACAATGCTATATTAATGGTACTGGTAAACAAACTCGTGATTTTGTCCATGTTGATGACGTAGTTAAGGCTTGTCTTAGAGCTATAAGTAAAGGTCAGGGGATATATAATATTGGAACTAGTAGAGAAATTTCAATCAGTGAGCTATATTCTAAGATAAGTAAGTTAACTAAAGAAAAGTCAGTAAAACATAGACTAGCGATTAAGGGTGAAGTAAAAAGGAGTGTCTTAAAAGTAAAAAAAGCTAAGAGAGAATTAAATTGGTTACCACAGATTAAATTAGAACAAGGTATTAAAAAAACTATTAATTATTTTAAATAATTTAATATACAAATTTATGAAAAAAGTAATTATCCTAATTTTAACCTTAACTTTAGTTATGTTAAAGCAGAAGATTTAGGTCAAAAATTAAAAGGAAAGATACTTTTACAAGTAGAATCTCGTGGTGAAGCTTGGTATATTAATTCAGTAAATAGTAAGAGATATTATATGACGGATGGTCCTGCTGCCTATCAAATCATGAAATATTTAAGCTTAGGTATTAAAAATAGTGATTTATTAAAGATAGATATGGCTGAAAATAGCATGAATTATTCAATTTATACTAATGAAGAATATGATATTAGTTTTAATTATCCAAGTAACATGAATATTACGGATGATTCATATGCTATAAATAGTGAAATAGGCAAGTATTTTAATGGAATTAAATTAGATATGGGTAATATTGAGATAAGATTAGGTTTTTTTGATTTAGAAGAAAATACTAATTGGTTTTATCTGAATGCACCAACGTCTATTGGAACTTATTCAACTGAGATTTATGGAAATTTAACAGTAGATAAATTTTTAACTTTTGCTTCTCAGGTTGAACCAGAAGGTACTTGGATATTATTATATTTTTTTTAATAACGGTGTAAATAGATTTGTTCTTAATACTTCAGAGGTAGGAACAGCTGAATCAAATACAATATTAAAAGAAACTGAAGAATTAATGGAAGAATTACTTTCAAGTATTAAATTTAATTAGTTTTCAAATACAAAACCTGTTGTTATTTCGCCAAATGGTGGAGAGAACTTTACTATAGGGGAAGGAAACTCAATTCCTATAACTTGGACAGAAGTAAATCTTTCTAATAATGAAGGTATTAATTTAGTACTCGTCGAAAATAGTGGTGAATTTGTTGCAGAAACATTAATTCTAGGTGGCGTTAATAATTCATATGATTGGCCTATTATTTCACAACCTGTACTTTATGAAACACCTGGACAATATAAAATAAAAGTACAAGTTTGTACTATCGCAAGCCAGTATGAAGCAACTTGCGAGGAAGTTATTACTGAAGACACTAGCGATTCATTGTTTACAATTAATTGGTCGAAAACTTTAAATATAAAATAAATATATTTTAGCCATTAAATATTTATGAGAATTTTAGTAACAGGTGGAGCTGGTTTTATCGGCTCACATTTATGTGAACAATTATTGAATGAAGGGCATGAAGTAACATGCCTTGATAATTTTTTAACTGGTTCTTTAGATAATATAAAACATTTAGAAAATTTTTTTAAGTTTAAATTAGTTGAACATGATATTACTAAAGAATATGACGATGGACCATTTGATCAAATATATAACTTAGCTTGTCCAGCTTCACCAATTCATTACGTTAAAGAACCAATGGAAACTATTCGGACTAATGTTATTGGTATGGATAATATGTTAAAATTGGCTTTAAAATATAAGGCTAAAATATTACAAGCTTCTACTTCTGAAGTCTATGGTGATCCCCAGGTACATCCACAGCTTGAAACTTATTGGGGTAATGTTAATCCCATAGGTCCTCGTGCTTGTTATGATGAAGGAAAAAGATGCGCTGAAACATTGTGTTATGATTATCAAAGAAAATATAATCTTGATGTTAAAGTCGTCAGGATTTTTAATACCTATGGACCACGTATGCAATACAATGATGGAAGAGCTTTACCTAACTTTGTAAAACAAGCTTTACTTAGTGAACCAATTACTATAGCAGGGGATGGTAAACAAACTAGAGCCTTTACCTATGTTGATGATTTAATACTTGGTTTAATTTTAATGATGAATAAAGATAACTATTTTGGACCAGTTAATTTAGGTAATCCAGATACTGAAGTAACGATTAATGAGTTAGCTGAGAAAATATTAGAAATTACTAAGTCTTGTAGTGGGATAATATATTATCCTAAACCTCAAGATGATCCTGTTAAACGTAGACCTGATATATCAAGAGCTAAAAAAGAATTAAAGTGGGAGCCTGAAATAGATTTTGTAGAAGGTTTAAAGAAAACTATAGATTACTTTAAAGAAAAATTAAATATCAATGAGTAAAAGAATTTTAATTTATTCTACAGCTTACTATCCATTTGTTGGTGGGGCTGAAATTGCTATTAAGGAAATAACTGATCGGTTAAAGGATTTTGAATTTGTTATGATTACAGCATTATTTGATAAGAAGTTTCCCAAAGTTGAGAAGATAGGTAATATTGAAGTACATAGATTAAGTTGTATATTATCTAGTTCAAAGCTGGTTAAAATTAAATTAGCAATTAAAGGATATAGATTAGGCTTAAAACTACATCAAGAAAAACCTTTTGATATTGTTTGGGCTATGATGGCGAGTTATGGTGGTTTTGCTGCTTCTAAGTTTAAAGAAAAAACTAATGTTAAATATTTACTTACTCTGCAAGAAGGAGATCCGATTGAAGAGATATTAAATAAAATAAGATTTAATCGTAATTCATTTAATAAAATATTTACTCTGGCTAATGGTTTGCAATCAATAAGTAACTATTTACATGAATGGGGTATTAGAATGGGTTTTCAGGGTAATCGAAATGAGGTAGTACCTAATGGAGTTGATATTGAAAGGTTTACTCATGAATATACTGAGGAAGAAATAAATTATTTAAGAAGTTCATTTGGTTTTAAAGATAATGCAAAAATTGTTGTCACAGCTTCTAGATTAGTTAAAAAAAATGGTATAGCAGATGTAATAGAAGCCATAAAAAAATTACCAGAAGAATATTGCTTTTTAATCTGTGGCACAGGAGATTTAGAAAATGAATTAAAAGAATTAGGTAAAGAATTAGGTAAGAGAATAAATTTCTTAGGTTTTAAATCACATGATAAATTACCACTCATATATAAAGCTTCAGATATTTTTATACGACCATCACTTACAGAAGGTTTGGGTAATTCATTTTTAGAAGCTATGGCTTCAGGACTTCCAACTATTGGTACTTTAGTAGGCGGGATACCTGACTTTTTAAAAGATATGGAAACCGGTATAGTATGTCAGCCTCAAAATGTTGATTCCATAGCTAGAGCTATAAAGATGGCAGGAGATTTAAGTAATGAAGAAAAGAATAAATTACATGAGAATTCAATGAAATTAATTAATAATAAATATAATTGGCAATATATTTCAGAGAGAATGAAATATATGTTTGAAAATTTATGAAAATATCAATTATTGGGACAGGCTATGTTGGTTTAGTCTCAGCTGTTGGCTTAGCCGAGTTAGGACATGAAGTCTGGGGGGTAAACAGATCACCTGCCAAAATAGAAAAATTAAAAAAGGGTCAACAAATTTTCTATGAACCTGGTCTTTCTAAATTATTTAAAAAGAATTTAGAAAAAAATAGGTTACATTTTGGGACTAATTTAACTGTTGCCATAAATAATACAGATTATGTCTTTATTTGCGTTGGTACACCACCAAGAGCTGATGGTGGGGCAGATCTATCTGCTGTAAAAATTGTTGCTAAGCAAATAGCAAAATTTGCAAAGAAAGATTTAATTATTATAGATAAGAGTACTGTACCAATTGGTACAGCTCGTATGGTTCAAAATATATTGAAAAAGAATAAACATAAATTTTATGTAGTAAGTAGCCCTGAGTTTTTAAGAGAAGGAAAAGCTGTAGAAGATTTTTTTCATGGTGATAGATTATTAATTGGAGCTGATGATAAGCAAGTAGCTAAAAAAGTAGCTAATCTTTACGCTAAGCTTAAAACATATAAGATGATTACTGGTTTAGAAACTGCTGAACTTACTAAATATGCATCAAACGTGTTCCTTGCTACTAAAATATCTTTTATTAATGAGATAGCTATTCTTTGTGAAAAAGTAGGGGCTAATGTTGAAGATGTAGCTTTTGGTATGGGTTTAGATAAAAGAATAAATAAATACTTCTTAAAAGCTGGTTTGGGTTATGGGGGAAGTTGCTTTCCTAAAGATGTTAAGGCTTTAAAACATATATCTAAAACTAATGGTTTTAATTTTAAAATCTTAGAAGCAGTTTTAGAAGTTAATATGAGACAAAGAAAATTGGTTTTTGGTAAAGCTAAAAAAGAATTAAGTTCTTTAAAAGGTAAAACTATTACAATACTTGGCCTTGCTTTTAAGGATAATACTGACGATATCCGAGAATCAGCTGCAATTGATTTAATTAAATGGTTTTCTAAAGAGGGAGCTAAAGTTAAAGCTTATGACCGAGAAGCACAAAATAATGCCAAAAGTGTTTTGAAAGATAAAGCTTTTTGGTGCAAAAATGCGTATGAAGCGTGTTTTGGATCTCAACTTGTTATTATTGCTACAGAGTGGCCAAGCTTTAAAACATTAGATTGGGCTAAGATAAAAAGAAGTATGAAGAAAAAAGTAATTATTGATGGTAAGAATTTATTAAATAGAGAGAAAATGGAAAAATTAGGTTTTAAATATATAGCAATTGGAAAATAATATGAAAATATATATTATTATTCCTTGTCTAAACGAATCAGAAAATATTGTTAAGGTTATAACCTCTGTTAAAGAGTATGGTGAAATTATAGTTGTTGATGATGGTAGTACAGATAATAGTTTTGACTTAAGTAAAAATCAGGGCGTTGTAGTTTTAAAACATTTTTTAAATCGTGGTCAAGGCGCTGCTCTAGAAACAGGCATGAAATATGCCTTAAAACATGGAGCTGATCTAGTAATTCATTTTGATTCTGATAATCAACATAAAGCAGAAGAAATACCTAAATTAATTCAACCCCTTTTAGAGTATAAAGCAGATATAGTACTTGGTTCTAGGTTTTTAAATAGTAATGATCAGACACCAATCATTAAAAAATATTTTATCTTAAAACCAGCTATACTAATTCAAAATATATTACTAGGCATGAAGTTAACTGATGCTCATAATGGTTTTAGAGCAATGAATAGGAAAGCTTTAGCTAAAATACGTCTAAAACAAGATGGTATGGCTCATGCTAGTGAAATTGTTAATTTAATTAAAGAGCATGATTTGAGATATGTTGAAATACCAGTAACAGTGAGTTATAATGAATTTGGGCAGGGTTTTAAGGAAGGGTTTAAAATATTAAGGGATCTATTATTTGGTAAAATTAATAAATAATATGTCGTATTTGCCTTTACAAGTTATAGTGACTATTTTTTCAGTTTTTGTCATATATAGATTAATAAAAAAATTTAAGGATAAAACATTAAAATTAAGTGAATTTATTACTTGGTTTTTTATTTGGTTAATTGTTTTAGTAGTTTTTTGGTTACCTGAAACTACTTCTTACTTAGCTTTTATTTTAGGTATAGGTAGGGGAGTAGACTTAGCTGTTTATATAGCAATTCTTTTAATTTTTTATTTAATCTTTAAATTATATTTAAAAGCGGATAAACAACAAAAAGAAATTACTAAATTAGTAAGACACTTAGCTTTAAATGAGGAAGAGAATAAGGAGTGATATATGAAGAAAGTTGCGGTTATTATTTTAAATTATAATGGTTTTAAATATCTCCCAGCGTTATTAGGGAGTATTTTTAGCTATTTACCTAGAAATGTTGAACAAGAATTAATCGTAGTTGATAATAATTCAACAGATAATTCAGTTGAATATCTTAAAAATGAATTTTCACAAATTAAATTAATTTTAAATGAAGAGAATTTAGGTTTTGCCGAGGGTAATAATATGGGTATTAAATATGCTATGCAAAATAATTTTGATTATGTCATGCTTTTAAATCAAGATATTCGTGTAACTCAAGGTTATTTGGATAAATTAGTTGAAGTCATAGAAAAAGATGAAAAAATAAGTGCCGTACAACCTAAAATACTTTTATACCCTGAAACTGACCAAGTAAATAGTTTGGGTAATGTTATACATTATTTAGGCTTTGGTTATACTTATGGACATAAAGAAAAAGATACTAAGTCTTTGTTTGAAAATAAAGAAATCAATTATTGTAGTGGTGCAGCTGTTTTGTACAAAGTGTCAGCTCTTAGAAAAGTAGGCCTTTTTTATCCTGAATTATTTATGTATCACGAAGATTTAGATTTGGGCTGGCGTATGAAATTAATGGGTTTTAAAAATGTTATTGAAGTAAATAGTACTATTTATCATCAATATGAATTTAGTAGAAGCATTAAAAAATATTATTACATGGAAAGAAATAGATATATTGTAATCTTTCAAAGCTACAAAGTAGGTACGATTATTTTAATCTTACCTTTATTATTTATTACGGAACTAGGGCTATTACTCTTTTCTTTGTTTAATGGCTTTTTTAAAGAAAAGCTTAAAGTCTATCTTTACTTTTTAAGATTAAATAGTTGGGTAAAAATTAAAAAGAAAAGGAATAAAATACAAGGTAGCAGGATACTTAGTGATCGGCAAGTAGTAAAAGACTTTTCTGGAGAGATAAAACATCAAGAAGTTAGGAATAATATCTTAACATATATTAATCCATTATTTGATTTGTATTGGCAAGTAATTAAAAGATTAATAATTTGGTAACTATGAAAATAGCACAAATAGTTTCAACTTTCCCTCCCTATCGCGGAGGCATGGGTAACGTAGCTTATTCGATTGCCGATCATTTAAGTCGTTTAAGTTATGACGTCACAGTCTTTACGCCTAAACATAGTTTTAGTGATAGTGATATTACTAGCTATTTTAGAATAGTAAATTGTAGACCTTTACTTAAATTTGGTAATGCTGCTATCTTACCACAACTAGCTATTAGATTACTTAATTATCAAATAGTACATCTTCATTATCCTTTCATGGGTAGCTTACTTTCAGTAATTATTCCTAAATTAATTAAAGGTGAAAAACAAAAATTAATTATTCATTATCATATGGATTTAGTAGGGCAAGGTTGGAGAAAAGCTATTTTTTGGGTATATAATAGATTATTCTTAAACTTAGCTTTAAGAATAGCTGATCATATCATTATCACTAGCTTAGATTATGCTGAGCAATCAATAATTAATCCCTATTTAACTAAACATCCTGAGAAATTTGTTGAAGTACCAAATGGAGTCGATATTGAATTATTTAAACCACATCCTAAACTACCTACTTTAGTAAAAAAATATAGCTTAGAAGACAAAAAAGTATTACTTTTTGTTGGTGCCCTAGATAGCGCTCATTACTTTAAAGGAGTTAATTATCTTATTAAAGCTTTTGAACTTTTAAATAGAAAAGATGTTAAGTTGTTAATAGTTGGTGAAGGTGATTTAAAAAGAGTTTATCAGGAATTAGTTGAATCATTTAATTTAAGTGATCAAGTAATTTTTGTGGGTTATGTACCAGATGAACAGTTAATTAATTATTATAACTTATCTGATATTTTTATCTTACCTTCGATTGATAAATCAGAAGCCTTTGGTATGGTTCTCATTGAAGCCATGGCTTGTGCTAAACCAGTTATTGCTACTGACTTAGCTGGGGTCAGGAAAGTAGTTGAGGCTAAAGTAAATGGACGAATTGTTAAACCTAAAAATGTTGAAGCTTTAACTAAACAAATTGAATATTTTTTAGAAAGTGATAAGCGAAGAATAAATTATGGCCAGGAAGGGCGTAAAAAAGTAGTAAATAAGTATAGCTGGCATAAAGTAGTTCAAGAGATTATAATAATATATAATTCATAAATTATGAAGTATTGTTTAATAAATAATTTGTATTCCCCCTTAAATATTGGTGGAGCAGAAAACATAGTTGAAATTATTGCTAATTCTTTAAGTGTGGAAAATAAAGTAGTAGTTATCACTTCAAATAATAATAATGATACTCAAGAGAAAGTTGATAAAAATTTAAAAATAATACGTTTACCAAATAATAATTTGTATCACTACTTAGAGAATAAAAATAAAAGTACTTTTTTTAAATTGATCTGGCATTTAAAAGATTTATTTGATTTTAAAACTGCTTCTGAAATTCAAAATATATTAAAACATGAAAAACCAGATTTAGTTATGACTCATAATTTAAAGGGTTTGTCATATCAAATACCTAGAGTCATATATAAATTAAAATTAAGACATCTTCATACTTTACATGATTATCAATTACTTGATCCTCATGGTTCCTTATATCGTCATGGTCATAATTTAAAGCAATTACCTTTTAATTTGAAGGTATATAAATATATATGTCTTAAATTATTTAAGGATATTAAATTTGTTATTTCTCCTTCACAGTTTGTTTTAGATAAACATATGGAGAATGGCTTCTTTAAAAAGGCTAAAACATTTGTAATACCTAATCCAGTTATTTTAACAAGTAGGGAACAAATAATAAAAAATAATGAAAAGATAAAATTGCTTTATTTAGGTCAACTTGAAGAGCATAAGGGGATTAAATTATTCTTAGAATATTTTACTAAATATAATTCTGATTTATTTGAATTATTAATTGTCGGCGATGGTTCATTATTAAATGAATTAAAAGAAAAATTTGTTAGTTCTAAAATTAAATTTTTAGGCAGGGTAGAGCATAGTGAGATTTCTAATATTTTTAAAATAGTAGATTTAACTGTTATTCCTTCAATTTGGTATGATAATTCCCCTACTGTAATCTATGAAAGTTATATTAATCTTACTCCTGTTTTAGTTACTAATTTAGGAGGTTCACCTGAATTAGTAGAGAACGAAAAAACTGGCTTTATCTACATGTATGATGATTATATAGATCTAACTAATAAATTAGAGAAAATAGCTCAAAATAGGGCAAATTTAGCTAAATATGGGGAGTCTGGATATCAATTCATTAAACAATTTGAAGTCTCTGGGTATCTTGATCAATTAAAGAGTATATGAGTAGATTAAGTGACATAAAAAGCTATTTAAATAGTAAATGTGAGGTTAAAGATGAGATATATATTTATCTACCCATACTTACTGATTTTCAGAAAAAAGAAATTGCCTTTCATGAAGCTGATCGATCTCTTGAAGAAGAGGTACATCAACTAAATAGTTTAAGGAATCAGTATTATCATAATCAAATTAATAAATATTTTAAGGCCTTAAGCCAAGAAAGTATTATTTTAGAAATAGGTGTTGGTATTGGTTATGACTTAATTTCCTTACTAAAAAAAGGTTTCAAAGTAATTGCCACTGATATTTCTGAAAAGACGATAGGTGCTTTAAAAAAGAAGATTGAGATTAATTATCCAGAGTACAAGGATAATATTATTTACTTAGTTAGTGATGGTCAAAATTTACCACTAGCAGATAACTCCATTGAAGCTATTTTAGTAGTAGCGACCTTACATCATTTTGAAGATCAAGATGGATTAGTTAATGAATTTAAACGAGTATTAAATAATGGTTATTTAGTACTTGGTATGGAACCTTCTAGATTTATGATGTCATTTACTAAGCTCTTTAAGAATTCAAGTAAATTAAGAATACACGAAGGGCATAGTGAAGCTGATGAAATACATGAAGGATATTTAAAAAATGATTTTAAAAAGTTAGGTAAAGTTGCGCATATTAAAAGAGTTTGGCTATTACTTGGATTTTTACATTATTTCTTAGAAGCTATATATAGATTATTTAAATTAAAAAAGAGAATTAGAATTCCTCTTTTTATGGAATATATACTTTTAGTACTTGATGAAATATTACTTTATATTCCCATAATTAATTCCATTAATTTTCACTGGATCGTAGTAATTGAATATTAGTCAATGTATTCAAAGATAAAGTTTTTATCATCAATAGCATACCAGTAATTAGCAGTTTGCTTATGTGTTTCAATTCTATCCTGAGCGTCAAACCAATAATCATTAATTATGAAGTAAACTGTATTAACTTCAGTTAAAAAGCGAGCAGTAGCAATAACATCTACTGTTTTTTCTTTGTTATAGGCTAAGTCTTCGTAAAGTTCATATAATCTGTTACCTGTTGGTACTGGATAGAAATAGTAATTATTATAATAATATCTATAACTTAATTCGTGGATTGCCGCAGCTGAAACTGGTTGCGAAGCAAGTACTATGTAAGGTCTACCTTGATTAAGCTTTTCTAAAAAGTTAACTGTCTTAAGATCAGTTATTGAAGTTGAAAAGCCATGATCTTCACTTATCTTATCAATCCTTGGATATGATAAATAAAAGGACGTAGTTAAAGCTAAAGATATTAAAATAGTAGAGAGGAGAATAAAAGTAGCTGATTGTTTTAATAATTTATTTATTAATAAATAAAAAGCTAAGATTATGAGGGGTAATAAAAAGTATAAGCTCATTTCTAGAACTCTAGCAGGGTAATATTGTTGTTCATAACTAAGTAAGCTAAAAAATGAAATACCAACAACTAATACTAAGTAATTACCCAACATTATTAAAGTCATGATTGGATATATACCAAAGTTATTAAATTTCTTTTTAGTAATAAGAAATATCGTGGAAATAGCAATTAAAAAGATTAAGCCAGCTACTATGTTATAGCCATAGCTATAAATTAAATCATAAATTGAAATAAAAGGTCTGTAGAATAAGGAATAATCTTGAGAACTAAGTAAATTAGTTAAATTAGTTGTCCAATTTTGGTTTAAACCAATTTTTAGTTCGGATAAAGTTTGTGAGTTAACAAAAAAGGCAAAAGGTAGGGCAAAAAAAGAAATAATTACTATTTCCCAGAAAATGCTTTTTCTGAGTAATTTAGGTAAAGCTATACGAGTTTTGTGATAGATAAAGAGTAAGACAATAAAAATAGTACAAGGAACACCAGATAAAGGATGAATAGCTAAAGTCATTAGCGCAAGTAAAGCTAAAGGCCAAGTAGAAACTTTAGGGTTAGAAATATAATATATACCTAAAAATATAGTAATGAGTAAAAAAACATTAGCTAAGGCTTGTGGTGTAGTTACTATAAAATTAGTAAAAGGTATAGCTAAAAGTAAGAAGATAATTAATAGAATAGTTTGATCTTTAATTTTAAAATTATTCTTTAAAGCATAGTAAATAGTAAGTGGCAAATAAAGAGCAGACATGATTGGTACTAATAACTTATCTAAATTAATGTAAGAGAATTGAAGTAATTTATGTAAATAGATTATCAAGCTATATTGTCCAATGTAATAGAAAGGTTTAGGGAGTAAGGTACCTGACTCTAAAATTATTTTAAGATTAGCTCGATGGATAAAAGGATCGTAATCAAAACCTATTTGATAAGTAATAACAGCGATAATAAAACTAATAAAGAAATGTAAAAAGATTAAACTTAAGTAATTACCTTTTTTATTAAATATTAATAGATTAAGTAGAATGAGAGAAGCAAAAAAATAGATAAAGAATATTTGACTTGGTATTACTTCCCAAGGAGAACGAATACTAAATTCAGTTTTAGAACTAAAAATTAAATAGGATATTACGATTAGTAATATTAAATATATTAAAATTAAAATAAATTTTTTTAAATCAAATTTAATCCTTAACTTTTCTGGAAAATCAATAACTAATGGATATTTATTAATTATAGGTAAATAAAGTATGGGGATAATAATTAAGTTAAAGAGAAAAGTTAAATCATTTAATTCAAATAAATAAAAACTAATTGTATTAATTAAACTAGCTATAACCAAAGTAAAAAGTATACCAAAGAATAATTTACAAGTATAAGAGTTCTTAATAAATAAGTAATTACCTAGTATTAGAGAAATATACATTAAATAAAAAATCCCCCAAATTAATTTAATAGGTGTAACAATTATTAGAGTAATAAGGATTAAACTAATTAATAAGTGTTTTGGCCAGTTAATTAAATAAGTCATAACATAATTCTAGCACAAATCACTATGGCATGCACCCCAAAATTCGGACACATTATTCCACATAAAGTAGTAATGGGTTAGAATATATAACAGGAATATAATAAACTAAAAGCATGCCAAATATATGACCCAGAAAATAAGTAGGG
>Ga0100387_10001542_pt1 | contig 19601 bp, 18 predicted proteins | sample CryGeymeta201511_FD_81547 | JGI IMG/M metagenome (GOLD analysis project Ga0100387, IMG submission 81547) | Groundwater microbial communities from Crystal Geyser aquifers in Utah, USA - Crystal Geyser metaG 2015-11 | ecosystem: Environmental > Aquatic > Deep subsurface > Groundwater | place... | reverse complement strand
TTTCAGCTTCCCTTACGCACTCTTTTTCGTCTTGTTCTCATAGAGCACCACCGGGTATTCCCCGGCCAGGATGACCTGCTCGTTGATCACGCACTCCTTGACGTTTGGATCGGAAGGCAACTCGTACATGACCTCAAGCATGGCCCGCTCCAGCACCGACCGCAGCCCGCGCGCCCCTGATTTTCTCTGGATGGCCTCCTTGGCCACGGCCTCCAAGGCGCCTTCGGTGAACCGCAGCCTGATGTTATCGAATTCGAACAGCCGCTGATACTGCTTGGTCAGCGCGTTCTTGGGCTCCTTGAGAATACAGATAAGATCCGCCTCGCTCAACTCTTCCATGGAGGCGATGACCGGCAGACGACCCACCAGCTCGGGGATGAGCCCGAAGCTCAAAAGATCCTCTGGCCTGACCTGCGCCAGGATATCCCCGAGCTTTTTCTTCTGGTCACTCACCACCTTGGCCCCAAAGCCCATGGACTTGGTGCCGACCCGTTTCTTAATGACGTTTTCCAGGCCCACGAAGGCGCCACCGCAGATGAAGAGGATATTGGTGGTATCGATCTTGATATAGTCCTGCTGCGGATGCTTGCGCCCGCCCTTGGGCGGCACGCTGGCCACGGTGCCCTCGATGATCTTGAGCAGGGCCTGCTGCACCCCTTCGCCCGAAACATCGCGGGTGATGGAGGCGGAATCCGATTTCCTGGCGATCTTATCGATCTCATCGATGTAAACAATACCGCGACTGGCCCTATGCACGTCGTGGTCCGCGGCCTGCAAGAGGTTCACCAGGATGTTCTCCACGTCCTCGCCCACATAGCCCGCCTCGGTAAGCGTGGTGGCGTCGGCCATGGCAAAGGGCACGTTCAGCGTCCTGGCCAGGGTCTGGGCCATGAGGGTCTTGCCGCTGCCCGTGGGGCCGATCAGGATGATGTTGCTCTTCTGCAGTTCCACCTCTGCATGGCCGTCGATCCGATTCTTGGCATCAATCCGCTTGTAGTGGTTGTGAACCGCCACGGACAGCACCTTCTTGGCGTATTCCTGGCCCACCACATATTCGTCCATGTGGGCCTTGATTTCCATGGGCTTCAGGGCGGAGGTCTTCACCTGGGCCTCAATGGCCTGCTTGCGGTCTTCGCGGACGATCTCGTTGCACAATTCGATGCACTCGTCGCAGATGTAGACGGTGGGCCCGGCAATAAGCTTCTTCACCTCGTCCTGACTCTTGCCACAGAAGGAGCAGAGCACCTCGATTTCACCGTTGGCGTTCTTCGCCATAATTATGCCTCCCCCCCCTCCTGCTTGTCCCGCTTGAGCAACACCTTGTCGATAATGCCATATTTTTTGGCCTCCTCGGGACCCATGAAGTAATCGCGCTCCGTGTCGGCCGCGATCCTTTTAAGGGGCTGGCCGGTGTGACGGGCCAGAATCTTGTTCAGATCCTCGCGCATGCGCAGGATCTCCCGAGCGTGGATGTCGATGTCAGTGGCCTGGCCCTGGAAACCGCCCATGGGCTGATGAATAAGAATCCGGGAATTAGGCAGGGCATAGCGCTTGCCCTTTGCGCCGGCGGCCAGCAGCAGGGCCCCCATGCTGGCGCACTGGCCCATGCAGAGGGTGGCGATGTCGCAGCGCACATAGTGCATGGTATCGTAAATGGCCAGGCCCGCGGTAACCGAGCCGCCCGGCGAATTGATATAAAAGGTGACATCCTTGTCCGGATCATCCGCCTCCAGGAACAACAACTGGGCGATGATCAGGTTGGCGACGTCGTCGTTCACCGCCGTGCCCAGGAAAATGATGCGCTCCTTAAGCAGGCGGGAATAGATGTCATAGGCCCGTTCGCCCCGCGGACTCTGCTCAACCACCATGGGAATCAGGTTCATGCGTTAACTCCCGTGGTTGCCGCGGCGGCAGCGGGCGCCTTGGTGATTACGGCCTCGGCCCGCAGGAAGGCAACGATCTTTTCGCTCAGCAGTTCATTCATGAAGGGCAGCAGATCCTCACGTTTGCGGAAATATTGCTTCACATCGGCGACGCTCATCCCATAAACCTTACCGACCCGTTCGAAGGCGTTGTTCATGTCCTCGTCGGTCAGGGTGATATTTTCTTGGGCAGCGATCTTCTTGAGCAGAAAATCACCCTTCACGCGCCGGATGGCGGCATCCTTATATTGCTCGGTGAGCTGCTCGTGGGTGATGCCGGCCGCCTCCAGGGTCATGCCGGGGGAGCGCCGCTCCAGGTTGTCCTCGGTCTCCTTGATAAGCGCGTTGATCTCGTAAGCCACCAGCCGGTTCGGCACCTCGAAATCATGGGCTTCCAGAAGCTTGAGCATGATCTTGTCGGTAAGGTCGCCCTGGGCGATCTCTTCCTGCTGCTTGAGGAGGCGCGCCCGGAGGTGCTGTCTGAGATCCTCAAGTGAGCTGAACTCGACGCCCGCATCCTTGGCAAACTCGTCATCCAGCGCCGGCAGAACCCGTTCCTTCACATCCTTGATCGCGATCTTGAACTCCACGGTCTTGCCGGCCAGCACTGGATTGGCAAAACCGGCCGGAAAAGCGACCGTGCGCTGGGACTCTTCACCCTTCAGCAGGCCGACGAAGAGTTCCTCGAACTCCTTGCCGTTGCGACCCGAGCCGATATCCACCGAGTAATCCTCGCCCCGCACCTGCTGCATCGGCGCGCCGTCGTGGAAACCCTGGAAGTCGATGACGATGAGGTCGCCGTTCCGGATGGCCCGGTCCTCAACGCCTTGCAAAGGCGCCATCTGCTGCCGCATGGCCGCCAGTTCGCGGTCCACCAAGGCTTCGTCCACCACCATTGCAATCTGTTCAACTTCCAAACCCTTATACTGGCCCAGTTCGATCTCGGGCCGCACATCTACTTCCACGTCGTAGACAAAGGAGCCGTCCCCATCGAAATTAAAGGCCTTGACGTCGGGATGGGCCACGACGTCCAGTTTCATCTGCTCCAAGGCGTCAAAATAGGTGTCCTGGATCAATTTGTCGGCTACCTCGGCACGGACCTTGGCGCCGAAATTTTTCTCCAGCACCTGGCGGGGCGTCTTGCCCTTGCGGAACCCCTTGATGGCGACGTCCCGGCCGAGCTTGGCATAGGCGGCATCCAGCTTCGTGACCACATCCTGGCCAGGGACGACAATCTTCATTTTTCTTGTCAGACCACTGACACTCTCCACTGTAACCTGCATGATACCTTCCTTTTTGATTGAAAATCAGCACTCAACGCTCCCTGCGCGTCCACCCCGGGTCGCCACTGGTCGGCATAGCGTTGCGAGCTGGACAGATTCCACCCGCTGCTGGTGCGAGAGGGGGGAATCGAACCCCCATCCACGCTATGTGGGCTGGATCCTAAATCCAGTGCGTCTACCAATTCCGCCACTCTCGCAATCCTGGAAGGATAATCAATGTGATCCGCGCAGTCAAGATATTGCAAGAAAGAACCGGGGCGGTCGCACATGTCCTCGATCTCGTGCAACGGGGCCCATTTTATCAGTGCCATAATGGACCTCCTGCCTCGCGGGGGTTTGTTTGCCCCCAATGACGGGCCCGCGCGCCGGCCACCAGAGGCTAACCATTACTATAGCGCCAATGCCAAGCAGACGTTGGCGCCTGCCCCTGTGTCCATGATGTGGTAATTTTTTTGTAACCGTTCAGCAGCACCACATCTGCTTCGCGGTCTCGCTTGGCTCGCTTAGCTTTCATCGGCCTGCTCATGCGCAGTCATAGTCATAGTCAGCCATGCTGGTTATCCTTTTTGTTGTTGTGCCTGCCGCCTCAACCTGTCGATTTCATGATGTTTGATGGCCATCGTGCTTGCCTCTCGTTTTATAGAGCGCCAAAATCTTCTTTACCGCGATCGGGAAAAAACCAAGCACCACAAAGGATAGAAGCAAGCCCGGGGACAAGATGCCGGCCAGGGAATCAATCTTTGCCAATTCCTTGCCGGCATTGACGTAGACAATGGTCCCGGCCAGCATGCCGATCTGCGACACCCAGAAAAAGGTAAACAGGCGCATGCGGGTGAGACCCACGAGGAGGTTGATGATGAAAAATGGGAAAATCGGCACCAGGCGTAGAGAGAAGAGGTAAAAGGCCCCTTCATTGTCGATGCCGTTGTTAACGGTGACAAGTTTGTTGCCGAATTTATTCTGCACCCATTCCCGCAACAGAAAGCGGGAAACCAGACAGGCCAGGGTGGCACCGATGGTACTGGCAAACGAGACCACCACCGTGCCGACCACAAGACCGAAAAGACCGCCGCCAGCCAGGGTGAGCACTACCGCCCCGGGCAGCGACATGGCGGTGACCGCGATATAGATCGCCATGTAGGTGGCGACCACCAGAAAACGGTTCTCCAGATAGAGGGCTTGTAATTTCTCCTGTGACGCCTTGATGTAGTCGAGGGTAACATAGTGGCCCAGGTCAAAATACCGGAAGACGACAATCCCCAGAACGATGACGCCGGCGATGCCGATCTTTTGAAAAATTTTCCGGTTATTGTCCTCTGCCATAACGCCTTATATGATCAGGTGTAACTTACTCAGGTTGGCAACCGGTCAGCATTGGTGGAAAATTTGCTGACCTAAAAAAGCAGCGCCCCACAGGCCGCTGTCCTGGTTATCGATGAGCAAAACCGGAATTTTCGCCAAGATATGAGCCATGGTTGGTGAATTCAGAAACTCACCCCGAAAATTTGCATGGGCGAGCATCTCGGGATTTTGGGCCGCCAAGCCGCCGGCGATGTACAACCCGCCCAGAGCCAGCACCTCAAGGGCATAGTCCCGGCAGACCCGTCCATAGAATTTCGCGGCCCAGGCCAAGGTTTCGGATGCCGGGGTAAAACGAGCGCCGACGTCCTTTGGTTCTAAATCCTCACCGGAGAGAAACCAGTGGATGTATCGCAGACCACGGCCGGAGACCACCAGATTGCCGGTGATGTGTTTCTGGCCGCTCTTTTCCTGGACGAACTCCTGAAAAGCAAACTCTCGCGGAGAAATAAAGGGGAAACAGGCATGCCCGCCTTCGGAGGGCAGGGCCAGAAACCCATGGCCAGGGACCGGCACCAGAATTGCCTTGCCAAGTGCGGTGCCGGCGCCAAGGACGGCAATAGTCCCGGCCGCCCCGTTTTCTCCAGCAAGGATCACACGGGCCGACTTTCCCACCGGCGACCGACAGGCATAAGCCTGGGCGACAAAATCGTTGATCAGATATGCCCGTGGCAAACCTTTTTTGTTTTCTTTGCTGCTAAGATCAATATCCCAGGAGATATAAGGTGGGGCGCAGTACGCGCCATGTTCCACCGGACCGGCTACCGCAATGACCGCAATATCGGCCTCGTTGGCTGGCAGGGTAAAATCACTCCCGCGTAATTGCTCAAGCAGCTTGGCAAAGGAGTCGGCCTCGGCAGTGGGCAGCCACTTCGTCCCCACCAGCTTAAGCGCGCCGTTGCCGCCCATCTGGAAATGGGCAAAACGGCTGTTGGTGCCGCCGATGTCCGCGGCAAGAATAGTTTTCATTGATGTTTCTTTATGTATGTATTTTCAATCAATTAAGCGTTATACACACTTGACGACACCTTGCCGCCGCTGCCGGTCCAATCGGTATGAAAGAATTCGCCCCGCGGTTTATCAACGCGCTCATAGGTGTGAGCCCCGAAGTAGTCCCGCTGAGCCTGCAACAGGTTGGCGGGCAACCGGGCGCTGCGATAGCCGTCATAGTAGGAGAGCCCGGCGACAATGGCCGGCATGGGTATGCCTGTTGCAGCGGCCTTGGCTGCCACCTTGCGCCAGCCTCCCTGGGCCTGATGGATGGCAGCGCGGAAAAAGTCGTCAAGCAGGAGATTCTCCAAGGCCGGATTTATATCAAAGGCCTGCTTGATATTGCCGAGAAAAGCGCTGCGGATAATACAGCCGCCCCGCCACATGAGGGCGATCCCGCCGTAGTTGAGTTTCCAGCCGTATTCCTTGGCCGCATGACGCATGAGCATGTAGCCCTGGGCATAGGAGATGATCTTCGCGGCGTACAGGGCATCGCGTACGTAGCCCACAAACTCGCTCTTATCTTCAGCAAAATCGGCGGTCGGGCCATCGAGGAAATAAGAGGCCCTGACCCGTTCCTCCTGCATGGCCGACAGACAGCGGGCGAACACCGCCTCGCCGATCAGAGTCAACGGGATTCCCAGGTCAAGGGCATTGATCCCGGTCCACTTGCCGGTGCCCTTCTGGCCGGCGGCGTCAAGGATCTTGTCGATCAGGGGCGCCCCGTCCGCATCCTGATGACCAAGGATATTGGCGGAAATCTCCATAAGATACGAATCAAGCACCCCTTTGTTCCACTCGCCAAACACAGCCCGGATCGCCTCCGCATCCATGCCAAGCCCCCGGCGCAAAAAATCGTAGGACTCGCAGATAAGCTGCATGTCGCCATATTCAATGCCGTTGTGCACCATCTTGACGAAATGGCCGGCCCCTTCTGCGCCGACCCAGTCACAGCAAGGCTCGTCATCGACGCGGGCGGCAATGGCCTGAAAAATATCCTTTACATGCGGCCAGGCCGCCGGGTTGCCGCCCGGCATGATGGACGGCCCATGGCGTGCTCCTTCCTCACCGCCGGAGATGCCGGTACCGACGAACAGAATCCCCTTTTCAGCCAGAGCGCGGGTGCGGCGGTTGGTGTCGGTAAAGAGGGAGTTGCCGCCGTCAATGATAATGTCACCATGCTCAAGATACGGGGTGAGTTGAGCGATGAAGGCATCGACCACCGAACCGGCCTTGACCATCATCATGATGCGACGCGGCTTTTTCAGCGAGCCGATCAATTCTTCGATAGAATGGGTGCCGATGATCTTCGTCCCCTTGGCTGGGCCCGCCATGAACGCATCGACTTTGGAGGTAGTTCGGTTAAACACGGCCACCGTGAAATCGTGGTCGTTCATGTTCAACACCAGGTTCTGGCCCATGACGGCGAGGCCGATCAGTCCGATATCCGCTTGGAACATACCCCTTTCTCCTTTTTGATTGCCGGGTAGCGTCTATTAGTCAACCGTGAACATAACATCTTTACCCCGCCTCTGGTACTGGGAAAAACATGTTGCCAGCATGGGCCGGTCGACAAAAAAACAGGAGATGCGGGCCGCGAGAGGGTGTCGGATAAAACTTAGTGCCCTGTAACATTTACGTCCACCCCCCTCCATCCGCCCTTATCAGGGGGGAAGCCTTTAAGTCTCCCTTGATAAGGGGAGGCTTGGAGGGGTTAGATGCGAAAGAATATGTGTTCCATGTTACCAGGGTATCGTATGAAGGTGTTTGTTATTCCAGGCTCGAAGCAGACTCAGTTTCTGACAAAACAGAACCTGTCAGGCTAAGCAACCCATATAGTTACGAGGCAGCAAGCAAGTCAGGTGGTCTTCTTGCCGCCCAGCAAGGCGCTTACGACGACCGGCGCAAACTGTTGCAACACTGAAGCCACCGCCACGCCGGACTGGTGGCGATTACCGGCCAGAAAGCCGCAGGACAATGCCACAAAAAGAACCTGCCAGGGCCGGTGCTGCAACCAACCTGCCAGGCTGAGCCGTTGGCCCGCTGCCCGTAACTGCTCCTTGGCCTGTAGCAGGGTCAGCGGCTTAAGCGGAGCGTGAGCCATGTCAATAGTCCTGCCAGAATGAATACCAGCGACCCGAGTACCACGGCCGCTGCCGACGGGCCGAGCGCAACCGCCAGGCCCGGATAGGCAGCCCACAAAAACAAGCCAACCCCGGCCAGGGCGAGCAGCACCGCCCCGGCCAGGACCAGCAGTTGCAAGCCCGCGTGCACCACGGCCCGGCGCAGCGCCCTGCCCTCGGCCTCCATCAGGTTGGCCGTGGCAATGAGCAATTCCACGAGCCCGTTCAGCGCCGACCTCCAACATCCAGCAATTTAGCGATGACAAAACCAAGGCCGAAGGCGGTGAGCACGCTGCCGCTAGGGTGCGCGCCAATCTGCTGTTCGATATTGCCCATCTGCTCCTTGCCCTGCCTAAGGACCTCCTCAAGTTTCTTCTCAAGATCCTCCCACGCCCCGCGCGCCTTTTCCTGGATGCCCTCGGTGGCCCCTTCCATTCTCAAGGCGGCGGCCTCCTTCACCGTGCCGGTAAGACTGGCGATGTCTTTGCGGAGTTGGGCAATGTCCGCCTTGATGGCATCCACATCCTTGCGAATCGGTTCTTCCGCCATGACGCATCTCCTTAAGGTGTTGTAGCTGCTCTAGTTGTAATTCCGGATGATTAAAGATCCTGCCGTCTTTTCATAACACATTCTACTGCCATGACAAAATAGAAGTCAATAGATCTCGCTCACTTCTTGCGGATCAATACGGCCCAGGCGGAATCCGCAAGCTGCTCCTGACTGATGATGGTATGCCCTTCCTTCAGCGCCGAGCCCGGCACATTGTTAACGGGCGCGCCATCGTCGAGAATTACCTCAAGGATCTGGCCGGAGTGGAGCTTGGCGAGTTCCACCTTGGTATACACCAGATTCATGGGACAACTTACCCCGCGCAGATTCCTGGTGGCATCGGCAACCATAGGCATATTCATGACAGATCTCCTGGCACAATCTCGATTGGTTCAGGTTGCACGTCACCCTTCTGGATGCGGAAGGATTTCACCGTGGCCTCGTCGTTGGCCAGGGAAACGATGACATAACTTGTGGTCGGGTCAAAGGCCAGGCGGATGTCCTCCGCCGATGGTCGGGCCGGCGTCACCGGATGGCTGTGATAGACGGCGCAGACCCGCAGCCCAAGCTCGCGGGCGGTGCGAACCACGGTGAATTGCTCCTTGGGGTCCATGGCGAAATGTTCTGCCTCCTGGTCCGTATTGGTCATGGAAAAATGCTTACAGACCACCCCGTCCCGGCCGGCCAGATAGCCGCACACCTCAATGGGCGACTCCCGCCTGGCATGGGCCACCATGGCCTCGATAATCTCCTGGTTTATGCGGAGCGTCATGCCATGCCACCTCTGACTTAGCGCTTGAGGTCGCAAACCGACTGCTCGGCGTCGACAAGTTTAGTGATGGTTGGCTGCGCGCCGCAGACCGGACAATCCGGCTGGCGTTTGATGGCCACGCGCCTGAAGGTCATGGCCTTGGCGTTAAAGGACAGCAGGGTGTCGGTAAGCAAGTCACCTGCCCCGGTAATGTACTTCAAGGCCTCGGTGGCCTGGATGGTGCCCAGCATGCCGGCGATCGCCCCCAGCACCCCGGCCTGGGAGCAGGTGGGCACCGCGTCCGGCGGCGGCGGCGTCCGGAACACGCAGCGGTAACAGGCCGATTGCCCCGGCAGCACGGTCATGGTCTGGCCGTCGAAACGCAGGATACCGCCGTGCGAAAAGGGGATGCCGGCCATGACGCAGGCGTCGTTGATCAAAAACTTGGTGGGAAAGTTATCCACCCCGTCCACCACGAAGTCATAGCCCGCGATAATCTCGTGGATATTGGCGGCGCACAGATAGTCCTGATAGGTTTTGACGATCAATTCCGGGTTGATGGCCAGCATCTTCTCCCTGGCCGAGTCCACCTTGGGCGCGCCGATGTCCTTGGTAAAGTGGACGACCTGGCGCTGCAGGTTGGAAAGCTCAACCAGGTCATGGTCCAGGATGCCGATGGTGCCCACGCCGGCGGCGGCGAGATAGAGCGCCACCGGCGCGCCGAGCCCGCCGGCGCCCACGATCAACACCTTGGCCGCGGCCAGTTTTTCCTGGCCCTCGACCCCCACATCCTGCAAGAGAATGTGGCGGCTGTATCGTTCAAGATATGCCTCGCTTAATTCCATGATAGCAGCGAGTCTCCCTGGCATTTGCAGGCGCCGCCGCCCATGAAGTAAAGAAATTCGATCTCATCGTTCTCAGCCAGCAGGGTGGAGCCAAAATTGGCCCGCTCAACAAAATCCCCGTTGCGCTGCACCGAGACCATATCCGGAGATTCAACCTTCTGGATATCCAACAGGCGGGCCACGGTAACGGCCCCCTCTTCCAGCACCTGCGTTTCACCATTAACTCTGATGTTCATGACTCTCCCCAGTGGCCTGCCTGGATATTCCGCAACCCAGGGCAGACTTATGCGTTAAAATATGCAGGGACAAAGTGGCAAAGAGACAATGAAGTATCTGGTCGATATACTTTGCCACTCTGCCACTTTGTCCCTTACCTCTACTATCTTGTCAATATAAGTCACCACACTAGCCAGTCAATATTTTTCTGTAACACAATGTGGTATAACGCAGACCATGACGTATTCAACGCATGGCGCCGACGTGCGGGGGCAGCGGTGCAGGGAGACTTGGCCAAACCGGAAGTTGGTAACCAGTTAATTAAAGATCAGACCACAGGGGATGGCCGTGTCGATGTCCAAAAAGGTATCACCCTCACCAACCTTAATGGGTGGTAAGACAATCGTTGCGCCAGTGGCAGGACACTTGGTCGCAGTTGTCGGCGGCGGTCTGGAAGCATGGGAAGTTGCCCTCCTTGACCTGGATTGAACGGATCAGATCCGGCTTCTTCATCTTCCCAGGACTGACACCCAGCTCCTTGGCCATTTTTCTGACTTCCTGCACGTTCATGATGTCCTCCTCCATAATAGTTGAGCCCCGAGCATGTGCAAAGCACCTCCCATTATCGGATAAAGCAGGCAGACTTGTCAAAAGAATAAAATACACCCGGCAACCTGGCAACCAGGGTGGCTGCATCGTGGCGGTCAGACTATCCTGCCCTGATAGCGAGAAGATCGTGCAGACCACTGCTGCGCTGGGCTACACGGGCCACTGCCTGCCTTAGAATATCCTCCATATACCAGAGTTCGATGTGTTCCCGAGCCCGGGTGAGCCCGGTATAAAGCAATTCCCTCGTCAGCACCGGGGAATCGCGGTCCGGCAGGATCATCAGCACCTTCTCGAACTCAGAGCCCTGACTCTTGTGAACCGTCATGGCGTACACGGTTTGGGTCGCCGGCAGGCGGCCTGGCAGGAAGCTGCGCACGCCGCCCCCGGTAGTGCCCGGGAAATAGACGCGCAGCGGCCCGCCCTGTTCACCACCCGCCAGGGTAATCCCCACATCGCCGTTGAAGAGTTGCAGGGCGTAGTCATTGCTGGTGACCATGACCGGCCGGCCGTGATACCAGGTGGCATCGGGGCGGATAAGACCGGCCTGGGCCAGGATCGACTCCACGGTGTTATTCAGGCCGTCAACCCCGAAGGGGCCGCGCCGCAAGGCGCAAAGCAAGCGAAAGCGGGCAAGAGCGGCAAAGGCGGCGGCCGGGGTGGCGGCCTCCAGATAACCGCGAAACCCATCCACCACAAGATCGCGCAGGACCGTGGTCATCTGGCCCGCCTCTGGCAGGGGCTGCTGGCTGATGTCCCCATAACCACCGGCCTTAAGGGTGACCAGGGCCAGCGCCCCGTCGCCGCGGTTAACCGCCCGGGCCAGCCGGCCGATGCCGCTCTGCTCGGCAAAGCGGTGACTTTTCTGCAACTGGACAATGCAGTCGCCCAGCGCGCCGCGGGTCTCGGCAAGCGGCACGGCGGCCCCGCTCAGTTCCTCAAGCAAACCGCCAAACTCCCTGGAGAAGCCCTCCCCCTGGCCGGCGCCACAGATATCGCCCAGCACGGCGCCCGCCTCCACCGAGGCCAACTGATCCTTATCGCCCAGCAGGATAAGACGCGCCTGCCTGGGCACGGCCACAATCAGCTTGGCCATGAGCGCCAGATCCACCATGGAGGCCTCGTCAACGATGATCACATCAAAGGGCAGCGGGTGGTCGGCGTTGTGGTGGAAAGACGAAGAACCCCGGCGCGAGCCCAACAGACGGTGAATGGTAAAGCTCTCTTCAGGAAAAGCCTGCCGCGCCTCGGGGAAGTCGACAAGCGCCGTTTTTTCGAGCCGCAGGGCTTCCTGGAGACGGGCGGCGGCCTTGCCGGTGGGCGCGGCCAGGGCGATGCGCGACTTGGGATCGCTTGCCAGCAGAATGGTCAGGATTTTCGCCACCGTACAGGTCTTGCCGGTCCCCGGTCCGCCGGAGATGACGGAAAACGGTTTCAGCACCGCGGTAAGGGCCGCGAGCCGCTGCCAGTCCAAGGCGGCCGGAGCTACGGCAAAAAGACGGCTGGTGGTGTCCTTGATCCTGGCCATCTGGTCAGGGGCAAGCGCCAGGGTCTGACAACGGGCGCGGATGGCGTTGGCCAGAACCTGTTCATACTCCCAGTAACGGTAAAGATAGAGCCGATCGGCCTGGTCCAGCACCAGGGGGGTGAAGTCGCCAGGCGCGCCCACCACCGAGGCCCGGGAAAGCAGGCCGCGCCATTGGTCAAGATCCGGACAGCGCACCTCGGGGCGGGCCGGGTCTTCCTGGTCCAAAACCGTGCCGGCCACCGCCATAAGAGGCAGACAGCTATGTCCACGTCCGCGCCATTGGCTAACCAAGGCCGCGGCCAGCCCGAGTTCCGCAATGTCGCCGCCAGCCAGACGGGTCATCAACAGGGCAAAGTGGAGGTCGAGGCTGGTGAACAGGCCCAACCGTTGTAACTCGTTGAACCAGGCCATCAGACAGGCTCCTGATCAAGGCCGGCCAGATAATCGGAGAGCCCGACCAGGCACGACTCAGCAGGCCGATCAAAAAACACCCCGCCGGCCGGGCCGAGGGCGGGCCGCATGCCGCGGACAAAGAGATAGTACACCCCGCCGAAGTGGCGGTCGTAAGCATAGTCCGGCAGACGGGTCGCCAGATAACGATGCAAGGCCACGCCATACAGGTGATACTGAAGGTAGTATTGTTCCCGGCGCATCACCGCGGTAAGGGCTGGCTGGCCATAATCCTTGAGGTTGGCGCCCAGATGGTTGGACTTGTAATCCGCCAGATAAAAACGACCCCGATGCGCAAAGATCAAATCGATGTAGCCCTTCATGAAGCCCCGGACCGGCGAAAACTGCAACCTGCTGGCGTCCGCCGCGAATGATACCGCGGTTACCGGCATGGAGCCTACCGGCGTGCGAAACTGCCGGGCCAGCCCCTGGGGGGTAATCCTGGCCAGGGGGTAATAGAACTCCAGTTCAGTCAAGCGTTGCGCGACGGCGATCTCCCTTAGCCGCAGCGGACCGTCCGGCGAAGGCATGGGGGTGGCCAGCACATTGCGTACCATGTTGGTCAGGGTGGCGGCCCAGTGCTCGTCGGTATTATACTGCCGCAGCACCTGGGTCACCAGACGGCCGATCTTGGCCTCGTCCTGCTCCTGAAAATCCAGGAGTTCAAAAAGACGGTGGATCAGGGTGCCGGGGGCCGCGCCGCGCGGAAAGGCGAAGATGTCCTCCGTGGCCGGACCGGCAACGGCCGAGGGGGTAAGCGCCATGTCCTGCTGGTCCCGGTCCGGCAGTTCATGGTGCGAGGCGCCGGCGGCGGCAAGGGCGGTAAAACTCGATACCTGCCAGTCCCGCCGGATGATGCCGGAAAAGTCGCGGGCCGCCAGCCGAAGATCGATCTCGCGGTCAGCCCCGGCCCTCGCAGCTTCAGGGTCAGGCATATCCCGCACCAGGATAGTACCGGCCGCTTTAGCCGCCAACCGCTCCAATCCCTGACGCATATCTGCGTCGGAGTGGCTGGCCAGGTTCTCCGGAATGCCCGGCTGATACAGCAGGTAGGCCAACGGCGACGAGGCAAAGTCAGTGAACTTGCCCCAGACCAGGTAACAGCGGTGCCGGGCCCTGGTGACGGCCACGTAGAGCAGGCGCAGGTTTTCCGCCTGTTCCTCCAGCCTGGCCTGTTCATAGTGGGCGAACCATCGATGGGAGCCCAGATCCAGTGACAGTCGCTGGTCGGCCTGCTGATCGTGGAAGGTCAACGGCTCCAGGCCGGCGGTGATGGTTGTGAGCTGGCGACAAGCCTCCTCCCGGCCGTCCTCGTCCGCCCGGGCCAACTCGACCGCCAGGTCACTCAGGGACTTTCGCGTTTCCTTGCTCAACAGGCCACCGCTGTGCAATTTGCCGTCCCAGGCAAAGGGGCAGAAGACCACGCCATACTCCAGCCCCTTGCTCTTGTGGATGGTGACGATCTTCACCCGTTTTTCGTCTGACTCCAGACGCAGTTGCCGCTCCTCGTTCTGGCCCGGGTTATACCGCTGCTCCCGCAGCCATTGCAGGAGGCCGGCCTGGCCGAGTTTGCCTTCCAGCTCCGCCTGCTCAAGAATCTCGGCCAGGTGCAGGATGTTGGTGAGACGCCGCTCGCCGCCAACCTGCTCCAAGAGCCGCGCCGGGATATTTTCCCGGATCAGCAGACGGCGGAACATGCGGATGAAGCCCTGACCATGCCAGAGATCATGATCCTCCTGGCAGCACACCAGCCTGGCATCCCAGGCAACCGGATCTTCCACCGTTGCCAGCATGGTATTGGCGCTCAGCCCCAGGATGCCACCCACCATGGCACCCCTGAGCAGAGCGTCGTTACCCGGATTGACAAGGGCGGTAAGCAGCCGTTCCACCTCCTCCGCCTCCTGGGTGGCAAACAAACTTTCCTGACTGCTCAATACCGATGGCACGTCACGTTCCCGCAGGGCCTTTTGCATTACCGCGGCCTGAGAGTGACTGCGGACCAGGATGGCGATATCGCCGGCCGCCAGCGGTTTCTCCCCGATCCGTGCTCGCCCGGCGGCGGCCAGGGCGAGCAGACGCACGATCTCGCCGGCCGTGGCCGCGGCAATGGCCGGCAAGGCCCACTCTTTTTTGATCAAACCGGAGCGGCCGGCCGGCGCCAGCTCCTCGGACACGAACCAGAAGTGCAGGGGCGGCTCCTGGCTGTTATCCACGGTCAGCACCGGACTTTCTTCCGGCGACTTGGGGGCGGCCGTCACCGGCCAGTAGGGAATCTCGGTAAAGATAAACGGCAGGGGATTGTTCTGAAAAAGGACATTCACCGCCTGGATCAGACCGGCTTCCGAGCGCCAGTTGGTGGCCAGGGTATACCGGCTGCGGGTATGGCGCACCGCCGCCATGTAGGCGAAGATGTCCGCGCCCCGGAAACCGTAGATGGCCTGTTTCGGATCACCGATGAGAAACAGGGTGGCCTGGTCGCCGGCATAGAGGGTGCTGAAGATGGTGTACTGCACCGTGTCGGTATCCTGGAACTCGTCGATAAGGGCGGCTGGATAGCGGGTACGGATGGCCTGGCGCAACGCCTCGCCGCCCGCGCCGGTAAGCGCCTGGTGCAGGTCGGTCAGGAGATCGTCATAGGAAAGGAGGTTCTGCTTGCGCTTGCGGCCAGCCAGTTCCCGGCGGCCGAACTCGATGCACTCCTGCTTGAAACGGGAGAGGCGTAGGGCCTGATCGTTGACCAACTGCTGTATCTGGTCACAGAGGGTGAAAAAAGGATGGTCAGGCGTAACCTGGCCTTTCTTGGTCGCGGCGCGCAGAGAGGCGACGGTGAACCTGTGAAAGTCGTCAAACAGCAGCGCAGAGTCCCCGTCCAGCCAGTCTTGCATCTGTCGCAGCCAAGCCGGGATGTTGCCTTTTTTGTACTTGGTGCCGTTCAACGCGGTATTTTCCAGAAGCAGCGTGGCAATGGCCTCGCGTTCCACACCCCACTCCCGCCGCATGGCGGCCACGATTTCCTGGAAGCGCCGGTCCGTGTCCGGCGCCAGGGGCATGTCCGCAACGAGCAGCGGCAGCGCGGCCCCGGTCATATACCGGCCAAACAGCTTGCGCAACTGATCCGGGCCCTTGATCCGGGTCAGCAGATAATCGGTCCAGGCGCCCGGGGCCGGATAGACGGTCTGGCGCCAGAAATCCTCGGCCAGGGCCTGCAGCAGTTTACTTTGATCAGTGATGATCTCGTTCTCGAACAGGGCGTTGGACTCAAAGGCGGTGTCCGTCAACACCCGCTGGCAGAAACCATGGATAGTGAAGATCCCGGCCTCGTCAAAGCAGGCCAGGGCCTGGCGCAGACGGGAGACGGCCTCGTCTTGGTCACAGCGTTGCACAAGCGCGGCCAGACACTCATCCTTGACCTCGCCATCCAAAGTAAAGGCTTGCAGCGCCGCGTGCAGCCGGCTGCGGATGCGCTCCCGCAACTCAGCGGTGGCCGCCTTGGTAAAGGTCACCACCAGGATCTGCTCCACGTTCAGTTTCTTTTCCAGGAGCAGGCGCAGGAAGAGGATGGCGATGGTGAAGGTCTTGCCAGTGCCGGCGCTGGCCTCGATGAGGCTGGTACCGGTCAGGGGGATGGCAAGGGGATCGAGGGCTTTCATGAGCCCCCCTCATCCCGCAGATGGTCAAGGAGCGGCCCGAAAAAGGCCAGAGCCTGTTTCTGGAAGTCTTCCGGCAACGGCTCACCCTCTGGAAAGACAAAGCGATAATAGTGGTCCTTGCCGCGTTCGCCCTCTTTATTGTAGCTATCCCGCCACGCACGGAACGCCTGCTCCATGCCGGCCTGGATGGCGACATCGTCCCCCTCCCCTGCCCGGACCCGACTGGCAAAGGCCAGCGAGGACTCGGCAAACAGGGGCAGCGGGGTCCGCAACCCCTGCCAGTAGGTGCACAGCAGCTCTTCCAGAAGCGCGCCGGCCGCTGACACCGGCTCAAAGCGCCTGGCAGCCGTGGTCCAGGTGGTGGATGAACGTGATTTCTCCTTGCGGCCCACCAGCAGGGTCTGGCACGGGTGGCCAGCCGGGCCGGCGAGGTTCAAGACCAAATGATAAATCCAGGCCCTGATATAATCTTTTCCCTTGATGCTACTCGGCCGGACCCGGAGAAGATAATCCTGCCGCAAACCTGGCAACACGCCATGCAGATGAAAGCCGGCCAAGGTCAGATTGATCTCCAGGTCGGGTAATGGTGCTGACTTATGAAACTCCCGCAGATCATCGGCCAGGGCCGCCATCTGCCGGTCCTGATCCTGCAGCAGCAACTCCCCGGCCCTACCGTAAGGCAGTATGCCACGGGCCCGGCAGCCGGCATGGACCGAGGCGGACTCCCGGCCCTCCAGGTGGCTGGCCAGCAGGAGTTCCTGGAGTTGATAGCGATCGAGCCAGTCCAGGACAAAGGGTTCCTGTTCGTTCAGGATCACCCCCTGGTCATCGCAGTGGATACCCAGTCGCTCTCGCAACAGGAACCGGACAGGATTGCCAAAGAACTCAGCCAGCCGATCCACGGAGAGTGACCGAAACGCGGCCGGCGGTTCCGGCAACAACGCGCTGAACAGCGGCGGCACGGCCTGCTTTTCCCGGACCAAAGCGCAACTGGCCACGCAGTATTCCCGGGAAAAGCTGAAGAGCGCGCCAGGGGCGGCGCCGTTTTCGGTAAAATACCTGGGGCTGAAGGGCTGCAAGGGGTGACGGATGAGTACATGGTCTATCAGGGTGCCGGCCGGCCAGACATAGCCCTGGGTCAGATAATCCAGCAGTTCGCTGACCAGCACCGACGGGGGGAGGACCGTGTTGTCCTGAATACTCTGCCCCACATAGCTGATCATGAAATAACGCCGGGCCGAGAGCAGGGCCTCCAGAAAGAGGTAACGGTCGTCCAGACGACGGGAGCGGTCGCCGCGCCTGGGGGCCGCGGCCAGCAAATCAAAGGCCGGGGGCCGATGGGAGGCCGGGAAGACGCCGTCGTTCATGCCAAGCAGACAGACCACGGGAAAGGGGATGGCGCGCATGGGTTTCAAGGTGCAGAAGGTGACGCCCTTCTGAAACAGGTGGCCGGTTTCCCTGGCCAGCCGTTGTTCCAGGTCGGCGCGCACCACCGCCAGCGTTATCGGCGCCACAAAGGCCGCCTCAATGGCCTCGCTGGCGAGTTCATCAATGATGCCGGTCAGCATGAGCAGATCAATCTGGTTGTCAACGTCCGACGCCACGAAACGGGTCAGCAGACCCCGCAGCAGATCGCGCCATTCGGCCAGGGGTCGGGGCCTGGCCAGATCACGCACCGCCGGGGCCAGCTCCGCCATGAATTCATAAAGTTCGCCCAAAAGCCGGGCCAGGGAGCCCTCCACGTCGTCAAAGGGCAAAATGCCGGCAAAGGTGCGGCCCTCGCGGCCGGGCATGGCATAGCCCAGCATCATCCGGTCCAAGCCGGCGGCCCAACTGTTCTCGGCAAAATCAGGGAAGCCGAGCCCGGCCCGGTGGCTGCCGTCGATGCCCCAGGCGATCCGGGTCCGCGCCAGCCAGCGATGAATGATCTCCAAGTCGCCGGTGCTAATCCTGAAGCGCTGCCGGACACAGTCACATTCCAGAACCCGAAAGACCTCGGCCGCGCCGAAGCGACCGCCTACCAAATCGAGCATGGCAAAAAAGGCCGTCACCACGGCGTTGCTGTTTCTGGCGGTGCGGTCCGCGATGCTGAAGGGGATCTGCCGCTCCTGGGCCGCCTGGCCGGCGAAAACCGCCTGGATAAACGGCGTATAGGTCTCGATGTCCGGGGCCATGACCACCACATCCTGAGGCTCCAAGTCGGCATGGCGCGCCAAGAGATCCAGCAGCCGGTCGTGCAGCACCTCAACCTCGCGCATGGGGCTGTGGCAGGAGTGGAACTGGACGGATAAATCATCGGCAAACACGGTGTTAGCGGATGCGTCCGCCCCCGCCTCGCGCAGGTGCAGGATATCCGACTGCACCGCGGCCAGCAGGTTAGCCCCGCCCGGCTCCTCGAAGAGTTCCTCTTGATCGCACTCATAACCCTGAAGCATGTCAATGAAGTCGCGGCCCAGCCGGCCCATGGAGGCCAGCAGGGTGTTGCCGGTTTCCAGGTAATTCTCGGCCAGATGGCGCGCCTGACGGCTGCTCTCCCGCACACTAAGGATGTCGCCCCAGTATTCCTGGCAGGGATTCATGACAAAGATGTGGACATCAATGAACTGGGCAAGGGCGGCCAGGATGTCGAGGTAAAAAGGAGGCAGCGAAGAGATGCCAAACACAGTCAGGCGCTCGGGCAAATGCGGCCGACCGTCACCAGCCCGCAGCCGAGTCAGAAAGAGGTCGCGGACCGCGGCGCGGTGAGTGGCGCCATGGCGGGCCACCAGGGCGCGCCACAATTCGGCCTGCCAGTGGCTCTCCTGTCCGGCCTCCCAAGCCGCGACCATCTCCGGCCGGAAGATGATGTACTGGTCAAAGACGGCGGCCACCCGAGAGGCCAGTTGCCAGAGTTTGAGTCCGGTGACATCGTCGTCAAGATAGCGGGCCAGTTGGGTGAAAGGCGGCTGGTCGAGCCTGGCCGGTATCAGGTCCATAAGGCTCAACGTCATGATTTCCCGACGGAATACCGAGGTGTCCGGCAACTCCGCGCCAGAGGCGGCAAAGACCTCCCGGACCATGGCCTCGGGAAAGGGAAAGACGCAGTTGGCCCAGACCCCCAGCCGCTCCGCCAGCCGCATGGCGACCCAGCGCTCCATGCCCTTGCTCTGCACCACGATGTGTTCCCGGGCCAGGGGGGAACTTAGGGGCTGCCCCACGAGAACCGCCAGGGCGTCGACCAATCTCTCCAGGCGATTACTGGTATGCAGGGTGAGCATAGGCGATATTTCCGGCGGGCTGCGGCGAGAAACTCCAGGTTGAAGGTAAAAGGAAAATGGGGAAATTTATAT